>JAABUR0100001779.1_pt1 | contig 36491 bp, 44 predicted proteins | sample 5560091 | NCBI WGS metagenome assembly JAABUR01 (sample SAMN10711879, study PRJNA513375) | rock metagenome | isolation source: Antarctica rocks | place: Antarctica: Victoria Land, University Valley sud | reverse complement strand
AGTCGTCTGACCGGACACGTCGGTCAGGCGACGTGATGACCCCCGCTCAGTCCCGCGTCGAGCTGTATGCCGCGGTTCGGCGAGATGCCCGGGCGGGGATGACGGAGCGCGAGATCCAGCGCACCCATCACGTCGGTTGGCGCACCGTCAAGGCGGCGCTGGACTCGGCAGTCGTCGGCGTCGACCAAGGGAGGCACGCCGGCCATGATCTTCTCCAGCGCGGCGGCCGGCGTCAGGCCGTGCGCGGTAGCTGCGTTCCATCAGTCGGGAACGGCAAGTCGGACGTACGTCATCTCTAGTTCCATACCTTCGACTCTGAGACCGATACCGAGCAAATAGTTGGATCGTCGGCGTGTCGGAAGCGAAGTCAACTAATACCAATGCCGGCGACACGGGGACGAGCACGGCGGCAAATCCCCACTACAACGTTGGCGACCCTGCGGTTGGAGCGTCGTCGTGTCGCCTTCGAATTGACCAAGCTCGGCTTGCTCAGAGCCGCGGGCCGCTTCGGCGAGGCTGGTCCGGCCGCTCGTCAATGTCGTAGCCGCTCGGCAGCTGCTCGGCGGCCGCGTCGTCATCGGTGGCCAGGACGGTGCCCTACTTCGTTCTCGATGTCACGCATCCGGTCAGCGAAGCTCCGCCGGTTCGGGTCGGGCCGCCCTGTACCGGGTATCCGGCGCTCCTCGACGGGCGGCCGGCCGCGTCGTGCCTCTCTTCGGGGACTTCCGCGACAGCCGCAGGAGCGTCGCTCTGGTCGACGGTTTTGATCGGGGTCTGCCGGTAGTTGCTGGCTTCGTTGAGCGCGGCGTACCGGGCGTGCTCCAGGCCGAGATCGGCGCGGTTCCGGCCGGCCGCCTCGACCCACTGTTCGCGGGCCTGTTCGGGATTGTCGGCCACCATGTGCACGGTGTTCGTGTGCCTGCCCCGGGTCAGGCCGACATATGCGCCGGCGGCGTCGGTGGCTCCGGAGAGCAGCAGATCGGCGTGGCTTGCCGTCTCCCCCTGAACGCCGTGGGTACTCCACAGACCCTTACTCGTCAGAGGAACGACGACCGGTGTATGCCATCCGATAGCCGATCGGCGAGGGGACCGCTGACAGTCGCGGCGGGGTCGGGATGAGCCGGTGTCACTTGATGGCGGTGACCAGGTTCTGCAGTGCCGCGGTTGCGTGGAGCAGGGCTCGGGAGCGGGTGGTGATGCTGTCCTGCCGGGCGAGCAGGGCGGCGGTGATGTGTTCCTGTCGTTGCGCCTGTCGAAGTGCGGGCAGGAGTTCCCGCAGCGCAGGGATGCGGTGGCCGGCCAGGCGCAGCTGGTGGACGATGCGGGCGTCTCGGACGTCGCCGGGGGTGTAGCTGCGCGCGTGGCCGACACGGGAGCGGTCGGGGTTGAGCAGGCCTTCGCTTTCCCAGTGCCGTAGCGCCGAGGTGCGCACCCCGAGGGCGTCGGCAAGTTCGGAGATGGTCATCGCGTCGGCGGGGCGGGGTTGGTCGATGGGTTCGGTGGAGATCGCCGCGACCGCCTGCCGGGCGAGGGCGACGTCACATCGCTCGGTGTGTAGTTGGGCGTGCGCGGCGTCGAGCATGGCCAGGAGATCATCGAGCGGGGGGCGGTGGGCGGCTCGCATGATCGTTTTTGGCCTGGGTCGGGCCGACACCGGCGGCCAGTGTGGTGTAGGCCGCCGCGGACAGTGCGTGGATCTCGGTGTAGACGCGGTAGCTCGCCTGGCTGCGCTTTGTGGGTGGTAGCACGCCGTCTCGTTCGAGGTTGCGGACCTGCTGGACCGAGCATTGGGCGCGGCGGGCCACATCGACCGTGCGAAGAGGCGAGTTGAGACTTCTCATTCCGGCTCCCGGATGTTTGGTGCCGCCAGTCTCCACATCCACATGAATGCGACGCTGGAAGACATGGGCATCGACGACATCATCGATTACGTGGTCGCGCTGGGTGGGGTGCTGGTCTTGCGGCCGCAACCCGGGGACGGATCCCCGCAGATCAGGTGGGGAGACGTCTTCGTCTATTACGCACCGGACGGTGTGATCCCCCAGACGCAGCCGTTCGCCACGATCGTGACCAAGGACTACCCGGATGAGCCGGCGTCGGGTCTGGACCGGCCCGGGGTCTTCCGCCTCAACATCGCCGCGTCAAGGGCCGAGTTCGCCGAGGTCCTCGGTCACGACACCCGGCAGTTACCGAAACAGAGCGTCGACCCGAGCACCCCGGACGTGTTCTTCATGCACCCGGTGTACGGCCGGGCGGGGTGGCTTGCAGTGGTCAACCCGGGCGACCGAACCGCCGACACCGCACGGCAACTGCTGAACTCAGCGCACCAGGCCGCGCGGAGGCGTTTCGACGATCACCGGGCACGGCGCGGCGGTGAGTAAGCCGACGACGCCGGTGCTCCATGGAGGACAGCGCAACCCGCGACTGGTCACCCGGCGCCGCGGCGGATTGCTGGAAGACCCGGCGCACCGGGCACTGGCCCGGTGGGCCGCAGATTGCGCCGACCACGTCCTCGGGTATTTCACCGCAGCGCGACCCGACGACGACCGGCCATCAACGGCGATCGAGACGGCTCGCCGGTGGCCTGCTGGTGGGCTGGGTGGTGCTCTACTTGCGCATCAGCGCGCCGATCAACCGCACACTCACCACGGCTGCCGACGCCCACCAGACACCGGCGAACGCCCGCGCACTACAACGCGACTGGGATCGCATCATCGTCCCCCGCGCCGTCCTGCAAGGCCTGGCCGTCGCCGCGCTGGGCGTGAGCCTCATCAGCTGACCGGGCTCGGTCTTCACCGTCTCGCCCCGCAAACGCATCCCGGAAGGTTGACCTGGATCATGTACCAACTCCGGATCTACACCCTGCGCACGCCCGAAGCACTCGAGGACTACGCGACCGCGCACTGGCCCCGCCATATCCACAGCCTGCGGACCTTCGACGTCACCACGCACGGCATCTGGACCGACCACGACGCCGACGCACACCGCCTGATCGCCCTGATCTCCTACTCCGAAGGAGCAGACCCGGCCGCGGTCACCGCCGCATACATGGCCGGCCGCGGTCACCGCCGCATACATGGGGGCCGGCCCCGGGTTCACAGCAGACATGCAGGGGTTCGACGCCAGCAACATCATCAACGTCGAGGAACTCGTCCTCGACCCGACCGTCGCCTCACCGCTGTCCTGAATCTCCTTCGACCAGGCCCGATCCGCGGACGCCCTGATCGGCAAGGGCTGGTTGTAAGCCCTGCACGCACGATCGGGCATTGCTCGCGGCCGTGCACTGCAAGCTCTCTACACGATCAACGGTATCCGCGACCAGGTCATCTCGATGGCCTGCCTCCGACACGGACTGCCCCCTGACCAAGGACGCGGGGTCGACGACCTGCCCGAGAACGTCAAACAGGGTATCGCCAACACCTCCCGCAAGGATTCGATCCCGCGGAGTTGACACGATCATTCGCCGGCGTCACCACGCTCGGCTCGTAGAGGCGCACCAGATTGACGCTCGTCAAGCAACGCTCCGGCTGCCGTCGGCTTCAACCAGGAATTCCTCGTGGAGGCCGTCCAGGCCAATGGTGGCGCGCACCTCGTCCTGGCCTACCAGGGACCGATCGGACCGTTGGCCATCCGCGACCCCGCACATCCTTAGGACATCAGCGAGCTGATGCCCGAAAGACTGCACTGGCCCAACCCGACCGTCCTACCTTCCTTCCTCCGACCCGACCCGATCCGACGCGCGACGCGGAAAGCAGGATCTGCGGCAGCAAGACGGATTCCTGCCACACGAGGGCCATCTCAGCGGCCCAACGCAACCCGCCTCGCCGCTTGCCGAGATCTATGCAGCTTGCCGATCGTCTACCGAACATCACAGGCCCAGGAGCATGGTGAGCGAGCCGCCGACCTGCCCTACCTGCCGGAAGCCAACCCGTTCGTAGAGTCGGCGTGCGTAGTTGTCGGGCTCCACGCTGAGGCTGAGCGCGGTCAGGTCGGCTTCGCGGGCGGCGGTAACCAGCGCGTCGAGCAGGCGGGCGCCAATTCCTCGTCCCCGCCACTCCCGTACGACGCCCATGGACACCTCCGGGGTGGCGACATTGACGAAGCCGTAGCCGGGATCGCTCGCGGTGAACAACCGCAGCCATGCGGTGCCGACAGGGTGCCCTACCTCAGCGACCACGCCGAGGTCAGTGGGGCGCGGCCAACCCGCGACGTAGTGCGCGAGCTCCGGCTGGCGCGAGACGTCATCAACCGACCTATGGGGACCGTCGGCCCGCCAGAAGGCCGCTTCTACCAGCATCTCGGTGAGAAAGGCGGCATCTGCGGGAACAGCGGGACGAAGGACGACGTACACCCGAGAAATATTGCCCGATCCCCCGTCCGGAAGCGGATCCTCTACCGACTCCTGACCGTAATGCGTTGCGATACACTGCGATACGTGGTGCATGGTCTCTGGTGGCGCGAGCAGGACGCCGAGTACATCAGGCGACGCAGTGGCGCTACCCAGGCGCCATCGGGATCGAGCCGGAGTGGACGGTGGAGGCGGCCGCCGATCCACGACGGATCGTGCGCGATCCCGACCCGAAGAGCCGTAGCCCGGCTATTCGAGTGATCGGCTACTCGCCGGGCGCAGGCTTCGTTATCACCGTAATCGCCACCCGCTCCGACCACGCCGGCGTCACAGCGTGGAAGACCACCGGCACCGACCTGCGCGAGTACGAAGGGCAGAGCAGACCATGACCGAAACTGAACACAGCAGCCGCATCGACACCGAGGTCAAGGCCGTCCGCGAGCAGTACGCCGAGGAGGAAGCCGAAGCTGCCGAGGCCGAGATCGCAGAGAGGAACGCGGCGCTCGACGTGCCGCTGAACCTGCGCATCACCAAAGACCTCGACGCGCAGCTGCGGAGGCAGGCTACTGACGAGCAGATTCCCACCTCAGCGTTGGTGCGCCGCCTGCTCACCCGGGCCGTACACGAGCAGCAACTCGGCGGGTTGACCGAGGCAAAGGTCGAGGAGATCGCCCGCCGCGTCGTACGCGAACAATCCGTCAGCGGCTGAGTCAGCCGCCAGGTTCAACCGGCTCTGGCTCAGATGTCGCTGGCCGCAGCCGTGACAACCTGGTCGACCCGGTGGCTTCAAGCGTCGCACTCACCGATCTCGTTGCGACCACCGGTGCGATAGCCGGCAGGACGGTCAGTGATCGCCAGCGTCGCTAGTCGGAAGATGTCAGCGTGACCGCGGACTCTGCGCCGGGTGCATCGACGCGCGACGTGGACGCGGTAGTCGATGCCGTTCTGCTGTCCTCGCGGGCACTGGTGGCGGTGTCGGCCCGCTCGATCGCCGCCACCAAGGGCGTGACGCTGCCGCAGTTCCGGATGCTGGTCGTCCTGTCGGAGGTCTCGACGAACCTGACCGCGCTCGCGGGCGCGTTGGATGTCGTGCCCTCGACCGCGATGCGGATGGTCGACCGACTCGAGACCGCCGGACTGGTCGAACGCTCGGTACATCTGGACAACCGGCGCGAGACCCACCTGGCCCTGACCGCAGCGGGGCGGCGGACCGTGCGCACCGTGACCGCCCGCCGCCGCCGCGACCTGGCCGCCGTGCTCACCCACCTCTCGGCCGACGAGCAGGCCGCGCTGGCCGCCGCGATGACCGCGTTCGCCCGCGCCGCCGACACCCTCTGGCCGGGCGAGGCCGACACCATCAGCTGAACCATCCCGGGCGGCTCGCCTCGACTAGGCTGGCCGCCGGTGCGCCGGGAAGTCTGGTCGGCAACGTCCTCGCCATGTCCCCGTAGCGGCTGCTGAGCTCAGCGGCTGTCGGCCCGAGCCCCGGAGCGCCATGTCCGACACCTACACCTTCGCGTGGCTGGTCCTGCTCGTTGCCGGCGTCGGGCTGGTGGCGCTGCTGTCCAACCGGCTCACCGAGCGCATCAAGATCCCCGCGCCGCTACTCGTGCTGGTCGCGGCCGCGATCGCGGTCAACGCCATCCCCGACCTGCACGAACCCCCCGAACGGCTGGTGGAGCGGCTGGTGACGGTCGCGTTGATCTGCATCCTGTTCGACGGCGGCCTGAACATGGGCTGGTCCAGATTCCGCTCCGCCGCGGCGCCGATCGCGATCACCGGCGTGCTCGGCACGTTCCTCACCGCCGCCGCCGCCGCGACGTTCGCCCACTACGCGGTCGGGCTGAGCTGGTACCTCGCGCTGCTGGTCGCCACTGCCATTTCCCCCACCGATCCCGCCGTGGTGTTCTCCGTGCTCGGTCAGCGTGAGGTCCAGGGTCGCAGCGGCACCATCCTGGAAGGCGAGTCTGGGGCGAACGACCCGGTCGGGATCGCGCTGATGGCCAGCCTCATCAGTGCCGGTGACCTAAGCACCGGCGCGTTCGGACACATCGCCGGACAGTTCCTGCTGCAAATGTGCGTCGGTGCCGCGATCGGTGTCGTCGGCGGCCGGCTGGTGTTGTGGTTCATCCGCGCCGTGCCGCTGCCGAGCGAAGGTCTGTATCCGCTGCGGACGCTGGCCTGCGCGTTCATCCTGTTCGGCGCCGCGACCCTCGCGCACGGATCGGGGTTCCTCGCCGTCTTCGTCGCCGGCATCCTGCTCGGAGACGAGCGCGCCCCCTACAAACGGGAGATTGAACGATTCCACACCGCGCTGGCCAGCCTCGGCGAGATCGTCGCCTTCACCGTCCTCGGACTCACTGTCGATCTGCACGAACTCGGCAAGACCGACGTGTGGGTTCCGGGACTGGTCATCGGCGCGGTCCTCGCCGTGGTGATCCGACCTGTCTTCGTCGGGCTGTGTCTGATCCCGGCGCGGCTGAGGCCGAACGAGCGCAACTTTGTCTTATTCGCCGGGCTGAAGGGTGCGGTGCCGATCCTGCTCGGCGGGTTCATCCTCGCCGCCCACGTCGCCCAGGCTGCGCGGCTGTACGGGATCGTCGTCATCGTCGTCGCCTTTTCCGTCCTCGTCCAGGGCAGCCTCGTCCCCGCCGTCGCCGGCTGGATGCGCCTGCCGATGCGCACCAGCGCGCCCGAACCCTGGGCGCTCGGCATACGTCTCGCCGAAGAACCCGAAGGCGTCCACCGGTTCACGGTTACCGCAGGGTCGGCCGCGGACGGACGCCGCATCGACGATCTGCGCGATTTCCCGGAGGGCGCCTGGATCACTCTGGTCGTACGTAACAGCCAACCGCTCCCGGTCCGGGGCAACACCACGTTGCGGGCGGATGATCAGTTGATCATCACCGCCGACTCCGGATTGGACGAAGCTCTCGCGGCGACGTTTACTGGCGCAGCAGCTAGCTCGGACGATCAGTGAGCCCGGTTACTAGCCCGGACTCTCCTGGCGCACGGAACCAACACATGGCCGTCGGGCGCTGGCAATGGAGTCACCGGATTGAGCCTTCACCACCGGTACTACCGCAGGCGCTTGTCCGGCGCCGGATGCGTGCTCAGATCTCAGACGGCTCGCAGCGACCGTGGACGAGTCCGAGAGCCCAAAGCATCCGTCTCCCTGTCTGCCATCGACGGTACAGAGCGCTCCATCTGCCGACGGTGCTTTCGGTCCTCTGCCGGCGAACGGACTCCGGTCCTGCTGCGTGTCCGGGTTGCGGTGAGTCAGAACCGTGCGACCGAGAACAACCGATGCCCGGGATGCCTGATGACGAGAAGGAACCGGATCACCCCATGGTGCTCCGCCGTTGCGGCCGGATTCGTCGGGACTACGACTATGTCCGGAACCCCGTGGCTGGAGCGTCGGGTGCGTCATCACCTGCAGAAACCTGTCGACTGCGACGCGAGCAGCCATGTAGTTCAGGCCGCCAGCACCTTATTGCGTATCGACTCAGGCGGTGCTGGGCGACGTCGCGCGCTGTTCCTTCTGGTGCATTGGGGCTATGGCTCGGCCGTCGGCGTGGGCTACCGCGGCATAGGTGAAGTCGTTGGCAACGATGCGCGCGCCGCGTCGATGTTCTACGGGGCGTGTCAGGGCATGGCCTTCGTGTTGTTCCCGACGCTGGGCGGGACCCCGTCTCCGTGGCGGTCGAGGAGACATGCTGGTCTCCTCGCTCGGTCAGCACGCCGTGTATGCGGTGGCGGTGGCCGCGAGGCAGCAAGCGAACAGGTCCGCGGGCCGACTCGACATGTGACCAGCGTGGCACCTGCCGCGTCATGCGCAGTCGGGCTCAACAGCACGTAATGACCTACCTACTCAACCGCCCAACTGACACGCCGACTGGGAGCGAGTTGTCGGAAGCGATCAGGAGGTCCGGTAATCCTCAGCTGCGGGGGTGATGCTCATGCCGTGTCCCGGCGCGGCGCGATCGAGGTTGAGTGCGCCTTCGGTGGCGGTGGGGCAGCCATCGACGAGGGTCGGTTCTAGGCGGGCGTGGTCGGTGAACCATTCGATGTGGCGAAGGTTGGGTATGGCCGCGGCTGCCGGTGCGTGGAGGGCGGGGGCGCAGTGCGCGGACACTTGCAGGTTGCGGGTCTGGGCCAGGGCGGCGCCGGCGAGCCAGCCGGTGTAGCCGCCGCAGCGGGTGGCGTCGAGCTGGAGGCAGTCGACGACCGGGAGCAGCGCCTGGATCTCGTAGTTGTCGGCCGCGTATTCGCCGGCGGCGATGTCACACTGCAGGTGGTCGCGAAGATGGGCCAGGCCCGCTGTGTCGTCGCTGCTGACCGGCTCTTCGAACCAGATCACGCCGAGGGCGTCAAGTTCGGCCCCGACCCGCCGGGCTTGGCCGACGGTGTAGCCGCCGTTCGCGTCCACCATCAGCGCAACACCTTCGCCGGCGAGGTCACGGAGACGGCGCACGCGGTCCAGGTCTCGCCCGATGTTGGCGCCCCAGGATTCGCCGATCTTGATTTTCATGGCAGTGCAGCCAACCGACCGCCACCAGTCGACCTGCTCGGCGAGTTGACTGTCGGTGAGGTTCGTGAAGCCGCCAGATCCGTAGATCGGAACGGTCGTGCGGTGGGCACCGAACAGCGCCGTGAGCGGCAGGTCGAGTAGGCGTGCTTTGAGGTCCCACCAGGCGATGTCGACCGCACTCAGAGCCTGCATGACCAGGCCGCGGGTTCCGAAGTTGCGTCCGGCGCGGTGCATCGCTTCCCAGCCGGCGCCGACGTTCATGGCGTCACGCCCCCGGACTACCTCGGCGAGGTGATCCTGGATGACGTGGGCGGCCGCGGGGCTGCTGTAGGTCCAGCCCAGTCCGGTCTGCCCGCCGGCGTGCAGGGTGACGACGACGGCGGTGGTGGCGTCCCAGCTGAGGGTGCCATCAGCCTCGGGTTCGGGCGTCGGAAACCGGTAGACGGCGGTGGCGACGTCGTCGATGACCGGCGCATCGGAGATCACGATGCCGCCGTCTGGTGTTCGATAAGGCCGCGGCGACCGAGGGCGATCAGCCGATCGGCGGCGCGGGCGGCCAGAGCCATGATGGTCAGCGCCGGGTTCGCGGAACCCTGGGTCGGCAGGGCGCTGCCGTCGACGAGGTAGAGGTTCGGGACGCCGAAGACGCGATGTGCGGCGTCGACGACTCCGTCCTGGGCATGGGCGGCCATGCGGGCGCCGCCGACGAGGTGGGCGTAGCGGTCGATCGTCATGACCTCGCTAGCGCCGGCAGCTTTGAGGATGTTCTGCATGACGCTCGTGGCGGCTTTGGTGAGTTGCTTGTCGTTGTCGCATTGGCTGTAGGAGAAATGGGCGACCGGGAGGCCGTGGCGGTCCTTCTCCTCGGCGAGGGTGACCCGGTTGTCGGGCTGGGGTAAGTATTCGCAGAGCGCGCCGAGGGTGGCCCAGTGGACGTAGTCGCGCATGTACTCCCGCAGCGGGGCGCCCCAGTGTCCTTGGGCGGTGACGTGTTCGGCCCAGGTGATCGGCAGCGGGCTGACGGTCTGGATCGACCAGCCGCGCTTATACGGCTTGCTCGGGTCGGTCTCGTAGAACTGTTCGCTGGAGACCTCGGGTGGTGGTGCTTTGTACATGCGGATCTCGTCGTCGAACCGGCCGGCCGTCTGCGGCGCGCCTTGGACCATCAGGTAGCGGCCGAGCTGGTCGTGGTCGTTGCCCAGACCCTGCGGGTATCGGTCGGTGGCTGAGAGCAGCAGCAGGCGTGGGGTTTCGATGGAGTAGCCGCAAACGGCGACGGCGCGGGCTCGTTGGTAGTGCTCCTTGCCCGCCCGCAGGTAGTTGACCCCGGTCACGGCGCCGGTGCGGTCATCGACCACGACGCGGGTGACCATGCTCTCGGCGCGGACCTCGGCGCCGTGGGCCAGGGCATCCGGGATGTGGGTGATCAGCGGGCTCGCTTTGGCGTTGACCTTGCAGCCCTGCAGGCAGAAGCCGCGATAGATGCAGTGCGGCCGATTGCCGAAGCGGCCGTTCGGGATCGCGACCGGCCCGACCCGGGCCTGGATGCCGGCCGCTTTCGCGCCGCGCAGGAAGATGCCGCCGTTGCCGCCCACCGGATGCGGATGGTGCGGGTAGGTGTGCGGGTCGCCCCAAGGCCAAGCCTCACCCGCGACGGGCAGTTCCGCTTCGATGTTCTCGTAGAAGGGTTTGAGGTCGGCGTAGCTGATGGGCCAATCCGCACCAACGCCGTCGGCGCTGAATGTGTGGAAGTCAGACGGGTGAAAGCGGGGGGTGTAGCCGGCGTAGTGGATCATCGATCCACCCACGCCGCGGCCGGAGTTGTTCGATCCGAGCGGGACCGGGCTGCTGCCGCCGATTTGGCGTGGTTCGGTCCAGTACAGGGTATGGGCGCCGCGTTCGTCGGAGACCCAGTCTGTGTCGGGGTCCCAGAAGGGGCCGGCATCCAGGCAGACGATTCGCCAGCCAGCTCGGGCCAGCCGTTGCGTGAGGATGCTGCCGCCCGCGCCGGCGCCGACGACGACGAGGTCGACCTCGTCGCCGTCGGCGTAGCGGCGCATGTCGGCCTTGAGCCGGTGGTTGGTGCGGGTGCCGTCGTTGGGGATCAGCCACGCGGAGTCGTTGCGGGCGCGGATGTCGCCGTAGTTGCTCCTCACGATCCGCCCTCGCGACCGAGCAGGGTGTCGTGCTCACGGCGGGAATTCTCGACGCGGTGAGCGAACGGGATCGGGTCGACATCGCTGTCCTCGTTCCCCGCGTCGGCGACCTCCCACCGTTCACGGGCATTGACGCCCGGGTTGAGGTAGCCGCGGGGGTAGGCCGGGCCGGGGAAGCCGATCTCGTTCCATGCCCAGGGGTGGGAGTAGAACGCGGTGCAGGCGTAGCGGGTCCACAGACTCCACACGTGGCTAGCTGACCGGCCGTGCCATGGCTTCTCGTCGGACGCGAGGTCTTGGACGGCTTGGATCACGTTGGCCTGTTCGTCGCGGATCAGGTGCGCGAACGCTCGCCCATGGAACTGCTCGAGCGCGTCTTGGTCGAGGAACGTGAGAGTGTCGCGCCAGGCTGACCCATCTTCGGGGAGGTCGTCGTAGTGCCAGCCGTCGGTCTCGCCGGCGGCCAGGCGGGCGTCGATCAGCTGAAGGACCGGTACTCGAGGGTCGGCGTCCTGCTCGAGCAGTAGGTCCAGCAGCGGCGCGGCGACGCCGACGTCGCGCGGCGTAAAGAACGCCAGCTCACCGGGCAGCGCCAGTCGGGCGAGGACGACACCCGCGGTGACGTCGTCCCAGACGTGGACGTTGTCGAGCACGTCGAAGCCGGGGAATCGTCCGCGGCCTTGCGGGGTAACGGCTTTCTGGCTGCGGCTGCGGTAGGGCATCAGTCATCGCCTTGCGGGCGGCGTCCTTCGCGGCGAAGCACGGCGGCTAGCAGCCCCATGCCGCCGACCAGGGAGGCGAGCAGCGGCGCGAACGGTGGCGGTCCGGACTCGAGGTTGTAGCGGGTGATCCCGCCCGGACGTTGGGCGATTCCGCGCCAGTGCAGGTAGGTGCCTTGCAGGCCGTTGACGACGATCGCGGCCGACGCCAACGGCAGCACCGTGTGGGCGGCGCGGCGGGAGAACACCGACGCGATCCCGGCTGGGATCGCGGTCGGTACCACGACGATGGGCCACCACATCATCTTGTTGCCGAAGCTGGCCCCGTCGTGGGACAAGTAGATCTCACCGGCGGTGATCACTGCACCGGCGGCGGTCAGCGCCGAGAGGGTGCGCTCGAAGCGTCCCGTGCGGACGTCCCGGACCGCAGTGGACACCAGAGTTGCCGGTTCGCGCTCGCCGAGCGTGATGAGGCGCATCAGTCCTCGTCCTTGTGGCCGGGCAGGTACTGCTGGGCTTTCGTCTTGATGCCCTCCTTGACCAAGCCCCAGGCGTTCTCGTCACCGTGCAGGATGGCCGAGGCGGTCGCTTTCGCTTGGGCGAAGGTCGCGTGCGGCGGGATCGGGGGGACGTCGGGGTCGCAGCGGATGTCGAGCACGGTCGGCGTCGTGGCGGCCAGGGCCTGCTCCCACGCCGGTCCGATCGCGTCGGGGCTGTCGAGGTTGATGCCGGCCAGGCCGAGGCTGCGGGCGAACGCGGCGTAGTCGACGTCGGGCAGCGTCTGCGATTCGGCGAACTTAGGGGCGCCTTCCATCGCGCGCATCTCCCAGGTGACCTGGTTAAGGTCGTTGTTGTGCAAGATCGCGATGATCAGCCGCGGATCGGCCCACTGGCGCCAGTAGTGGGCGATCGTGATGAGTTCGGCCAGGCCGTTCATCTGCATTGCTCCGTCGCCGACCAGCGCGATCGCGGGCCGGTCCGGGTGGGCCCATTTCGCTCCGATCACGTACGGAACGCCCGGGCCCATGGTCGCCAGGGTGCCGGAGAGGGAGCCGCGGATGTCGCTGTGGAAGCGCAGCTGCCGGGCGTACCAGTTCGCGGCGCTGCCGGAGTCCGCGGCGACGATCGCGTTGTGAGGCAGGCGAGAGGAGAGCTCGTGGAAGATCCGCATCGGATTCACCGGATCGGCATCGGTCAGGGCCTGGCGTTGCATGGTGTTCCACCAGTCCGCGACGTTGCTCTCGATCTCTTCCCGCCACGAGCGATCTTCCTTGCGGCGCAGCAACGGGATCAAGGCCTGCAGTGTCGCTTTCGCGTCGCCGACCAGGTTCAGCTCATAGGGGTAGCGCATCCCGATCCACTTGCCGGAGCGGTCGATCTGGATGGCCCGCGCCTGGTCCAACTTGGGTAGGAACTGGGTGTAGGGAAAGTTCGATCCGACGGTCAGGAGCGTGTCGCAGCCCATCATCATGTCGTAGGACGCTGTCGTGCCGAGCAGACCGATCGAGCCAGTCACCCACGGCAGGTCATCGGGAAGGACGTCCTTGCCGAGCAAGGCCTTCGCGCCACCGGCGCCGAGCAGGTCCGCGATCTCGGTCAACTCCGTTTGACAGCCGCGGGCTCCTTGCCCGACCAGCAGGGCGACCTTGTCGCCGGCGTTGAGGATCTCGGCGGCCTGGCGGACCGCTGACGGGTCGGGCTGCTCGGTGGGGACGCTCATGCCCAAGCTCGACGGGACTTGCTTGAACGCGTGCTCCGGCGCCTCGTAGGGCAGATCGAAGACGTCGGAGGGGAAGATGATGCAGGTCGGGGCGTGCTCGGTCAGCGCGATCCGGATGGCCCGGTCGATCAGGTTGGGCAGCTGCTGCGGCACGGTGCACATCTGCACGTAGTCGCTGCACACGTCTTTGTAGAGGCTGAGCAGGTCAACCTCCTGCTGGTAGGAGCCGCCCATCGCCGAACGTTCGGTCTGGCCGACGATCGCCACCACGGGTACATGGTCGAGTTTCGCGTCATACAGGCCGTTGAGCAGATGGATCGCGCCTGGGCCACTGGTCGCGACGCAGACGCCGACGTGCCCGGAGAATTTTGCGTAGCCGACCGCCTCGAAGGCGGCCATCTCCTCATGGCGGGCCTGCACGAACTGGGGATTGTTGTCCGCCCTTCCCCACGCCGCCAGCAGGCCGTTGATGCCGTCGCCGGGGTAGCCGAACACCTGCATGATGTCCCATTCGCGCAGTCGGGCTAGCAGAACATCGGCGACGGTGTCGGCCATCGAGAACTCCTTCGCTTATGGCAGCGGGCACGCCAGGCCAGAGAATCGGCCACGGTGCTTCGGCTGCGTCCTACCCTCGTGGACCACTACTCCAACCGTGTCTACTCGCAATGTTTGCAATCTGCAACGCTTGGGTAGAGACTTTGTTGATGACTAGTCATCGCGCAACCGGCATCGCAGCTGGGGCCGACGTATCCGGTGCCGACGTTTCGCCGGCGGACGCGGACGCGGTTCTGGCGGCGTGCCGGGTGTTGGTAGCGCTCAGCGCGCAGTCCATTGCGGCGGTTGACGACCTCGTGGACGTCACCCAGGTCCGTGTGCTGGTGATCGTGGCCAGCACTGAGCCTGTCTCGCTCGGGGTCTTGGCCGAGGCGGCGCAGCTGCATCCATCCACAGCAAGCCGGCTGTGTGACCGCATGGTCGGCGAGGACTTGTTGGACCGAACTGACGATCCGACCAACCGCAGAGCCCTGAGTTTGAGGTTGACCGCGAACGGCCGCCGTGTGGTCGCGGCGATGGTGCGCCACCGCCGCCAGGCGATCATGCCGATGCTGCGGGCAATGCCCGCCCCACGGCGTAAGGAGTTGGTGGAGGCCTTGCGGGCATTCGCCGACGCCGGAGGCGAACCCCCCGACCGCGAGCTGTGGTCGATGGGCTGGACCACCGAATGATCGACCTGCTCGACCGCCACGACCGCTCATCGGCCACAGCTACTGCTGGACGCTCAGGACTGGAGTTGAATCTATGCCGCGCATTGTCGTCGTGACTGGAGCCAGCGGGGGTATCGGCCGGGCCACCGCGGTGGCGTTCGGAGCCCGTGGCGACACCGTCGCACTTCTGGCTCGTGGCGAGGCCGGACTCGCCGGCGCCGCTCGTGACGTGGAAGTGGCGGGCGGAACGGCCTTGGTGATCCCCGTCGACGTCGCCGACTCCGACGCCGTCTTCGCGGCCGCGGAGCGGGTCGAGACCGAGTTGGGGCCGATCGATGTGTGGGTGAACGTGGCGTTCACGTCGGTGTTCGCGCCGTTCGTGCAGATCAAGCCGCAGGAGTACCGGCGGGTCACCGAGGTGAGCTACCTCGGCTACATCTATTCGACCATGGCGGCGCTGAAGTACATGAAGCCGCGCGACCGCGGCACGATCGTGCAGGTCGGCTCCGCGTTGGCTTACCGCGGCATCCCCCTGCAAACCGCGTACTGCGGCGCTAAACACGCCATCCAAGGCTTCCACGAGGCGCTGCGCTGCGAGCTGCTCAACGACAAGAGCAACGTGCACGTCACGATGGTGCAGATGCCGGCCGTCAACACCCCCCAGTTCTCGTGGGTGCTGTCGCGACTACCTGATCACGCCCAGCCGGTACCGCCGGTCTATCAGCCGGAGTTCGCTGCCCGCGGCGTCCTCTACGCCGCCGACCACCCGCGTCGGCGCGAGTACTGGGTCGGCGCCTCGACAATGGGCACCCTGGCCGCCAACGCGATTGCCCCGGGCCTGCTGGATCGCTATCTCGGCTGGACGGGGGTCAAGTCGCAACAGACCAAGCATCCGCAGGAGCCGGGCGCGCCGGTGAACCTGTGGGAGCCAGCCGACGGACCGGACGGACGGGACTTCGGCGCGCACGGCGTCTTCGACGACAAAGCCCACACCCGGGACCCGCAACTGTGGGCCTCGCACCATCATGGCCTGCTCGCAGGCGCCCTGGCTGGGGTCAGCGCCGCCGCGGGCGCGTTGCTCTGGGCCCGGCGCCGGTGACGCGCCGAACCGCGACAGCGGTTGCGCGAGTATCCGCGGTGGAGCGCTGCGTGACCGGGATGATGCTGCTGGGCGCCGCGAACACCGTCACGGGCATGATCGCTGGCGACGAGCCGCGGCCGCCAGCGTGGCTGGTCCGCGTCCTCGGGGGGCGGCTGCTGGTTCAGGGACTGCTCGAATACGCGCGGCCCCACCGGCGGGTGCTGCTCGCGGGAGCCACGATCGACCTAGCGCACGCCGCCACAATGGTCGCGGCCGTGGTATTGCTGCCCGCGTACCGGCGCACCGCGAGCGCCAGCGTCGCCGAGGCGGCGCTGGCTGCGGTTCTGACGGCCTCGGCCGCGCAGCAACTGCCGTGACCCCCTCCCCGCCGACATCTGGCCGACGTCCGGGCGCCGCGTCCTCAGCTTCATCGGCGTTCCCTCCGCATGTCCTGCGCGAATACGCGTTGCTCGCCGACGGCGAACGCGGCGCCGTCGTCGGGCCTCGCGGCGACATCGTCTGGATGTGCGTGCCCCGCTGGGACAGCGACGCAATCTTCTCGGCGCTGGTCGGCGGACAGGCGGGCTACACGATCACCCCCGAGGAGACCTACGTGTGGGGTGGCTACTACGAAGACGACTCAATGATCTGGCGCAACCGGTGGACAACACGCTCGGGGATCATCGAATGCCGCGACGCGCTCGTCTACCCCGCCGAGCCACACCGCGCCATCCTGCTGCGCCAGGTCCGGGCCGTGGACGGACCGGCGACCGTCACCGCCACCCTGCAGCCCCGCGGCGGCTACGACCAACACCCGCTGCGCGAGCTGCACCGCCACGCCGGGACCTGGACCGCCCGTGTCGGGGATCTGCACCTGCGCTGGAGCGGCGCGCAGGCCGCCCGGACCCGACTGCACGGCGAGCAACTAGTCCTGAGGCTGACGGTGCCGGCCGGTGGGCAGCACGACCTGGTGTTGGAGACCAGCGACCAGCCCCTGCCCGACGAGCCGGTGAATGCGAGCGAGTGCTGGCGCGCCACCGAAGCCGCCTGGACCAACGACGTCCCATCCCTCGACGCCGGGTTGGCGCCGCGAGACACCCGCCGCAGCTATGCCGTCCTGCGCGGACTGACGAGCACCGGTGGGGGCATGGTCGCCGCGGCCACCACGAGCCTGCCCGAACGGGCCGAGGCCGGCCGCAATTACGACTACCGCTACGTCTGGATCCGCGACCAGTGTTATGCCGGGATCGCGGTCGCCGCCGCCGGCGCCTACCCGCTCCTTGATGACGCGGTCGCGTTCGTCGCGGCCCGGCTGCTCGAGCACGGCGACCGGATGGCCCCCGCCTACACCACGACCGGCGCCCCGGTGCCCGACCAGCGCCATCTCGGGCTGCCCGGCTATCCCGGCGGCTACGACTTGATCGGCAACTGGGTCAACAAGCAATTCCAACTCGACGCCTATGGCGAAGCGCTCCAGCTGTTCGCCGCCGCCACCCGCCATGATCGCCTCGACACCGACCACTGGACGGCCGCCGAAGCCGCCGCCACCGCCATCCAACGGCGCTGGACCGAACCCGACGCCGGGATCTGGGAGATCGAACCCCGCGCCTGGACCCACAGCCGGCTCACCGCCGCCGGCGGCCTCCGCGCGATCGCCGCCGCACGCCCGGCGCCGGGCCAAGCTGCCGACTGGATCGGCCTAGCCGACACGATCATCGCCGACACATCGGCTCACGCCCTGCATCCTGACGGGCATTGGCAGCGCTCCCCGAAGGACCCCGCGTTGGACGCGTCGCTGCTTCTACCCGGTCTGCGGGGCGCGGTCCCTCCGGCAGACCCACGCAACGCCGCGACCCTCAACGCCTACCTGCGCGAGCTCACCGTCGACGGCTACGCCTACCGCTTCCGCCACGATCAGCGGCCCCTGGCCGACGCCGAAGGCTCCTTCCTGCTCTGCGGGTTCCTCACCGCCCTCGCCCTCCACCAGCACGGTGAAGAAGTGCACGCACGGGGCTGGTACGAACGCACCCGCGCCGCCAGCGGCCCGGCGGAGTTGTTCAGCGAGGAATACGACGCCAGGCAACACCAGATGCGCGGCAACCTCCCCCAGGCGTTCGTGCACGCCCTGATGATCGAAACCTCCACCCGACTCGCCACCTAAACCCAGCCCGGAAGGACGCAGGCATCGATGCGCAACCCATCCCGAAACCACAGGTCCTCGACCCCGACCGACCCCTGCGGCACCGGGGAACCCAATTTCACCGAAGATGACCGGCCGCGGGCAGAGCTCCTCGACATCGCGCTGCACGAAAGCTGCGCCTACGCCGACCAGCTGTGGAACCACCTCAATGCGGTGCGGCAATACCTGCTCGACAGCCTCCCTCCCGACCCCCCCACCGCGACGCCAACCGCCACCGAGCCGACCGCGACCGAGCCAGTCGTGACCGGGGCCGCGCCGACCGGACCGGCCGACGAGCAGGGTTGGCAGAACTGGATGACCGCGTTCGCTGCCGTCACCTCCGTACTGTGTGGCCCGCACGGCGACTCAGGCTTCGGCCTCAGCCGTGCTGAGCAATTAGCGGGGCGACGCCCCGGATAGTGGAGGTTACCGCGATGGAGTACAGCAAGCTCGGCCGATCTGGTTTGAGCGTGTCGCAGGCAGCACTCGGAACGATGAACTTCGGCACCGGAACGGAAGGTTCGTGCGACGAGCAGGAAGCCACCGCGATCATCGGCGAGTTCCTCGACGCCGGCGGCAACCTGATCGACACCGCCAACATCTACAACGGCGGACAGTCGGAGGAGATCGTCGGACGCGCCATCGCCGACCGGCGCGACGACGTCGTTCTCGCCACCAAAGGCGGCGGGCCGCGCGGCAGTGGGCCCAACAGCACCGGACTGTCACGCCTCCAACTGACCCGCGCGCTGGAAGGCAGCCTGCGGCGCCTGGACGTCGATCACATCGACCTCTACCAATGCCACGTCTGGGACCCGGCCACCCCACTGGAGGAGACGATGGCGACTCTGGACGGTTTCGTGCGCTCGGGCAACGTCCGCTACCTCGGCTGCTCCAACTTCACCGCCGCCCAGATCGTCGACGCCCAATGGACCGCGCAGCAACTCGGCGCGACAGGTTTCGTAAGCTCGCAGCCGCACTACTCGCTGCTCGCACGCGAGATCGAAGCCGAGATCCTCCCGACCTGCGCTCAACAGGGCATCGGCGCGATCACCTACGGCCCGCGGGATCCTCGCCGGGCGCTACCGACCCGGCGTCACACCGGAACGCGGCAGCCGAATGGACCAGTGGCTCAGCTACGACATGCCTGCCGCCGCTCAATGGGCATCCTCGAGAAGCTTGTCCCCGTCTCCCTCGAATCATCGAACCGATGGCCAGCACGGACAGCGGCGCCAGCCTGCCCCGTGTCCTGCTCACGCGTCGTCGCATTGTCATGTTGATTCGTGAAGGTCGCGGAAACTCTGGGACGCGACGTCGACGACCATGGCCAGTCCCAACCAATCGAATTCCGGTGCCAGTCGCCGCGTGGCCGGCGCCCCCGTACGCCGCTGCGCTACCGAAAGACTCGTCAGGTCGAGCGGATCACCGGTGGGCAGGCAGCGACGGCCTGCTGCCTGGCTCACCGATCCCCCACGTAACCTCCGGCCAGCTTTCGCCACCCTCGTCGACCAACTCGCTGTCGGTAGGACTGCACAGCTACCTTTGTTGAACAAACGTTTACCGGACGCTTACTGCAAGTGTTGCATAGAGCAATCAGCCGTCAGGTCTCGATTCGATGACGCGCAATCACAGCATCCGGTGTCCTGTCGGTGAGCCGGTTACCGCCGCGGCTCGTCCAGGACCGCGCTCCAACCGCGAGGTTCGCGCTCCGACTCGTCCGCCCTGGCCATCGGTGGGATCCGATTGCGACGGCGCAGCGGTCGATCGATGACCAGCGCGATGATCAACAACCCCGCATGGAACACCTGGCCAACGTAGGCCGTCACATTCGTCAGCGAGAGACCGTCGTCGATGACGGAGATCACCAAGAGCGTCAGCAAGGTACCGGCTACCGATCCCCGTCCGCCGGCCAACCGTCCACCGCCCAACAGGACCGCGGTGATCACCGTGATCTCGACACCGATCGCCGCCGTGGGCAACCCGGTCCCCAATTGTGACGTCCTGACCAACCCCACCAGTGACGCCGCAAGTCCGGAAGCCACGAACAGCGCGACAACCCAGCGTCGCTCCCGCCCTCCGGCCAGCCGTGCCGCCGGCGGAAGCAGACCAATCGCCCTGCTCCGGCGTCCCATGGCAGATCTGGAGAGTATGACGGCGAGCGCCGCCAGCGTAAGGAAGATGAGGAACGCCAGCGAGAGCCCGAGGAACGGCCGGGCGTTCCCCAGGCCTCTGAACCCGGGCAGGTAGACGGCCAGGCCGCTAGGTACCAGGTAGGCCAGCCCGCGCAGCAGCGACATGGACGCGAAGGTCGCAGCGACGCTGTTCACCTCAGCCACTGTGACCAACAGCCCGTTGACCACCCCGATCAGCGCACCGCTGGCAACCGCCAGCAGCACCGCCACGAACAGTCCCGAACCAGGTGCCGTCGCGGCCACCACGATGCCGCTGAACGCTGCGGCAGCGCCGACAGTGAGATCGACATGACCACTCATGATCAAGAAGATCGCTGGTATGGCAACTATTCCAGCAAGCGCCAGATCGTTGAGCAAGTTGATGAGATTGTCGACCGAGATGAAGTACGGGCTCACCGAGGCGAAGACAGCGCAAGCGACTACGCCGATGACCGCGAGAACGGACCGGGTGAGAGCGATCCGACGGGCGGAGGCCGACGCATCTGTCGGCATCATTGCGTGGGACAATCGTCGGCTGCGTAGAAATCCCCGACCGTCGCTGCAGTGACGAACTTGGTCTGCACGTACAGATCACCCGGAATCTTCCGCCCAGCCAGGACGTCCAACAAGGCGGGTACTGCTACCTCACCGTAGCGATCCGGAAAGAGAGCCGCGTCACCGAACCATCGCGAATTGGCCACCATTTCGCAGCGGGCGCGCTGGTCGGCTCCGACGGCGGCCACCTTCACCCGCGCGGAGCGGACATCCGGAGTCGCGGCGACCACACCCAGGGCAGCGCCGTCGTTGACGGCAGCCACCAGAATGTCGGTGTCCGCCGGCAGGGTGGTGAGGGCGACGGTGAAGGCGTCGTAGGCGCGGTCCTGCGTTCCGGCATCGAGAATCCTGACGTCGGGCTCCAGGCGAGGGCACACTGCGGAGAAGCCAGCCTTGATGCCGGCGACTCGCTGTGTGTTCACAGTGCCCGCGGAACTGTTGGCGACGATGATGAACGTGGCGCCGGCACAGTTGGACATATTTCTCGGTACCCCCGCCAGTTCCTGCCCGACGAGGAAGCCTGCGTGCACGTCGTCGGCCCCGACGCGGGCCGTTTGACAACTGATCGGCGATGCAGCGATCGCGATCAGCGGCACCTGCTTCGGTCCGACGTCACAGAGCGCCTGACCAAGGTCCCCCGGCTGTACGACGATCCAACCGTCCACCTGCTCGGTCGCCAGCCGTCGGGCGCAGTCCAGCACCAGGTTCGGATCGTCACCGGGATCACAGGTGATCAGATCTGCGCCCGCCGACTTCAACTGGACGGCGATCGAGTCGGTGACGGCTTTGCCGAACGAGTCCGAACCGTTCGGTGCCACCAATCCGATGCGCTGACCGACGGCACTGCCGGGAGGAACCGTCCGGAACGGCACCACCGTCCCTGTTGGCACCGGGGTGCCGGAGGTGCTCGGGGACGTGCTGGAAGTCGTCACGGACGTCATCACCGAACTACTGGCGGAACTCGGGACCGCCGGGGTCGTGACCGTGCTATGTGTGCCGGTCTGCTGGACGTCCGATGGGCCGGAACATGATGCCACGATCGTTGCGCTGAGGGCTACCAGTGCCACGGCAGCCCAGCGACCCCGCTCCAATACCCTGGGGCGTGTCCCGCACGTCGCCCACCGCGACGGGCTGGAGCGCTTGATCGGCAGTACTGACATGCATCCCTCGCCGTCGTCGGGTATCGGGGTCATGTCCACTCGACCAGGATGGGGTACTGGATGCACACACGTCGAGTGTCGCGACTGCTGGCCCTGTTGACGGCCGGCGCGGTACTGATCGGCTGCAGCGCGCAGGCGCCTTCCGAAGTGCCGGCAGTGGATGCGCTCGTCAGCCTGTACGACCAGAGCACCGGCGTCTGGCCCACCACGGGGTGGTGGAACAGTGCAAACGCCTTGACCGCCCTGACGAATTACATGATCGATTCCGGCGACCACCGGTACTCCTGGGTGCTGGCAAACACATACGCCAAGAAGCGCAATGCCGAACGGGGCAACTTTATCAACGCCTACGTCGACGACACCGGGTGGTGGGCGTTGGCCTGGATACGTGCCTACGACTTGACCGGGAACCAGGTTTACCTGGCGACCGCGCGACGGGACGTCGATTTCATGTGGAGCAATCACGACGACGTCTGCGGCGGCGGCCTGTGGTGGACCGTCAACCACCAATACAAGAACGCCATTGCCAACGAACTGTTCGTCAAGGCCTCCGCTGAAGTCGCCACCCGTCTCGGCGAGGCCGGGCAACCCTACCTGCAACGTGCGGTGTCGGTCTGGCAGTGGTTCCAGCAGTCCGGTATGACCGGTGGTGACCAGCTGGTCAGCGACGGGCTCGACCGGACGTCCTGCACCAGTAGTGGCCCGGTGTGGACGTACAACCAGGGAGTACTGCTTGGAGCTCTGGTCGACCTCGCGGATGCCACCGGAGACGACAGCTATCTCGACCGCGCGAGGACTCTGGCGGACGCATCCACCAAGTCCAAGCAACTGCACATCGACGGCGTGCTCACCGAATCCTGCGAGAAGAGCGCCTGCGACGTGAACGGGCCGTCGTTCAAGGGCATCTACGTCCGCAACCTCGGGGAGCTCAACCGTGCCCTGGAAGACCATCCCTACAGCGACTATCTCGTCGGGCAGGCCAACATCGCACACGAGCACGACCGCAACTCCGAGAATCAGTACGGGCTGCACTGGGCCGGCCCCGTGCAGTATGTCAATGCCGCAAGTCAACAGAGCGCCGTCGACCTGCTGGTCGCGGCGCAGCCGGTCAAGGACGCCATAGAAAAAACTGAGACCTCCGGTTCATCACCGTGAAGAGCCCGCCGCGCCGACAGCAAGTCCTGATCGGACTCTGTTGCGCGCCGCCAGGCGACACTTCCGCCTGTACGAATAGGTCGATCGGGGCATTCACCGACGGTCAGACAGGATGGCGCACAGCTTCAGCAAACTATCCCGGACACGACTTTTGAACGTTCCCAGCGGAACGTTCAAGGACGCCGCAATCTGCGGATAGGTCAGACGGGAAAAGAAGGCCAGCCCGAGCGCCTGCCGTTGAACGGCCGTCAGCTGCAGCAACGCCAGATCCAAAGGGCCGGAATCGCAACGGGCGACCGCAGCTTCGGCAACGTCGTCGGCACCGAAAACGCGGTTCGGTTCCGAACAGCTGTTGTTGTCATGGCGTCGAAAGGATTGCCGTCCGGATTCGATCGATTGCCTTGTGACGTGTGATCTGCAGGATCCAGGCATTCGCCGAACCCAACAATGGGTTGAACCGTGCTGCACACTGCCAAATGCTGACCATCACCTTTTGGGCAACATCTTCGGCCACCTTTTGGGCAACATCTTCGGCGTGGTGGCGGTCGCGCAACAGTTGCATCGCCGCAGCGCGTACCACTGGCATCTTTACCGAATAGAGAGTGTCGAACGCCGATACGTCGCCGATAGAGACCCTCAGCAGTCGGTCCTCGGCTGACAACGATGCGAAGTCGGTGCTCATCGCGCCGCTCGCATCCGGTGTCGGGATTGACAAGGGTCCGCGTGGGTCGGCGAACCGGCCAGCGACGGCGGACACGAACGACGACTGGCGCCCACCTCTCACCGGACCGGGGGCTGCTATCGCCTCCCTCGAAGTTCGATGCATCGCACGGTCAGGATCGGTCCGATCTGCCCAACGTCCAACGCCGGAACCCGGCCAGACCCCGCGCCGCGCGGCTCATGAAGCCGTTCGTCAGCTGCGCCTGGACCTGGGCGATTGCGGCCTTCCACAGCCCGTCGCCGTAGGTCGGGTAGGCGTGCGTCGAGGCGGCGAGGTCGCGGGCCCGCAGTCCTTGGCGCGCAGCGAGGACGGCTTCGGGTAACGACTCCCCCGCTCGCGGGCCGACGATGGTGGCGCCGACAACGCGGCCCCTACCGTCCAGGACCAGCCGGGAGAACCCGGCTGTCTGCTGCTCGGCAATGGCCCGATCGACCTCGGTATGCCTGACGGTGCGCACCGTGAGAGCCAACGCCCGGGCGCGCTGCATATTCACCCCCACAGCGGCGACCTCGGGCTGGGTAAAGGTGACCCGGGGGGTGCTCGCGATGTTCACGCGGCGGCGTAGGCCGAGGACGGCGTTGGCGGCGGCGAGGCTGCCGTGCACCCCGGCGGTGTGGGTGAACTGTGGATGCCCGGTCAGGTCCCCGGCCGCCCAGATCCGCGGGTTCGTCGTCCGCAACCGCGCATCGACCTGGACGAAACCGCGTTGATCGAGCTCGACGTCGGCGACGTCCAGGCCGAGAGCTGACGTGCGCGGACGCCGACCGACCGCGACCAGCACCGTGTCGAACCCGATCTCGGTACCGCCGGCCAGGACGGCGACCCACCCCGGACCGTCCACCCGGACCGCGGTGACCGCGACACCGACATGTACCTGGACCCCGTCACGATGAGGGCATCGGTGACCAATCCAGCTGCGTCGGCGTCCTCGGTGACGAGCAACCGTTCGGCCGCTTCGGCGATCGTGACCCGGGAGCCAAGGCGGGCGAAAGCCTGGCCGAGCTCGCAACCGATGCTGCCCCCGCCGAGCACCAGCAACCTGTCCGGCAGCTGCGTCAGCCCGAATACGGACTCGTTCGTCAGTGGAGCAGCCTCCGCCAGGCCGGGGATCGGGGGCATCACCGGGGCGGCACCGGTGGCGACCAGGGCCTGCCGGAACCGGACCGGATGTCCGTTCACGATCGCGGTTCGCGGGCTGGTGAAGCTTGCGGAGCCGTGTGCCGCGCAGACGCCGGCAGCGCGCATCGCCTCGGGCGAGTCTGTGGTCTCGATCGCGGCGATCGCAGCACGCACGCTGGCCATGACTGCGGGAAAGTCGACCGTGACCCCGTCGACCTGGATACCGTACCGAGTGGCCGAGCGCGCGTCGTGGGCGGCGTGCGCGGCGCTGAGCAGCGCCTTGCTCGGCACGCACCCGGTCCAGAGGCAGTCCCCGCCGATTCGGTCGCGTTCGACCAACAGCACGCTGGTGCCGAATCCGGCCGCGGTCTTGGCCGCGACCAGGCCCGCAGTGCCGCCTCCCACCACCAGCAGGTCCCAGGCGGCGCCATCTGGTGGAGCCACATCGTCGGACTCCCAGGTAGACGGGTCCGCCGCGTGCTCGGACAGCGCTGTGACAGTGGCGGTCATCCCGCGTCCTTCGCCATCGGCCGTTCAGCGGTCATCGAAGGCTTGATCCCGGCCGCCACCTGGACGTGCCCCCCCGTTCAGGACCTGGTACGTGGTCTGTTCAGCGGCGTCCACCCCGACGACCTCACCGGCGGCCCCGATCGCGGAAACCAGGTACGGGAGGTTCAGCCCGGTCCCGCACCCCACATCCAGAACCCGGTCTCCGGCCCTCAGCCTCAAGCCGTCGATCGCCGCACGCCGACCCGGCCGATAGCCCAACCGCTCCATGGACAGCAGGTCATAGACCCTCGCCCCCCAGCGGTAGCGGGGCATTCGCGGCATCGGCTTCATGGGATCAGCATGCCGTGCACCGCCAATATCGATGCCGTGCACCGCCGCTGTCACCGAGCTGCGGTGTCGATCGGCAGCACCGTGCCCGTCGCCAACACGTTCACACTCCACGAGGCAGCCGCAGCACACGCGGCCAGCCAAACCGGTCACGTCGCCGGAAGAACCGTGATCGTCGTCGTCAATTGAAAGCGCTCGGCGCCGAGGCCGGGAAGACGTGGGCGCGGCCGCGTCTGATCACGATCGCAGGCCAACTCGACGTCACGGTCGGAGACTCTCCGAGGCGGCGGGTCCATCTGCTAGCGGGTGACAGCGTCACCCGAGTCCGCGGTGCTGCTGACCAGGTTGAAGACGGTGAGTGGGTCGGTACCGGAGAACAGCAGACCGATGACGACGGCCGCCATGGCCTCCAGGTGCCGGGCGCGGTGCAGGGGCCCAACGTCTAGCGCACGACAGCCGAGGTCCTGGATGAGCCGGGTGACCATGTCTTTCGAGGCAGGGTCATTCCCGCACAGTGGCACGGTCAGTGGGCGCCCGTCGAAGTGTGGGGGGTCCATGGCCCAGACGCCGGCCTGGCACTGGTTGAACGCTTTGACGACGGACGCGCCTGGCGCGAGTCGGGCGATCTGTTCAGCCAGGGACACTTCCCCGGTGGTGAGAGTGAAGCTCTGTGTTTCCACAGGGTTGTTGCAGTCGACGACGACTCGTCCAGCGAGCGTTCCTTCGGCGGCGCCTGCCTGCAACAACGCCGCGATCACGCCGGTAGGCCAGATCGCCAGCAGGGCGACATCCCCGAATAGTGCTGCGTCCCGCAAGCTGCCACTCGGCACATCGACGCCGAGGCGCGCCGCGAGCGTGCGCGCAGCCCCAGCGTTCCGTGCCCCGATGAACAGCTCGTGGCCAGCAGCACTCCAACGGCCGGCCAACACGCTAGCCATTGCTCCAGCGCCCAAGACTCCGATCTTCATGTCCCGCTCCTATCGTGACGGGACCCTCGCCCGTCGAGGACCAGCTTGAGCTGCCGTAGGGAACCTCCAAGTGCCCTACCGGCCACCGTCGCGCACCTCAGCCACCTGCTCGGCGTTCCGCTCCGCCCAACGTGACAGCGCGATCACCGGTTCCAGAAGGCTCTGGCCCAAGGGAGTCAGGGCGTACTCCGTGCCGGGGGGAGCGGACCGGATCGTCCGGCGTTCGACCAGCCCGTTGGCCGCCAACTTGTGCAGGGTCTGCGTCAGCATCTTTTTCGACACTCCACCGATCCTTGTCAGCAACGTTCCGTAGCGATTAGGGCCGTCTCGCAGCGCGAATACCACCACGACTGACCAGGTGTCGGCCACCAGGCTCAGTGTTGTGCGAGCCGGGCAGTCCGCAAGGAACACGTCGCTTTCCACCGAGCCAGTTTGTCAGCACATTGCTGCAGGCCCTCTGGGATGGATCCGGCGGTGCCGTGCGTTGCGACCGGTATGACCCACCCCGCAGAGGACCCGCAACCGCCCGGGCTCGGCAAGATCGGCATCTTTGCGCAAGTGTCCAAGCTGAGCGGGGCATTCGCTCACGAAGTCGAACAACTGGGCTACGGCGCGATCTGGATCGGCGGCTCGCCCGGCGATGACCTCGCGATCGTCGACGAACTGCTCGGTGCCACCGAGTCCCTCGTCGTCGCCACCGGCATCGTCAACATCTGGAAGGACGACGCGCGCACCATCGCCGCCGCCCACCGGCGAATCACCGGCACCTACCGCGGCCGGTTCCTGCTCGGGGTCGGCGTCGGACATCCCGAGGCGACGTCGAACTACACCCGGCCGTACAAGGCGCTGGTCGACTACCTGGACGTGCTCGACGGGGAAGGGGTCCCCGTCCACGAGCGCGCGCTGGCGGCGCTCGGACCGAAAGTGCTGCGACTGTCCGCCGATCGCAGCGCCGGGGCGCACCCATACCTGACGACCCCCGAGCACACCCGCGCCGCCCGCGACGTCCTCGGTGCCGGCGTGCTGCTGGCGCCGGAGCAGATGCTGGTGCTCGACGCCGATCCCAGGCGCGCCCGTGCCCTCGGCCGCACAACGGTCAAGGACTACCTGGGTCTGACGAACTATGTGTCGAACCTGCGCCGCCTCGGGTTCACCGAAGACGACGTGGCAGGTGACGGCAGCGATCGGCTGGTCGATGAGCTGATCGGGCATGGTGACGCCGCCACCGCCGCGGAGCGTGTGACCGCGCACCTGCAGGCCGGCGCTGACCACGTGCCGGTGCAGCTCCTGACCGACGACGACGCGCACCTGCTCGACGGCCTCCGGGCACTGGCCGCACACTTGATCGCCTGAGTCGGTCCACCGTCGGCCTACGCTCCGAGCGCATGCCCGGGTCGGCTGATCTCGCATCGATTGCGAGCAGAGCCGGGCCGACATGTCGATGGTGATCAAGTTGCCCGACGTTGACACCAGCGCGGCATCGGGTGCCAGCAGTTGTCAGTCGAGCGACTCGCCACCATTTCGGGGGCCGGTAGCCAGGACATCGGCGCTGGAGCCAGCGATCCGCGCGACGTGGCCGGACTGGATCGAATGGAAACCCGGGCGCGTCTGGTGCTACGACTTCACCCACTTCACCCGGGCTCGCCGGGTCGCGGTCGCCGTGCTCGACGTGGTGTCGCGTCGCTGGCTGGCCACGCTGGTCTCGGCCGAGGAGACCAGCTCCCAGATCGAGGCCGCGTTCCTCGCCGCCCTCGACGAAGAGCAGTTGGCCGAGCGCATCGACGTCCGACTGCCCGCCGCGCTGCGTGCCGGCACCGCCACCGCGGCCGAGCTTGACGGCCCCGAAGCCGACGGGGTGCCGGTGCTGATCGCGATGAGCGACCACGGACCGCAGATGAGCGGCCTGCTGCCGGTACTGGGGGGTGTAACTCTTCCTCTTGGCACCCCTGGAGAACATCCTTCCTCGGCAGGCCGAAGACCCAGCATCAGAATGTCCACCGAACGGGGTCAACCTCAGGCGCTGTCAGATCGCGCCGAACAGACTGCGCTCAACACGTTATCGACCGAGGGCAGCTGATCCCGGTCGACCCGGACCAGTAGGACGAGGTCCCTTCACCGGCTCAATATCTGGAATCGGGAGACCGAGATGGTTCCTGGGTCGCCGCGGAGTCCGAACATTGCGTGGTAGCCGGCCAACGTCGTCACACCTGCGACGTCGGTGGTTGCCAGGCGCGTCCAGGTGCCGTTGTGACCAAGGTAAGTGGTCAACTGGGTACCGTGCACCTGCAGCGCGAATTGATCGCCCGGGGCAACGGTGACGTTGGTGCAGCAGGTCCCGGACCCGGACGGGTTCAACTCGCCGGCGGAGCGGACGTCGACACCCGAAGTGCCGAAGTGGTTGTTGTACCAACCGGCAACATAGTCCAACGTCCCGCCGTCCAGACCCAGGAACAGGCTGTCCTGGTTGGGTGCCGACGCTCCGATGAACGACTTCGCGGTGAGGATCAGCACGGTGTCGGTCGACACCGGGCTGACTCCGCTATCCAGCAGCCCGAAGAACGCGCGACTTCCGGAGCCACTCAGCTGGCCACCACCGACCGACAGCGCGGGCAGCACTTCGGTCGGAGAAGGCTGGAGGAGCTGGTAGTTCGCCGAGGTGTCGGTGCTGAAGCGGTCGTCGAGTTGCACTGTCGGGTACATGCTGGGGTCGAAGCCGATCTGGGCGGCGATCTGGGTGTGGGTGGTGAGCCGCCTGCCCGCCTGCTGATAGGTGGCGGTGGCCAGCAGGGGATCAGAGGCCTGGCCGATGGCATCGAGTGGGGCTGTCACCGACCAGCTGGTGGTGAAAGCCTTGTGCCCGTTGACCGATGCCGCGGTCGTCTTCCCATTCGGTGTCACCGTCCAGCCGGCGGGCGCCCGTAGTTGGACGTTCACCTGATGCAACGGCTTACCCGTGGCGGCGACCGTGGTGTTCACGGTGATCGTCTTGCCGGGCAGCACCGAGACCACAGTGCCGTTGTTGATGCTCACCGTCGCGGCGGTCGAGGATTCACTCCAGGACTGCAGTTCGGTCACCCCGACGAAGGCGCCGGCCGGATTGTCGAGCAGCAGCCTGATTTTGCTGGTCAGCACGGACGGGAAGGTGATGCGGTTCAGACCATTTCCCACCGGCGCCTGCGGGGTATGCACCTGGTGGGGAACACCTGCCCAGCCTTGACCCGTCCAGTACTGCACGGTGTAGCCGGCAGCCGGCCGAACACCACCGCCGTCGTCGTAGCCGTAGAAGCGGACGTCACTCACATCGGTCGGGACGCCGAAATCGACACCGTAGTAGTCCTGCTTGTTCGGCGAGGCGTAGTTCGTCCACCGGGTGTTCTCCGGCACCTCGTTGAACCACACCTTGCCGTCCAACGCACTCCACGGGCTGTCGTTCGGCCAGGTGTAGGAGGCGATGGGCTGCGGATAGCCGGTCCGCAACGGGTTGGCGGCGTCGTTGACCACATGCGCTGCCGGTCCGGAGGTTGCGGCTCCGCGAAGCCGGATCGTCATCGACCCGACGGCTGTCCGCGCGGCCACCCGCACACCGTCGACGAAGATCTTGTAGCCGGTTCCGACGTGGTAGTAGGTGCCGTCCCGGTCGTATTCGATGGTGATGTTGTGGCCGTGGTAGGGCACGTTCTCCAGCGCGAAGTGCGTCCAGTTCGCCGGCGTCAGCGGATTGATGGTCAGCTCGTCGCCGGTCGAGGGGCGAATCCCCATCAGGCCGCTGATGACCGGGTCGACGTAGGTCGAGTGGTTGTAGTCCTCGCTGTGGTTGTTGCCGTCGTAGATCCACTGGTCGGTGTCGGGCGAGTGCGCCTCCGCCACATACGGCTTGCCGTTCTTGTACTGGGTGGCCGCATAGGTGCGCAGCTGGGCGGCGTAGTCGTTGGCGGTGAGGACCTTCTGCGCGGGATAGTCGTTGAGCAGGTTGGCCATCGCAGTCAGGGTCTGCGAGGTGGCGAACGGCCAGCTCGGGCCGTCCCACCGGCAGCAGTTGCCGGCGTCTTTCATGAAGACGGGGCTGCGGCGCTCCGCGGTGGTCGGGCCGAACGGGGCGGCGAATCCTTGCGGGTCGACCAACTGGCCCCAGGCCGCGGCGTCCTGCGGCAGCGCGGCGTCGAACGCCCAGGGGATGAAGCCGATCTCTTCCCGGGTGTCGAGTTTGGTCAGGTTGGGGTTGTTGTCCCTGGCCACCGCGTAGTAGAACTTGCGCTGGGGGTCCCACAGGTACTTCTGCATCGCCTGCTTGATCGAGGTCGCCTTCGCCGCGTACTGCCTTGCGGTGCGGTTGTCTCCGGCCAGCGCCGCAATGCGGCTGATGGCCAGCGCATCACCGTACTGATAGGAGTTGAGGGTCGGGCGGTAGCCCGCGCCGCCGTGATACGGGTCGCTGGAGGCGTAGGAGGAGGCGGAGAACTCCATCGCGTCCCAGACCGGCACCGACCAGTACAGCCCGAGGGTGGCGTTGTACTGCTTGTCCCAGCCGTGGAACTGCTTCTCCAACTGCGGTAGCAGGGCAATGACCGCTGAGGTGTCACCGGTGACGCTTGCCCGCTCGAAAGCCGCGCTGGCCAGCCACATGCTGTACTCGTGCGCCCAATCGGTGGTGTCGGCGTTCACGCCGTCGTCAGCCGGCTTGGCGCCGGCACCAGGGCCGGTCAGCCAGAACTTCACGTAGTCGTCGCCGTAGCTGCGGTCCCGGACCCATTGGCCCTCGGTGACCTGGTGGCCCGTTGCGGCATTGATGGCCTGATAGGGCGCGGCATATCCGCAGCAGTCCAGGAATTCGGTGGAAACCCACCCATCCTGCGGGTTGGTGTATCGCAGATGCTCCTTCCAGGTCCGCCACCGGTAGTAGTAGACCTGTTCGATCTGCTGGTCGGGCACGTCCAGGAAAGGAATGTTGGCCTTGTACCAATCGGCATCGTTGAAGCCGGCCAGTTTGGCGTCATGGTCGATCAGATGGGTTCCTGCCCCGACCGCCGGATAAACGGGGGACACGGACGGAACGGGGGACACGGGGGGCGTCGCCGTGGCTGCCGGCGCCGCCGCAACCAGCGAGCCGACCAGCATGGACACGGTGGCAGCCGCAGCAGTCCACCGGCGGCGCGACCTCATTGTCATGGCTACTCCTAGAGAATCGCGGCTGGATGCCGTCGAGCGATCAGGTCATGCCTTGAGTGATCAAACCGTCAGCAGGGCGAAGTGCCCCCCGGCCACCGGCCTGGCCTGGAATCCGATCTGCCGGTCGGTCGTCGTGTCGTACCAGTCGGTGAACGGCACCCGGGATCCTGAGGTGTCGGCGAATTCGAAGAGACTTTCGATCAGCACGCTGGTGATGCCCGGCTGATCCTTGAGCCAGGCGGCCGTCCACATCTCCCAGTCGGACTTGGTGTAGGTGTGTCGGATATCCAGCGGCACCCCGTAAGTGTTCGCCCGCGACAGGTACCACTTGGCCTCGGCCGCCGCGACCTTCTTCGGAATCAGGTTGAGGCCGAGCAGTTTGTCCGGGTAGCCGTTGTACTTCAGGCTCCAGGTCCCGTCCTGGTCGTAGGCCAGCTTGAGGTGGTCGCCGCTGGTGTCGGTGGCCTTGGTCGCCCACTGGGTGATGTAGCTGCGGGCCACGCCGAGGTAGTAGGCGACGTCGACCTTGTGACCGGCCGTGGTGGCGACGATGCTCATCGCGCCGATACCCACGATGCCCTTGAGGGCCAGGTTCACGCTGTGCGCGATGAATCCGGTGAAGTCGTCGGTCTGGTTCTGCAGGTCCGGGTCAAGAGCGTTCGCGACCAGATAGTCGCTCCACTGCTTGAGGATCGCATAGTGCGTCGTGGCGAAAGCCTTGGCAGTCTTGACATCCGTGCGTTGCAGATACGCGGCGGTCATGATCAGCATGTTGGCGGACTCTTCCACCGGCATGCTTTCCTCGTTGCCGTCGTTGTGCCCGTCCGCATTCGGATAGCGGGCGCCCAGGTCGTGTTCGGCGAAGGGCTTGGGCCAGCCGCCGTGCTCGGGGTACTCGAGCATCGGGGCCAGAATCAGGCCGAGGTAGGCCGGGTCGGCGTAGAGGAAGACGGGCATGCAGGGGTAGGTCACGTCGATGGTGGACATGTTGCCGCTGCTCGATATTTCTTTGAGGAAGGCCCAGGGTTTGCCGTCGCGGCTGACCAGTTCGGTTCCGGCGTAGGCCTGCCGCAGTGAAAGGGCCAGCAGACCGGCGTACTGCTCACCGCCGACCCGGCGGCCATCGCCGGCGATCTTGTGGTCCAGGTTGTCTCCGCGCACGCGGGCCTGGGCGAAGTCCCGGTGGAAGAAGGCGACCATGTCCTGCCAGACGGCGAAGTAGCTCTTCCACAACGGCGGCAGCGGTGTGCCGAGGTAGCTGACCGCCGGTTCCCTGATGTGGCCGATGGAGATCACCATCGGTGCGGCGGCGTTACGGACGTCACCGAGATCAAGGTTGAACGCGAAGACCGGGTAGCGGTCGTTGATCGCCCGCGGCTGATCGGCATCCACTGTGTCTGTCAGGACTCCGTTGTTGACCGCCTGGGCTCGCACATCGCTGTCGGCGCCGATCTGGTAGGTGAGCCCGGCCCGGTGGGCGCTGGTCCAGGTGATGGTTCCCCACAGTGCGGTGTCGTTCTCCTCCGCCAGCACCTTGGGTGTGGCGGGGGTGTTGGTGAGGCTGATGAGCCGCGCGCCGCCGTTCCCGATGGTTGTTTCGTTCCAGGTGATCTGGGCTCCACTGTCGCCGTAGGTCCACTCCCCGGAGATGTCGAAGTACAGGCTGACCTGGTGCGCGTGGCCGTCCACGGCGCGCGCGGTGCTGGAGATGTAGCTCAGTGGCATGCCTTGGCGCCGCAGGTCGCCCGGTTCCACCGGTGAGAAGAACTCGATGGTGACCTCGACGCCGGCCTGCTGCAGCACGAACGTGGACTTGGTGGCCGTCACGGTCAGGCTGATCTGCCGCATGGTCGGGAACGGGGGGGTATTGGGCAGGCCGGGGTTACCCATGAAGACATAGCTGGTGCCATCGATGCGGGCGATGCCGCTCATCGCGTTGATCCGACCGGTCCAGAAGGTCGGCCAGCTGCCCGGCAGGTTGTCGGTCTCCAGCCACGCGGACAGATACGGCGAGCGGACGGCCAGCGGCACGGCCGGCGGACGGATGGGGGTGAAGGTCGGGGTGGCGGTTCTGCCGCCGCGCGCGGCGGCCGGCGCCGCAGGGCCGGCCAACGCCGGCGACAGCATCGGTATGGCGGCCATCGCCCCGGCGGGCAGACCCAGGCTCGTCGCGGTGGCGGCCAGACCGACCCCGGTCATGGCCAGGAAACGCCGCCTGGAATGGGTAGAGGTGTCCGGGCTTTCGTCGGTGGAGTGCTGCTGCGTCATTGGGCAACCCTTCGATTGGGCGAAATTAGTCGGGGTAACAGCAAAAATCACCAACATCCCTCAAGATCACTCACGTTCGCACAGGCTATACCTGCATAGGTCCGCCCACAAGGGGTTCGATGTCAGCACCGCTGCGTGTGGCGCGGCGGCACTGCCAACTACCAACCGGCACTGCCAACTACCAACCGGACCTTCGCCACGTCTGTAGGCAGCCACCGCGTGACCGAGGGACAGCCAGGTCAGCCGTCTCACTTCTCGATCGGGCGTCGAACTCGCCGAACGCGGCCTGAGCGTCCACGTCGTCACCCGACGCGGCCCACTCGAGACCACCTCCTGCAACCGCCTACGCGATGGTCGGTCAGAGCTTTTCACCAGCAGACAGCCCGACGGACAGGTGGGAAAGGGAAGGCATCAAGCAGTTCACGTCCGCTACCGCCGGGTGGACCTGCTCTGGATGGACGAGCTCTGCTTCCTCGACCTGGACCGCATAAGCGCGGAGCTGCTGTACCAAGTGTTGACCGAACGAGAGGAAAAGTCGGCCGTCGCCATAGCTTCCAACGAAGCCTTCTCCGGCTGGACGAAACCGTTCACCGACCCCCGGCTCTGCGCCACCATCGTCGACCGGTTGACGTTCAACGGGCAGATCATCGAAACGACGGCAAAGGATGAACGGGAACGCCGATCATTCCCACGCTGAGTGATCCACCAGCAGCCTCTCGCCGCCCAGCCCCAGCGCCCACACCTCGACGTGGTCGTAGTCGAGACCGTCCGGTTCCCATCGCCGGTCACCGACGTTGCGTAGTCGCAACCGCAGACTTGGAACCCTCCCCACCGCCGCCACCATGCTCGCCTCCACCCAATCGAGCGCCAGACCCCCGGCGACTTGCTCTGCCGGGTCGGGCGACACTGCCTACTACGTCCCGCGCTGACCCGGTCGCCTCGTGAACGATCACCAACTCAGGCCACGCGTGGGCGACGTCCAACCAGCGGCCTGACCAAGGACAGCACCCTGGCGTCCGGAGCGCCACGCTCGACAACCCGCCAACAGCGCAGCTCGGACCTGACCCCAAACAGCACCCAGACCATTCCGTCCATGGACTTGGCCTCGACAAGTGTCCCGTCCACGACCTGGCCACGGGCACCACCGGCGTGTAGGGCCGCGGACGGAGCCACCAACGTCTCGGCACCGACATCGCGAACGGTGCGGGCATAGGCCTGGCACTGCGGGTATGAGTTCAACGTTCCAAGCAGGTCGATCGGTGCACCTGTCGCGTCGTGGGCGCTATCTAGGTGTGCCGTTGGCACCTCGACAGCCCAGAGGCTCCGCAGAACCCCGGCCAGATCAGCAGGATCGGTGATCTCCTCGTGCCGAAGGAACTCGGCCCAGGCGCCGTCCGGGGTGTCCGCGAGGTACTGGACTGGGCCGTCGCCGGCGGCGTGCCAACGCGCGGCCGGCTGGCTCGATAGCTCCCACATCGGGGGGTAACGGCTGTCCACGTTCCGGTAGCCGTGGCGGTACTGAGTCACACAGCCCCCAGCCCGACCAGGGCAGCGGCCAGGTCAGAAATTGCCTGGGCTTCGTCTGAGTTGGGCTCCGAACCGGTGAGCACGTCACCGGGCGTCTGGCCACCCAACTGGGCACGCGGCCGGTCGAACCAGCGCCGGATGCCGTAGTCGTTGTAGCTGCCGGCGAGATCAGCGAGAATCAGGGTGAGACTGTGCAGTCGTTCGGCGACTCCCTGCGGGGTCGGGCGGGCAGAAGACGCATACCTCCGCACGGACGACGGCGACACCCCGAGCAGTTTCGCGGTCTTCTCTTCCCCCAGCAGTTCGACTACCTGTTTCCACTCGCCGCCGGGAACTGGCGAAGCTTCGATCTGTTCGTTCATCTCGCTCACCGTGGCACTCAGGAGACTGACAAGCTCGGGCCACCGGCTCTGGGGAGCCCCGGCGATGCTGTCATAGCGATCGAGGGCCACTGCCAGAGCCTGGTACGACGCTCCCGACGGGATACCCGCGATCTGCATCTGGTGATGAACCTGCTCCAGGGCTACCCGTTGCGCGACGGTTTCCAACCCGCCGGGCTGACGAACTTTCGACGGGAACATCATTTCGGCACGCGAGAACAAGCGAACCGCGTTCTGCAGCAGATCCTTGTGGGACATCAACAGGTCCTGCAGCTCGAAACGCTCGGATACCGTCTGGACCCTCGCCATGTCCCGAATCATACCCGTTCTCAGTCCGGCCGTGCAGTACGACCGGGTGTGACCCATCCAGGGCTGCGGATCAACGGCCCATCTTGGCGGACCTAGACGGTTGATTCCTTGAAGCGTGTCGCTGCCGGGGTCGTTGGCGGAGGGCTTCCAAGCTCGATTTATGACGAAAGAACTGGAAACCCTCCTGACTGAACTGTATGTGCTGATCGACGACCGTGT
>JAABUR0100001776.1_pt1 | contig 36554 bp, 41 predicted proteins | sample 5560091 | NCBI WGS metagenome assembly JAABUR01 (sample SAMN10711879, study PRJNA513375) | rock metagenome | isolation source: Antarctica rocks | place: Antarctica: Victoria Land, University Valley sud | reverse complement strand
AGCCGAGCAACCCGGCTGGGTCTGTGGATGTGTAGTAACACGACCCATCACGCGCCCTTCCGGCAAACCCGCAGGTCACAAGGCAGATTCAGCCCCGCGTGTGCTCATGATCTTCGGAAGTCCGGCCAGGGCCAGTGCTCGGCCAGACGCAGGAACACCTTGCGTTGTCCGCGGGTGATGCGGGCTGCGACGTGCAGCAGCCGATATCGCAGCGTCTTGGGTTCGGCGCGGTGCAGCTCAGGTTCGGTCGTGAGGAGCATCGACTGGGCCAGGGCGAGCAGGTCCGCGGCGATCAGGGCGAGCTCGGTCCAGACTTCGTTGATGTTCTGCTGCCTGCTCGGAAGGTGCCCGAGACCGGTGTCCTTGCCGGTCCGGATCCGGTCCTCGACACGGGCGTGCGCACGATGCCGGGCTTCCAGGAACGCCAGTTGCCCGCGGGGTGTGTTGGTGGTGAACGCTTGGTAGCGGTAGCCGTCGCGGATCTCGATCGCGTCCAGGGTCGCGCCGGGGTGCGGCAGTTCGCGGCGGACGATGACGCGCATGTCCGGGCAGGTCTTGGCCCAGTTGCTGAGGTCAAGCATCTTGGTGACCTCCACGACGTCGGCGTGCTCACGCAGGAGCCCGTCGGCGTTGGACGCGACCTGCCACGCCCATTTCGGGACCAGAGCGATGGCGTCGCGGACGGCTTCGGTGACGGGGTAACCGACCGAGAACTCCAGGCCCTGCTGCGAAAGCGCACTGATCAGGGCGTGGGAGTAGCCGGCTCCGTCGGCGCGGATCAAGATCGGCTTGCTGCGCCACCGGTCGGGCAGCTGCATCAGGGCCGCGTGCACGACGGTGAGGTGATCAGCGGCGGTGTTACTGCCAGCGTTGCCGGGTCGCAGCAGCGCGGCCAGGGCCTCACCGGTGTTGTCCAGCCACGCCCCGAGCGGGTGATAGCCGAAGCCGCCCTTGAAGTTGCCCTTCGCGCCTTCCTTGTCCGAGTGCGCTGTCACGAGGGTCGCGTCGAGGTCGATCACGACCTGCCCGATCAGCGTCCCCGCGGCACGTGACCCGGGCAGCTCAGCACCGGTGATCTCCCCACGGGCCAGCCACGCCCGGTCCCGGGCCTGGGCGCGGGCCAGCCGGATCCTCGCGAGCATCCCCGGCGTGCGGGCGATCCCGTCCAGGACCCGCCAGATCGTCGGGGTCGATGCGACGCTGCCGGCTGGGCCGTGCAGGCCCTGCTGGTCGGCGAGGGTCTGCACGTCGCTGATCGTGACGGCGCCGTCCGCGATCGCCACTGCGACGTCGACCAGCACCCGGCCCGGGTCGTGGCCGGCGCGGCGTTCCCGCAGGCTGTCGGTGGCCTGGCTGAGCGCCGTGGCCAGGCCGATCCGGTCCGCGAGCTCAGCCAGCAGCACCGTCCCGGCGTGCGACACGACGCCCTTGCCGTCACAGGTGATGACCGGCACGGTCCTGCTCGTTGTAGGTTGCACCTGCGAAGTGCCTCTCTCGTTGGATCTTCTTGTCCATCAGCAAGACAAGAATCCCAGCAACGACAGGCACTTTCGCGTTTCCAGGCCTAGTGTCGGACCCCAAGATCAGACGACTACTGCAACAGCGGGGCTAGCGGCTCAGGAACGCCGCACGGCGGTCCTGCGCGCCAGCAGGGGCGGCGCGTCGTACCGCGTGATCGCCCGTGAACTCGGCCTGAGCATGCCGTCCGTCCAACACCTCGTCGACGCCGCAAGAGCGACCGAGGACCAGCCGTGACCGACCCCGAGGAGTTCGCGGACGACAGGGACGCCCCGGGCTCGGGGGCGCTCAAGAAGCACGTCCTGCGCTGGCTTGACCAGAAGGACATCAAGGTGCTGTATCACCGGGTGGAGAAGGATTCCGGCAACTTTGGGCGGATCTTCGTCCACTTCAAGTGGAAGTAGCCGGGCGGGTCCCGTCGGCACTTCCGCACGGGGGCAGAGCGTCGGCGTGACGGGCCGGCAAGGCTGACCAGACGGGCTGCAGCGGGCTACGAGGGCGGATCGGCCAACCGGTAAGGCACCGATTTGCTCATCATCAAGCGCTCGTCCTGCACAGCCGCGAACGCGAACCACGTCAGATTGATGCAACCGCGCCACCCCACGATCGCCTCCGCGCTGTCGAGCATGGCGTGCCCGCCGACTTCAACACCACGCTGCTCCTCGTAGCCCAGCTCAACCACCGCATGCAGGAAGCGTTTCGCGTCTTGCTGTGCAGCCTCAGGAGTGGGCCGCACCGGCGCCATGAACACACCCCACTCGAGGACCATCTCCGCCCACAGCTGGGGGTCTCTGCGCAGGTCATCGGCGGCCACCCCGCGATCTTCTGCATCGACCACGTGCGCTTCGACCAGGGCGCAGAGGTCCTCGATGCTCATGCATCAAAAGCTATCGGCAGGCGCGCAACTGCGCCGCCTACTCCGGGCCGGACGAACAGCGCAGACGGGGGCTTGCCTCGGGTACAAAGGGGGATGGTCAAGCCCACCGAGGTCCCCGCGATCCGGCTGAACCTCACCCTTGTCGATGTTGAGCCGCCAGTGTGGCGGGAGTTGGTTGTGCCCGGCGCCTGGCATCTCGGGAAGCTCCACGAGGTCATTCAGGTCGCCATGGGCTGGCATAACGCTCACCTGCACGAGTTCGCGGCCGGTGAGCTGCGATGGGGCCAGCCCAACCTGGGATGGGCCGACACCACAGAGGTGAGGCGGGAAGTGACCGCACGCCTGCACGAGGTGCTGACCGGTGTGGGAGACGTCCTGAGCTACACCTACGACTTCGGAGACGACTGGCGGCATCAGCTGACAGCCTTGGAACTGCTGCCGCCTGCCGTGAGGGCAACCTGCCTGGCCGGCGAGGGAGCCTGTCCCCCTGAGGACTGCGGCGGACCATGGGGGTATCAGGACCTGTTGGCGGTCCTCGCCGACCCGGTGCATCCCGAGCACGCCGACCGAATCGAATGGACGGGCGGAGCCTTCGACCCAACCCGGTTCGACGTGGCGTCCGTCGCCTCGATCCTCCAGGCCCGGAGGTAGTCAACCCTCGCTGAGGGTTGCGTCATCCGGACCGTCTGGCAAGTAGAAGCAAGGCTCGCCACTGCCTCCAAAGTCCAGGCCCCGAGTCCTTCGAGCTGCGCCACTCGCTGCTCACGCCACTACCGGAGCGCCCCGAACACACGAACTACCGGCTGTACGTCGAGACCCACCCTCAATAACCTCCCGACGCTCGGCGTTCTCAGGAGTTCAGAGGGGAGCGAGAGCCTAACCTCGGGCATGTGCCCAGACGCGCCGGGACCTGGAACCACAACACGTACCATCACGCGGGGCTGTTGCGGTTGGTCCCTGCAGCCGTAGCCCGTGCGCTGGACGTCGGATGCGGCGATGGAACGTTCGCGGCTAAGCTGGCTTCCCGTTGCCGGTTGGTCGAGGCGCTCGATGCCGACGCGCAGCAGGTTGCTGCCACCCGCGCCCGATGCCGCGGACTGGGCAATGTGAGGGCATATCAGGCCGATTTCCTGAAAGCCGACCTGCCTGCGTCCGCCTTCGACCTGGTCACGGGACTGGCGGCCTTCCATCACATGCCGTTTGACGATGCTTTGCGTAGCGCAATTCGCATCCTCCGGCCCGGCGGCCGACTGCTTCTGCTGGGGGTCTGGACCGACACGGAGAGCGCATCAGACATGGTGTTGAACCTGGTTTCGACCGGACACAATCTTGGGCTGCGAGCACTTCGCGGACCCGACGAGATGAGCTCGCCACAGACCATGCCCACAATGTCACTGCTCGAGGTACGTCAGGTTGTGCACTCTCGCCTACCCGGCGCCACGATCAGGCGAGGATCGCTGTGGCGATACATCCTCACTTGGGACAAGCCGTCGTGACCGTCGCCTTCTGTTGACTCGGCCGCGTCGGCTTTCTCAGCGTCTGGTGAACGCTTCTCATTTTCGGCGACTTAGTTTGGTTGACCGGGTGGCTCTGTGAAGGCAGCTGGCCCACCCGTCAATGCTGTTCAGGCCGCTACCGAGACCTGAGCCTCCGAGAAGGCTTTTGGCGATCATGGATCACTCAGACCCGGCTGCGGGCAGACAACCGTTGAAACGTCGCGGCAAGGGGCCGACGATCGTGGGACATTGTCCGCGTGATCATGCCCGCGCCGCGCGTCCTTGCACTCATCGGCGTCGCCGCTTGCGCGGGTGTCGACGTGTGGCTAGATGGCGGCTGGGGCGTTGACGCGCTGCTGGGAGCTCAACATCGAGAGCATGAGGACGTGGACCTTGTCGTGCCTCTTGATCAGGTGCAGCACCTGATAGAGGCGCTCACGCCGGAAGGTTTCGCGGTAGCCGAGGACTACCTTCCCACTCGCCTTGTCCTAAGGACGATGGCGGGTCAGCAGATCGACGTACATCCCGTGACCTTCGACAGCAACGGCGATGGCTGGCAAGCGGCTGCCGCACCGGATGGCGGTGATTGCCGCTACCCAGCGGATGGCTTCGTGACGGGGACGGTCGTCGAGCAGGCGGTGCGCTGTGTGGGCGCAGCCGTGCAGGTCGAGCACCACAGGGGCTACGCCCCCCGGCCCCATGACGTGGAGGACATGTTGCGTCTGACTGCACGCTATGGCCCGCCGCTGCCGTCGAACTACAAGAGTGGATAGCGCCGGCTGATCGCGTTCCCCCAGCCCCGCGCCCGCGCCCGCGCTTGGGCATCACCTACATCCGCTCGCCGACACCCGCCAGGTCGTCGAGTTCGCGCCGCATGCGTCGTGAAGGTGTGCCTCAGTTTCGTTGATGATCCGGCGGGTTTCGCGGGGTGACACGCGCAGCCGCAGCAGCAGCGCATCGAGGTAGTCCTCGATGGGCTCGTCCATAGCCTCGCCTTCCCGGTGCTTCACATCGACAACGCAAGGACCGCTTGCACACCGCGCTGGAACGTCACCCACTCCTGGCGCTGCTCGCGTAGCGCCCGCGCCCCATGCTCGGTGAGCGCGTACACCCGCCGGCGACGACCAGCGGCCACCTCCCACGAACTGTGCACAAGGCCCTCGCGCTCCAACTTGTGCAGCGCCGGATAAACCGTGCCTTCGGGCAGGTCGAAGTCCCCGTCGCTGCGCTCGCGCAAGCCGGCGATCACGGCGTAGCCGTGGGCAGGGCCCGGGGCAATGACGGCCAACAGCAGCAGCTCAAGCGTGCCTCTGAGATGAACCGATGCCACACCTAGGTACTCTAGGTATTACGCGAGGTTTGCGCAAGCTGTACGGCCCACCATGCCGGAAGGCACCAGCGGCGACTCGAGTCCCCGCGCCGGCGCATACGCGGCAGATGAGGATGCTGCCGCTGCCGCCGCGCTACGACTGGGCGGGCCGCCAGCGAATGTCCGCAGCTTAGAACCGGCGATAGCCTCAGCTCGAGGACCCGCGATTCGACCGGCGCCGAGGGAGGTTCTATGACGTTGAAGGAGGACGTGACGTCGGGTGTTCAGGTGGTGTTAGACGCGGCCTGGAAGACGGAAGACGCGACCGTCATACCTGAGACCGACGACGTTGCGCTGAGCAATGGCGCCAAGCTCCTGGATGCGACGTACCTCGCCAGCCGCCCTGGCGACCGCCCTCGACACGCTCGACATTCTGCCGATGCTGGCGCAACAGCTTGTCCAGATGAGCAGGATCGCGTGGCAAAAGCACGTCGCGGTCCAGTGGTCGATGACGCGCGTCGCAGCGTTCCTTCGAAGGTCAGCCCAGCGCGCCGCAGGACAGCCGCCGACGCGAGGTTGCGCGGGTCGCAGGTCCCCTGAACTCGCTCCACCGCAGGGTTCGCGAACGCGATAGCCAGGAGCAGGCGAGCGATCTGGGTTCCGAGTCCACGTCCCCAGTAGGCGACGTGAACGGCGTAAGCGATATCCGCACAGGAAGTGGTGTGGCGCTTGATCTCTCCCATGCCGATGAAGCCGAGAGCGGACGACGCCGCCCACACCAGGCGAGGCCCTCCCGGACGCTCCCACGTGCGTACCGCCTCGGACACGAAGTCGCCGGTCTGCTCACGAGTATTTGGACCCCAGGGTTGGAACCGACAGGCTCGTTCCTGAGAGGCCCACTCGTGTACACGGTCAGCGTCTGCGGCCTCGATCTGGTGTAGGACGACCGAATGGTCACGGTCACCCCGAGCGGTCATGGGTGAACGCTACGGCTTTTCACATCGCGGCAGATCCGGGAAAGCGTAGCCGCCCACACCGCGGCAGGTGCGGATGCTCGGGGGTGGTGCGATGGATTCAGCCCGCACACTCGACTCATGAGGCTGGCCGGCTGGAACGAGATACCGGAGGGTTACGGAGCGCGGTTCGACTCCGCGGCAGCCCCCGCCTGGCACCGGATCATGCACGCCACCCCCTTCCTTGATCGTTTCAGCTATCCCCTGATGGTGCAACGAGGGTTCGGCTTCCTCGGGGCGTTCCCGGGCCGGTCAGAGAGTGAACTCGGCCGCGTCCCCGGGGGCTGGCGGATCGACGATCCCGACAACGTGACACCCGGTTCGCTTCCTGCGCCCGGTCGAGAACAGGTAGCGGCTCCGCCCGGCAGGGCTGCCTGGCACACTGCCGGCATGGCATCTGAGAACATCGGCGAGGTACGGGCATGGGCCAAGCAGCAAGGCCTGAAGGTGAGCGACCGTGGACGACTGCCCACCTCGTTGCTCAACGCCTACCACGCCAGCATCGCCGCTGAGACGGCGCCAACGGAAAGCCCAGCGACCAAACTGCCAGCGAGGAGCGCGCCTGCAAAAAGGAAACCCTCTTCGCGCGGCCGCAAACCAACCGTCCGGGCCGCCAAGGTCCAGCACGACGCGTCCCTCCCGAATGACCCGGGGATGTTCGGTGACCCGCAGTCCATCCTCCGACGACTGACCTCGCTGGAACGGCAAGTCAGTGACCTGGTCGGCAACCTTGAGGCGGCCGCTCACGCACTCGACCCGAGCCACAGCCAGCGGCGATAGGCAGCGTCCCGCGACGACGCCGGTCGGTTCGCCGGTCAGAGCCGGACGCCTGAGCCCCCCAAGGGACCCGGGCGAACGTCAGGCCCTGGGCGACGCCCTCGACGGCAAAACCCCGGCCACCGAACACGTCGGGTTCTTCACCACCACCGAACGCGTCGTTCGTCGGTTCTCACCGGCCACGCCCTCCTCGAACTACCCGCAGCGGTGAGTGTAGGGGTGTGCCGCTCCCTGCCGAGTAGTGCCCAATCGGGAAGGTCGTGAGAACGCCGAGTCGACAGACGCACGGGCACGTTCTCGGGTGTTGGACTCGACGCAAAAGCCGGCACTTCTGGCAGCGCCAGGGCGCCCCGGTAGGCGGCGCTCTTCATGGTGGCCACGAGCGGGCTGAAAAAGCTTCTGCGAGTCCGCTCGTCAGCGGCCACGCGAGGGTGCCAGACCGGTTTACGTTCGTACCGTGTCAGTCCGGGGTAGGGAGCCGCGCTATGACGCCCACGCGGATTGGTACGAGGCATACCTCGCTGGGCTAGCCGCCGCGCACACGCTCAGGACATCTGAGGCACTTGCGAAGATGTTCGGTACTGGATCGGGGATCTGCCTCGACGTTGGATGCGGCACGGGCGTGCACGCGGCCGTCCTGCAAGAACTGGCTGGCGTGTCTTCGGCGTGGACGTGTCCATGGGCCAACTCGCCCACGCCCGATCCCGCCTACCGGTCGCCGCTGGCGATGCCGAGCGCCTTCCCGTTGCGAGTAGGTCGGTGGATGCTGTGGTCGCGACCCTCATTCACACCGATGTCGAAGACTGGAGCGAGGTTGCCCGCGAGGTGGCTCGCGTCCTTCGGCCAGCAGGCCGCTTCATCTACGTCGGAGTCCATCCGTGCTTTGTCGGCCCCTTCGCCGACCGCACCCCCGAGGCGGTCACGCTGAGACCCGGCTACGAGAATTCCTCGTGGAGGCATGCTGGTCCTGGCCTCGGCCAGGGGGTCCGCAGCCGCGTTGGCGATCGGCACAGGCCCATCGCCGACGTTCTCAACCCCCTGATTGGCGCCGGGCTGCAGCTCGATCGACTCACCGAACTGGGGACCGACGCTGTGCCTGACCTGTTGGCGATCAGTTCCAGCCGTCGTTAGGAGCCCGCCGAACGAGATTTACATGGGCTGGAGCGCCGGGGGCTATCGACCGTGAGTAGGTGTCGCTTCGCACCAGCGGCAGTTTCCGGGAAGTTGTGAGAGCGCCGAGATCGGCGAGCGGGCGAGGCTGGCCGGCCAGTCGATGGCCGCCTCGGGCCGACGGGTCGAAGCACGCTCCGATCACGGGGCAGTCACGGACCGTCCCGATGTTCATAGGGTCCGCACGGCCGGAGCAAGGCAGCCGCATCCGCGCCGGTGTGACGTGGGGCTGCGGCATCGGCAGGGCGCCATCACTCCAGCAGATGGCGCAGATAGCGTTCGGGGGCGTCGAGGAAACCGCGCCAGTTACCGAGTAGGTCCAACTCGTCGTAGGACGCCGTGCGCAGGCCGCGTTCCCCGACCTCGATGAGCGTTGCGCCTGGTAGCGCGGCCAGCAACGGCGAGTGCGTCGCAACAACGACCTGCCCACCTTCGCGGCGCAGGTCGTCGAGGAGCGCGAGTAGCCCGAGGCAGGACGTGAACGAGAGCGCGGCTTCTGGTTCGTCCATCAGGAAGAAACCGAAGCCGGCGAACCGGTCCCGGAGGATCGCGAGGAACGACTCGCCGTGACTCAGCTCGTGGAAGCGCGGTTCAATCCTCCGGTTCGAGGGATGGGCTTCTAAGTAGCTGAACAGGCCGTGCATCGTCTTGGCGCGCAGGAAGTACGACGACACCAGCCGACTTGGGGACCGGACGAGTTGCAGGGCCTGGCCAAGGGGTGACTCTGTCGCGCGGGTGACGTGCTGCGCCCCTCGGGAGCCGCCCTCAGCGTTCAAGCCGAACGCCTGGGCCAGCCCTTCGATGATGGTCGACTTGCCAGAGCCGTTCTCACCGACGAGCACCGTGACGCCAGCCGGAAGGTCGAGTCCTTCATCCAACAGCTGGCGCACGGCCGGTAGGTCGAAAGGCCAGGCGCTTCGGTCGAAGGCGACCTGGGGTGCGCGCTGAACGCGCCGGACTGGCCGAGCGTCGGCAAGGTTCACGGAGGGGACCAGACGCTGCCGGAAGACGTCACCCTATTCATGGACGCAGTGTGACGCCTCACCGCACCTGCGCGGGTGTCATCGGCGCTGACCACAAGCATCGCGCGCCCCTCGTCCGGCGTCGCGCGCCTGGAGCCACTGACGGCACGGCGGCCGGCCGTGGCAGCCTGCGCGGATGACCAGGCCGAGGCACCGGCAGCGGTGGGGACGACCGGTGGTGACCGTCATGGCCGCCGCAGCGTTGCTGGCGGCCTGCAGCACGCACACCGTCGGACGGAAGGCGCGCTGACCGAATGGCTTGACCAGCCCGCCGCCGACACCCGCCCGTCGAAGCCGCGACTCGCGGCAGAAGCGGACGCGCGGTCCTGCGTGTAGCGACGCTTCTACATGGTCCCGATTGGGCGCGGGTGGCGATGAGTCAAGCCCGGGAGGAGTAGCCGAGGCTTGCAGGCGAATCCGATCCTTTGTGACAGCCTGCCACTGTGCAGCGCGCGTTCATCCCTGGTCTTGAGCTCTCGCGCTTGTTCTACGAGGAGATGGTGGAGCCGCTTCTTCGTGACCTGCTGGATGGAACGAGCTACTCGGCTGGTTTGATCGGTTACGGCTCGGAGGTCCAGGGCTTCGACGGTGCCCGTTCGACCGATCACGCCTGGGGTCCGCGGGTCCAGGTCTTTCTCAGCAGCGCGGACTTCCGCATGCGAGGCGACTCGCTGGACGCTTTGCTGGCGCAGCGGCTTCCAGCCGAGTTCCGCGGGTACCCGGTGCGCTTCGCCTTCCCGGACAACACCCCCGAACGGCACTGGGTGCACGTCATCGATGTCGATGACTGCTTCGAGAGTTTCCTGGGCGCGGTGCCGGACGACCTTATGCCCGTACCACTCTGGCTCTCGATGCCGACGCAGGTCTTGCGGGAGCTGACTGGTGGGGTGGTCTTCCATGATGGACTGGATGTCCTGGAGCGCAGACGCCGCGCACTGGCGTGGTATCCGACCGATGTGTGGAAGTACGTTCTCGCCTGCCAGTGGATGCGGTTGTCGCAGGAGGAGGCGTTCATCGGGCGATGTGGCGAGGTGGGCGACGAGCTGGGCTCCGCGGTTGTGGCAGCTCGACAGGTCCGTGACCTGATGCGCCTGTGCCTGCTGATCGACCAGGTGTACCCGCCGTACAGCAAGTGGCTGGGCACCGCGTTCACGATGCTGCCGTGCTCAACCGAGCTGAGCCCCCTGCTCTCCGCCGCCATGGCCGCCACCGACTGGCAGGAACGCGAGCGCTGGCTGACGCTCGCGTACGAGCACGTGGCGCGGCTGCAGAACGACCTCGGTCTGACAGCGGAGGTCGACCCGCACGTCCGGCCCTACTTCACGCGGCCGTTTCAGGTACTGCGGGCCGAACGCTTCGCGGAGGCGTTGCTCTCGAGCATCAGCAACGACACCCTCGAGCAGCTTCCACCGGTGGGTGCGATCGACCAGTACGTCGACAATGCCGAGCTGACCGACAGGGTCTACCTCGCCCGACGTAGGCAGTACCTCCGGTAGCGATCGTCCCCAGGCGGCCCCGATCAATCACGCGCGCCGGCCTTCATGCGGACGGGGCAAAGTGATGCCACTTCGCCACGGACAAGTAGCGACAGATCTCGAAGAACCGCATTTCGGCACGAGCGCCGTCAGCGGCATGAGCGGAAACCGGGCCCGACCCGCCTTGGTCCGGGACGTCGACTCGGTCGAGTAACCACTGGCCCACGGAGCGCGGGATAGCGGCGTTGCCTGCCGCCCAACCTCGGCTTTTTGGTCGCCACCAGCCTGGGAGAGGTTGAAGCGCTGCCGGTTCCTCCCGCTGTCGGGGCGACCGGCGGGCCTCCCCACGCGATCTTGGTGCCGCCGCGCGGTGACTGGATCGCGGTCTCGCCGGCCTCGTCCCCGACAAGGGGCCAGTTGAGCGCCTCGCTCCAGAACAGGCCTACCTCCCGGGTGCCTTCGCAGGCGAGCTCCCCGAGCAGCCACACCCGGCGAGGAAGGTGTTCCCCGGCTCGATCACGCAGACTCGTTGCCCTCGGGGGTCAGCAAGGACAACGTGTCCCTCACCGGGTTTCTGTCCGACGTCGAGGTGCCCCCCGCCGAGCCTCAATGCCGTCGCCACCGCCTGCTGCTGGTCGGCCCGGCTGGCGCTGGTCAGGTGAAGGTGCATGCGGTTGGTCCGCCAGGCTCCGGACGAACCGGAGGCTAAGCTGCGTGTCCTCGCCGGGCAGGAGCGCACCACCGGCGTCCTCGACCAGGGCGCGCCCGAGCATGCCGGCCCAGAACTGCGGCAGGCGAGCCGCATCGTGCGCATCGAAGGCCGCTTCCAGCATTCGCGTGACCATCAGCGGACAGTAGACCGGCCGGAAGAGCCACAAGGCGCCAGCCGCAGCCTGCGCGCATACGGGCCGTTCCGCCCAGATCACAAGCGACGATGCCGGGGGTCGCTGCCGCGCACACTCGAGAACGTCCCTCGCGAACCAAGGGGACTCGGCGTTCTCACGACTTCCCCCGGGCCAGTGCCGCGCGGGAGCAGGAGCATCACTTACACGACGCTCCGCTCCACGTCGAACACGTGGTGATAGGCGTCGTGCGCGTTGGTAGATGCCACATCGATGAGACGGAGCGTGCCTCGCTCGGGGTGGTCTAGATCGATTTCGCCGCCACGGGCAGCGTCGACGGCCCGCAGCCACGCATCGACGGAATCTGTCAGCGACCAGAGCGCGCCAGCTACTGGCACGGCTGCGTAGTTCCGGGACGCGGCGAGCAGGTCCGCATCGTAGGGGCCGACGCGCACCGCGGGGACGTCGAGAGCTGCGACAAGGCGCTCCGCCCAGATGCGGAGGTTGTCGACGACGTGGCACACGTACGACCGCGCATCCCAGATCAGCGTCGGGTCGCGGCCAGTGCCATCAGAGCCTCCGAGCGCGGACCGCATCTTGGTCGGCGTTTGCCGTACCACTTCGATCATCACGTCTAGGTCATCCGGCCAGTCGTACCCGCACTCGCGGCACGGGTGGCCGTAGGTGCCCCGTCCCCAGTCACTCACGTCGTCATCATCCCAGGTGCACAGCTCGTCCAGCGGCTCCATGCCGACACTGGTAGCACGGGGCATCGCCGGCTCCGCACGCTCGGGAGCATCACCTATCCCGCGCTGCTGTCGCCAGGGTGGACACCCCGAAGTCTGACGCTGTGACCGGCCGACGGAGGGCTACGTTTTATCCGTGACTCCGATGGTTCTCCTACGCAGCGCTACCAGCGAGTTCTTGCGCGTGGCCAGGCCGTCCCAGAAGGCACGTGGGACAACGACACCCCATGCGGTCACCTGAAAGTGCACGAAGTCCTCAACCACGTCGTGGCCGACGACAGATTCGCTGTGCGCGTCCTCGACGGCGCAAAGGCAGCAGAGGCTCTCCTCGACCTCGACGGCGACCTTCACGGAGACGATGCCATCGGAGCCGCGGCGAGCTCGGCGACCGCGGCGGAAAACGCCTTTGGAGCGATAGCTGATCTAGACGGTTCACTGTCCGTCATCCAGCGGGCAACGTGTCAGGCACGCGGTCCTCGTGATGCGATCGGGAGACCTCACCGTCCACGGGTGGGACCTTGCCCGCGGTGCAGGCGCAACTTCACACCTGGATCCTTCGCTCGTCGCAAGCCTCTGGACGTGTGTAGAACCGCACGTCGCTCAGATGGCCAGGAGCGGCGCCTATGGCCAAGGGGCCACTGGCAGCGTCGGGCGTGAGGCACCCGACCTAGAAAGGCTGCTCGACGCCTTCGGGTGTCGCCCCTAACGCTCATCCAGCGCTGCTCTCCGCCAGGTCCTGACGGGACGGCCCTAAACTCGGGCAAACGACGACCGCCGCCAACGCTCTCACCGGCGACCTTGAAGAACGCCGCCACCGCAGCGGGGCTGGCCGCAGCGAGAAGTACCCGGCTGCATATCGAGAACAACGCTCAAGACCCTCCCTGCTGCATTCTTGGAGTCGGCGTTCTCAGGCGTAGGTGAACTTGTCTGCAAGCAGCACCCAGAGGGTGAACGCCCGATCCTCGGCGCATGGTGGATCGCGTCGCACTTCGAGGTCTTCGACCGTGCGCAGGTGAATGAGCGTGCGAACGTAGCCGTCGAGCTTCAGCCCATCCCCGAGCCGGACGGCACGACACGACTGCGGTTCAAGATGACGTGCCCGAAGTGCGGTCAGCAGCCGGTGTACCGGCAGGACCGGATCGACGCCGCTCTTGCCGTGCTCTACGTGCCTGGCGCGCACGCCAAGATCGTGCAGTACGCGATCTGACGCTCGGCGTGTTGCTCTTGCCCTAGCAGCAGCACTTGCTACTGTGCGAGCAGATCAGCGTCGGGTGCGGGCGGCTATCCCCCGCACATTCCGGTCCTCTCAGCGGAGGGCGTGTTCCTCGCGCCCTTGAGAGGTTCCGATGACCCCCGCTGAGAAGACCGAACGAGCCCGTGTCGCCGCGATGCGCCGGCACCGCCCGAACGACCCCAAGACCGACGAGCTGGCGGCCAAGTTCAAGGCCGACCGGCTTGCGCAGCACATCAGCCGCGTTGTGGACTCTGCTCCGCCGCTAAGTGCGATTCAGCGTGACCGCCTGGCCGTCCTGCTGCACGGGCCGGCTGTGTCCCAGTGAGCACGAGTAACGGCCGCCCCCTGGCAGGAGCGGCCGCCACCAAGCAGAACTTCGACATCCGCATCCTCCCACAACCTCGCGCTGACAGCCGGTCGCCCGAGGTGACCGCGCAGCAGCAGGTCGGCCTCGAGGCCGCTGGCACGCTGATCAGTCTCGGCGTACCCCTGTTCGTTGCTCAGCCCGCGCTGAACGGCGGCCTGTGGGACCCGCGCGGGGGCACTGGGGGGTGCGGTTACATGTTGCCCAACGGCTGGCAGAACAGCACCTGCCATCTCGCTGTCCTGGACCCGGAGGCTGGCGGTTGGCGTCCTGGTTCGGCGTTGTGCGCGGTGATGGGGCACACGCTTGACCTACTCGACATCGACCCGAGAAACGGCGGGGACGACGCTCGAGACGCTCTGGTGGCTCAGGGTGTCTGGCCGGCGGTGCTCGGCAAGGCCGCGACGCCCAGTGGCGGTACGCACGAGTTCATCAAAACGCTCGGAGTCGGCAGCCGCGACGCGGTTCGAGCCGGGTTCGACGTCAAGGGTGGGCGCCCGGATGGGACAGGGCGTGGGTTCGCCTTCGTGGCCCCGACTGTGAAGCTCTCCAAGACCATCGGAGGGATCCAGCCGTACCAGTGGATTGACCTGCCCCGCTCCATGCCGCTGGCCGTCGAGGACACGAGTGGCCAAGCGCTTGCAGAGATGGTGCGGCAGGCGATCAAGCGGCCGGACCGGGAGTCCGTTCGCCTGACCTCGGCTCGTCCGGTAACAGCACAGACGGTGATACCGGCGGGGCAGCGGCACACCGAGGTGCACAGGTTTGCCAGCAGCTTGCGCGGTGGGGGGATGTCTCAGGACGAGGCGAACATCCACATCCGGGCTAGGTGGACCCAGTGTGACCAACCAACGGGCAACCTCTACCCGCTGGCTGAGGCCCTGGAGGTGCTGCGTGACGCCTACGAGCGTTACCCGGGCCCTCCTGGCGCAGATGCCTCCACAGGTCTGCCCGGCGGTGCGGAGGCGCCCTCGGAGCCGTCCTGGGCACCGCAGGACCTGTCGTCGGTCCTGAACGGCACCTATGAGCGTGCGCTGCCGACGCTGCTGGAGCGCAGTGATGGTCAGGGCCTGCTGTACCCGGGGTTGACTCACTCCCTGCACGGTGAGAGCGAGTCCGGTAAGTCACTGCTGATGCAGATCGAGTGCGGCAAGCTGATCATGGATGAGCAGGACGTGCTGTACCTGGACTTCGAGTCCGATGCGGTCTCGGTCGTGGAGCGGCTGTCCAGTTTCGGCGCCAGCCCAGCCATGATCGCCGAGCACTTCCGTTACGTGCGGCCGGGCGCGAACCCGCTCCTCGTGGCGTCAGAGGGTGCGGCCTGGCGCCAGCTGCTCGCCAACTCGTATGCCCTGATCGTCATCGACGGGGTCACCGACGCCCTGACGATGTTCGGTCATGCCACCAAGGACAACGACGGCATCACCGCTTTCAGCCGCGACGTGCCTCGGCGGCTCGCCGACCAGACCGGAGCCGCTGTGGTCATGGTGGACCACGTCACCAAGGACAACGACTCGCGGGGGCGCTTCGCCATCGGTGGCCAGGCGAAGATGAACGCGCTCACCGGCGCTGCATACACCGTGGACGTCGCTGAGCCGCTCGGCCGTGGCCTGCGCGGGGTCATCGTGCTGCGAGTGGCCAAAGACCGCCCCGGCAGCGTCCGCGAGTCGTGCGGTGACTACCGCAAAGGTGACCGGACGCAGGAAGCAGCTCGGATCATCATCGACAGCCGGGACCCCGAGTCCAGCGCAGTGACCATTCAGGCGCCGCGGGTTGGGGGCGAGGGGCCCCGGCCCTTTCGGCCGACCGGGCTGATGGAGAAGGCGTCGATGATCATCGAGGAGCAGCCGGGGCTGTCGAAAAACACCCTAGTCACGCAGATGGGGTCCAAGAAGGCTGCGAGCCTGCAGGCGATCGACATGCTGGTGCATGAGGGCTTTGTGTCTCGGACCACGGTCGGCAACAACTCCCAGCTGCATACCAGCACACGGAAGTACCGACAGGTGGCTGACCCGCAGTCCGACGCCTACGACGAGTAGCGGGAACCACCTAGGTGCGTCGGTGGGTGGTTCCTGGTTCCGGTCCCTACACCGGGGAACCGGGAACCACTCACAGGAGTGGTTCCGGGAACCACCCGGGAACCACCCGGAACCACCCAGCCTCTGGGGCTGCTCAACGAAGCCCTTCCTCGTCAGCGCTGGCTTGACCTCGTCAACACGACGTCAGCGTCCGAGCGCACGGGCAGTTGCTCGGATTTGGGGGGAGATCGTTGCTTTCGCTGGCGGAGTAGGAAGTGCTCGCAAGCTGGGTCAGGAAGGATGCCGACACGAAGATCACCGCGGGGGGGACATCACCCCGAGGACGTCGAAGCCGTCGTGACCTCTGCAAGCACGCGGTTGCGCGGCGCGGGCCGGTGCGAGCTGTGGTGCACGCTCCATTCAGCACGCCCGTGGCGACGGCAGTCTGTGGGCCTCTGTGAGGTTCGCTGAGTCGAACGGGTAGTCGCACTGCCCAGACAGCCCTGGAAGCCCTCTAAGGGCAGGTCAGACGCCTTAGTGCTGCTCCTGCAACGTGGAGCCCGGCGGCGCCGGCTTGGGCGTCTACTGTCAGCAGGAGAGAGAGGTGTCTGGGCCACTGTTCTGAACCGAGCAACGTCCGAGATCTGATGCGGTGACGTATCAGCGGCCTGCTGGAGGACCGACCCGCCCCCAAACCGCCGCCGCGCGGTGTCCGATGGGCTGAGCACCACCGAGGCCTTCGAGCTGGCCCCGGTACGCTATGTGATCCACGCCGTAGGCCCGTTCTACGGAGGCCTGCAGGACGCCGCCACGCTCGCCTCGGCCTACAGCCAGGCCCTGGCCCGGGCAGATGAGGTCGGGGCCACGTCGGTGGCCTTCCCCTCCATCTCCACCAGCGCGTACGGCTACCAGCTCGCTGAGGCGGCTGCGGTGTCGATGCGGGCGCTGTGCGGAGCGGTGACAACCGTTCAGAGCGTGCTGCTGGTCGCCTTCAGCTCACAGGTGCACGAGCTTTGGCATCCCCAAGTCTCACCGTGTTTTGGTCGTCAGCCAGCGTGCCACTGACGTGGCCTTGCGGTCCGCGCCGCGGGGCTGCCCCCAGGTATGACCTGTTGGTGAGTCGTCGCGTGCAGGACCCGGCATTCCGGGCCGGCTGTCGGAGGATGAGCCTGAGCCGACCTGACCCCGGGAGTTCGCGTCCGTCAAGCGTGCCTCCCGTACCGACAGGCAACCGCAGAAGGGCAACCCGCGGGCCTGACGCCGTTCTGAGACGTCGAACCCGACGGTCGCTGTCAAGGCTGGGCGATGTCATCTGGAGTGATGCTGTCCTCAGCGGGCGTCGCGGCGTCGGGCGCGGTGTGGGCGCCAGCGTCGCGGAGGGCCTGTTGCCAGGTCCTACGCCAGGCGGTCCGTGTGGTGTCGTCGGCCAGGGCAACGTCAACCTCGTCATCTTTGCCGAACTGCCAGGTCGCTGGGGTGCTCGTGGCAAGGTTGAGTCGGGCGAGCAGCGCGCGGCGGACGAGATCGCGGAGGCGGTCCACGGCGCGCGCTAGCGCGATCCCGTGGGGGTCGTCGGGGCGCGCTGTGCTTAGGTTGCTGACATTTTTGAGCAGGCTCTTGCTGCTGAGGTCGCTGCCATGGACGAGCTTGGACCGGATGCCGTAGAGGGTTTTTGTGTCCTTGAAGATCGCACCTGCGGGGTCGTTGGGGGTGTTGAGGAGTGCTGCGGCGCGAGTGCGGAGCCGGAGTGTGACGTCGCTGGTGTCGCTTCCGGCTAGCGCTCCTTCGAGCGCGGTCGCGAGGTCGACAAGCTGTTCGTGCCAGGCGTGGGCGTGGAAGCTCATCGTGAACTTATGGAGCGCCAGAGCCAGGGACGTGAACGCCATATCGCTGCCAGGACTTGCGTGGCTGCTCCGCAACAACTCCTGGATGTACGCGAGGGCTGGAGCGTCAGTTGGTTCGAGTGTCGCAGTGCGCCGAAGGAGGCCGGTTGGTGACCCGAAGCCTGGTCCGGCGCCGCGGAAGGTTCTGTACTCCGGGCTGTGCCGGCGGATGCGTCCGCGTTCGCCGCGGATCTCGAATGCGCTCTGGCAGGTGGCCGGTTTGAAGAGGCGGACGGCCAGGAGGAGGCGCTCGACGTCGCCGGAGAGCCGCGCGGCGGTCGTGTACGGGTCGGCGCTGCTGCTGCTGGCGGAGAGGATGCTCTCGGGTGGGGCGTAGACGAAAGCGTCGTGACGTTCGATTGTCTCGGCCGCGCCACTGATGCCGTCCTCGAATGTCCGGGCGATGGCCCTGCTGGTGCTGGCCGCGTCAGTCAGGATGGGCGTGACGGTGATGCCGTTGAGGTCGACAGGCGCTTTGGTGCTGATGGTGAGGTGAGTGGCCAGGCGTAGGCACGCGACATCGGTCTCGGGTGCGGTGAGCGTGGCGTGTAGCTCGTCGAGGCAGGCGTTGACGATGCTGTCGGGCATGTGCCGTCGGCTGAAGTCTGAGGCGCCCGTGCGGATCGGACTGGCATCGGCGATAACAGCGCTGAGGAGGCTGAACAGGAACGGGGACGCGAACTGGCGCTCGTAAAGGGGCAGGTCGGCGGCGTACCGCGGATAGTTGTCCTGGACCGCTTGCTCGAGCGCGTTGTATAGGTCCTGATCGAGGTGCCCGTAGAAGTCGTGACCGACGCGCAGGTGCCGCCGGTACTGGGGCGTGGGCAGAACGTGCTCTTCGTGCAGGACGGTCCATGCGCGCTGGAGCCACGCACGGCCCGCGTGCTGGACTGGCTCGGGTGGATGCTTGTCTGGCATGGGAGCGTGGCCTATCCCTTGCTGCGGCGTGGGTCGGCTGAGCTTGGGTACGTGGGCTCGCCTTGGATCCTGCCATTCTCCTTGTGGATCTTGACTGTCAATGACTGCACGTCGGCGCGGGGGACGGCCGCGGCATACTAAACTGCGTCGGTCCTGGTCTCCGCGGAGATGGCCCGACTCTGTCCGGGCCCCAAGGTGGCAAGCATTTCTCCCGGCGAAAGCCCCGTGTTGGAAAGGTCCGATGGGTCCTTCGCAAGCCACGCAGAGCCTTCCAATATGATCAGTCCGCGGCCCTTCGCCGAGCCAAAGGCAGCCGCAACGCAGTGAAGGACCCCTGCCCCCGCCGACCCGAAGATCGGCGGGGGGGGGGAGGGGTCACGCCGTGAGGGCTGGTAGCGGCTACGCGAGGACGGTATTCAGGGTCTTCCAGGTGGTGCGGTCCAGGCGTCCGAAGTCCCCAGTGATTGTCTTCAGGCCGTTGCGTTCGGCCCGTTCACCTCGGATGACTCCTTCGTGGTGCTCGAAGGTGTTGACCGCCTGTAGGACGCCGTGCGCGGTGCCGGCCCAGGGCGACACCCTGGGGTCGGACCGATACAGCGTGGTGAGGCTGTCCCGCTTGGTGTCGGCCATCGTCTGCGACCTGCCCGTCAGCAGCTGGCCTGTGCTGGTGTGGACCCGCGGGATGTGGGCGTCCAGGAACGCCTTCCACTGGCTGTGGGTGACCTCCACGCGGCACAGCCTGGCGACTTCCTGGGCGAAGTCGTCCGCCAGGGTGTGGACCATCTGTAAGGCCTGCCGGGCCGGGGCGAGCTGCAGTCCGGAGTGCCGGCTGTGCTTGACCTTGAACTCCTGCCCGGCCTCAGCCAGGGCAAGTTCGCGGGTGTTGTCGCAGACGGTGTCGGTGACAGTCCGTTTGTAGGTGGTGGCGATGGAGCCGTCGAAGCTGGTGGTGGCCAGCAGGTTCGGCCGGAACGCCACCCCTTCGGGGGTGGTGATCGTGTCGGGCATGGACACCTCCACCCAGGCAATCGCGCCTGCCCGCAGCAGGCCTGCGCTGCTGATCACCAGGTCGTCATCCAGCAGATCGGCCACCGTGGTCAGCAGCCACTCCCGGTACTGGTGTCGGGTGTAGCCCGGGCCGAAGATGCCCATCAGCGTGTCGTCGTCGGAGCGGCAGATCGCCTGCCGGTCCGGCAGCACCGCCCAGCGCCTGGGTAGCCCGCCCTCCCGGTGCGTCGCGTCCACGACCGCGGCGGGCAGCTCCACGGCCAGGCGGCGGCTCTCGGCCTGCCAGCCGAACAGCCGGTCTTGGACGTCCTCTACGGGGATCGCCCCGGGGTAGTGGTTGGACCGCTCTCCCTGCTCCTGGGCCCGCCAGTGCCAGGCCGTGCCGCGCTTGTCCGTGCAGCCGATCAAGGTGTTCGTGTTCAACCAGCTGATGCTCTCTTTGGACATGAGGTTCTCCTTCGGGACGTGAGAAAGCCCGACCCCGGAAGTGGGATCGGGCCGTGTGGTGGTCGGGTCGGTCAGGCGGTGGGTGCGGTGTCGTCCTCGGTGTCGAAGCAGACGAACGTCGCGGTGGCCTCGATGACGCATCCCGGGCAGGCGCGGGAGCCGCCCTGCACGTCGTCGGGCACCGCCCGGGCGCCGAAGCAGTCGGGGCAGCTCACGCCGACTCCGACTCCGGCTCCGACGTGCTGCTACCCGGCTCCAGGGTGGGGAGTCCGAGTGCCCGGTAGACGCTGGCCCGGCTGACCCCGAGGACCTTGGCGATGCTGGACACGTCGTAGTCACCGCTGTACCGCATCGCCCGGGCCGTCCTCAGCTTGTCCTGGGTCCACACCGTCGGTCGTCCCCCGACCCGCCCGCGGGCCCGGGCTGCGGCCAGGCCGGCCATGGTGCGTTCGCGGATGAGTTCCTTCTCGAACTGCGCCAGGCTGGCGAACACGTGGAAGACCAGCCGTCCGCCGGGCGTGCTGGTGTCGATCTGCTCAGTGAGGCTCACCAGGGCAACGCCCCGCTGCTCAAGGTCGTGCACGACATCAATGAGGTGCCGCAGCGACCGTCCGAGCCGGTCCAGCCGCCACACCACCAGGCTGTCACCGCTCCTGGCGCACTCCAGCGCACTCGTCAGACCAGGGCGGTCCTGAACCGACCCTGAGGCACGGTCGATGAAGACCCGGTCCACCTGGGCCTGCTGGAGGGCATCGAGCTGCAGGGCCTCGTCTTGGTTCGTTGTGCTCACTCTCGCGTAACCGATCTTGTAGGTCATAGCTCTCCTTGGTTGCGTAGGTCTGGTTTCCGAGCGGGGGTTCTGGTTGTGTGTGTTGATGGCGGATGGCTCCAGGCAGCAGCCGGGCCAGCCCGAACCGTGGGAGCTCGCCTGGCTTCAGTGGGCCCGAGGAGTCGTGCGCACGAAGGACGATCAGCTCGAGCACTTCGCGTGGTGTCAGAAGCGGCTGGGCATCGGCGCGTACCTGCACGACGAGGCGTCAGACCCGGCGAGCGGTCCGGACCTGCGGTGGCCGGGCTACGTCGGCAATAGTTGGAAGCCGGGTGCCGGGGTCCTGTCTCTGGGGAGCGTGCACAGCGACTTCACCAAGCTGAACGGCGGCGCCGGGAGCGACGCGCGCCTGGCCGACGTGCGGCGTCTGGCTGATGCCATCAGGGACTACGCCTCGCGCAACGCCGATGACACCGAGGCGGGGTCCCGCTTTCTTGCGGCCAGCCGACAGGGCTACACGGCCCTGGCGCCTGGCTGGACGAGGGGACGAGTCTTGGGCGCTGTCCTTGATGCGGTCATGCCCGAAGCAACCCCTGCCGAGGGCTTGGCGCGATCAGCTTGGACGAACCTCGCGCACTGCCGGGCCCGCCCAAGTCACACACCAGGCGGCGAGTACCCGCTGCAGCGAGCCTGCTCGGGCCGAGCAGGGGCCTTCCCGATCGACGCGCTCATCGGCACGATCTGGCCCGCCGCGATCCTTGTGCCCATCTCGCCATTCCAGGGGAGCCAAGCCCGCTACTACGACATCGTCCCAACGGAGCCGGCCCTACCTCGCCCCGCCGGCGTCGCCGATCCACTAGTGGTGGCCTTCAACGGCAGCACCTACCAGGGCAAGGCCGGGGTATGGCAGGGCCGCCCACCCGGCGAGTGGATCCCTGAGGTCGCCGAGGAGATCCGGCATCGCCAGGCCCAGCACGGCTGACAGGCTCTCGCGTCTCACAACTCGTCCTGGACCGACTTGGCCGACGGCGGGAAATGGACACCAGTTCTGGACAGACCACGAGCCGTTCCAACACATGAGCGCCGCATGTCGCAGAACCCCTCGGTTGTGAGAACGGTCGCTGTGGCGTCCGCGGCAGTGAGAGGCGTCAGGACAGCGCGCTGAACAGCTCCGAGAGGGGCAGGGTCAGCCCGTCCGCCAGCCGGGTAATCATGATGAGGCCAGCCTCGCGTTCGGCGCGCTCGATGAAGCCGACTTCTGCGGCGCTGATCCCGGCGAGTTCAGCCAGCTTCTCCTGGGTCAGCCCCTGCTGCAGCCGCAACGCCCGGACCCGGTTGCCGAACGCACGCATGTAGGCGTCGTCCTTCTGCCGGTGTCGGGTCTTCGGGGGCACCCGGGAACCCCAGCGGTGCACGCCCACATGGTCTAATACTTGTTAGTAGTGATTGTCTACATGGGAGCAGGGTCACTGTGGATCTATTTGGTAGAGAACGAGCAAGGCTGCGTAAGGAACTCGAGGCGCTGCAGGCGCAGAAGGACAAGACCGCCTCCAGGGCGAAGGAGCGTCAGCAGAAGGTGCACGAGCTCGAGCGCGTGATCGACGACCTGAAAGGGGAGGTCGCGCGTCTGAAGTACACCGGGGCAGCTGGCTCGGACGTCACCGCCGCCCAGCGCGCGTTGGACGACGCCATGTCGATCCACAGCGAGTCCACCCGGTAGCGACACCGCCCGACCGTCCCTCCACCCCGTTAGCGGTTTGGCGGAGCGCCGCGGCGGGAGGCAGCCGGCGGGGACTATCCCACCGGCCACCTACCGCCACGACGTGCCCTGCTACTGCGGTGCTGCGCCTACCGCTTGCTGTCGCCTGGCTGGTACCGGGAGGCTGGCAGGTCTGGTCCGAAGGCTGCGTCGGCGAGGTCGGCGGCCTTGCCGATCGCGGTGGTCCACGCCTGCAGGGCGTCCCGGTCCTCGAGGTAGACCAGGATCCGGCCGACCCGGACCGCGATGTGGCCGTAACCGCGGCCGGTGGCCTCCGGGGTCATCGCGAACACCCGGTGGTCCTGCGGTCCGGCGAAGATCGCCTGGGTGGCGACCTGCATCCTGGGCTTCGGCCGGACCCACAACCGCTGGCCGCCGACGAGCTGTAGGTGGTCGCGTCTACCGGCCATCGTCGTCCTCCTCGTCCCAGTCGACGTCCACCAGCCGCTGCCCCCGCCACGAGGTGCTGGATGAGGCGACTGCTGGCCGCAGCCCGAGGGCCAGGGCGTCGATGACGCCTTCGACGGCCTTGGACAGCACCAGCACGACCGCAGCGAGCTGCTGCGCCCGCCGGGTGGACAGGGTCGCGAGCTCCGGTTGCTGCTCACGTAGGTGGTTGTAGAGCAGTACCGCCAGGGCCGCGGCCCCAGCGATACCAATGATCAACACCATGAGTGTCTCCTTCAGGCATGACGAAGGCCGCCTCCGGGATGGAGACGGCCTGAAGTTGTGCTGGTCGTGCTTTGGGTTAGCGGCGCTTCTTGGCCACTGACCGCTTGGGCGCCGGGTAGCGCAGCTGGGTCGGTTCCAGCCCGACGGCCTGCTCGAGCAGGTCGCTGTCCCGGGTGGGCTCCGGTACCTCGACGGTGAACGGTGCTGGCGGCGTGGTCGGCGCTGGCTCAGCCGGCGCGACGGTCGGCACCGCGGCCGTGGGCATCGGGGCACTGGCCGCCGGTGCAGGGGCCGGGGTGGGGTGCATGCCGGGGACGACCCCGGCGACCACGGTGCCGGCGTCCCGGAGCACCGCGGTCGGCAGCAGAGCGATGTTGGCCACGATCCGGATCAGCCAGGACCAGGGGCGGGGCAGGAAGCGCCCTACCAGAGCCCGTAGGAGGCGTTCCCGGGCGATCGCGCCCACTGCCTTGGCTGGCAGGTTCTGCGACTGCAGCAGCCCACTGATGCGCTGCAGCTGCTGGGCCCGGTCGGTGGCCGCCTGCGTGACCGCGGTCGCCTTGCTGCCGAGCCAGGTGGCCAGCCGCGCCCCGGGGCTGCCGAACAGCCGCAGCGTCCAGCCGACCGCCGTCCCGATGGCCCCAGCGACGGTGCTGACGGCTGTGCTGACTGCCCGAGCGGCCTTGCCGACCAGGGTCTGCCCCACGTCGGTGGACAGGCCCCAGACCAGGCCGGCCAGAACCCCTGGTGCCTGCAGGCCGCGCGCGGCTACCGAGGCAGCGCCCAGCAGCCAGCCGTAGGAGCGGCGCACCATCGTGAACAGCCCCTCCAGGTGCAGCCGGGCGGCGAGCCGACCGGCGCCCTCGGTGGCAGTACGGGTGTAGCCCAGGACCAGGTCCTTGGCGGTCAGGAAGGCCGCGAAGCGCCGCCGGTCAAGCTGCCACGCCGCTCTGTCGTCGTGCTGTGGTGGGTAGACCGCCTGTAACGGCGGCCGGTGCTCTGTGCTGGTCATGTCGTGCTCCCTTGAGGTGAACATGCGAAAGGGCCCTGGCGGCTGCCAAGGCCCAGCACGTCCCGGGTCAGCTGACCCGGAACGCAAAAAGGCCCTCCACCGGAGCGGTGAAGGGCCTGTCATGCCAGCAAGGGGCGGTGTTGCCAGCCCTGCAACAGGGCGTGGTTGTCCTACCTCGCTGCTCTCAGTGTAGCAGAAGATGATCATGAATGGCAAGCCGGCGGTGACACATCGGGGCGACGACGAAGGACCCGAAGGACCTCTGCGGTAGGACCTCATGAAAGCGACTCTCAAGAGGGGAACCGGGAAGGTCCTTCGGGTCCTTCGGTGTCCTAGATGTTCTTCACGAACTGGAAGACTGCTTGGCGGAACGTGGGATGCTTTCCGCGCCGGGCTCCGAGGGCCCGCATCGCCTCGTGCGCTTCGAACCGTTCGGCGAACGTCTGCTTCCCCCACGGCTGGTGCGGCGGCGTGAGCCAGCCGTTGAACTCCTCGCGCAGCGCCTCTACCCAGACGAAGTCGCGCTCTCCTCCGCGGCGCAGGCGGTCGTTGACGAAGGCGTAGATCAGGTCGGTGCCCTCCCGCCACTCCTGCGTCGCCTGCCGGATCTCCTCCGGCGGCTCAGGGAGGTGCTGGTCGTTGCCATGCCAGCGCAGCGCCCCTTCCACCAGCCAGGCGAGCACCGACTCCTGCTGCTCACGGCCGCGGATGACGCGGTCGCGCAGCGTGAGATCCTCCGGAACACCGTCACGTCCGAAGACGACCGTGAACGGCACCATGAGAAGCCGCCGCCAGGTCCCGTGGTCGGAGTCGGTGACGGCGGGACGGTGGTTGGTGGTGACCACCAGCGTGTGGGACGGGGTGAAGCTGACCGGGTCCTGCCTCATCCGACGTGCCGTGATCACCTCCGTGCCCTGCAGCTTCTTCAGCTTGGTTGTGTCCAGGCGGTGACCGTCGGAGGTCTCTTCCATGAAGACAAGCCGGGCGCCCATCAGGTCCATGAACTCCGTCGGGTGCTCCTCGCGCCGGCCACCCAGGACCGTGGGCAGCAACGCCTTCGCGTAGCTGCCGAGCGCGGTCTGGCAAGCACCTAGCAGCGTGCTCTTGCCGTTGCTGCCGTCGCCGTGCCAGAAGGTCATGACGTCCTCGTGGGGAGGGACGCCTGCTGCGCCAGTGCCCAGGAACTGCTGTACCCAGCTTCGGGTGGCCAGGTCCGGCAGCGCTGCGAGCGCCTGCGCCCAGTCGGGGTGGCTCGCGCCGGGACGGTAGTCAACGTCTGTGCCGTGACGCATCAGCAGGTCGGGCTGATGATCCAGCAGCTCACCGTTGCTCAGGTCCACAACCCCGTTCCCCACGTTCAGCAGCAAGGGCTCGGCGTCGAAGTCCTGCGCGTGCACCAGGACGCCGTCCATACCTCGCGCCAGCAGCGTGATCGCCCGGATGCGCGCCGCAGACTGGACCTTGTTCAGCTCGCTAACCAGTCGGCGGTCCCCTGCTGAGACCGCCTCGTGCTGCAGGTCCCGCAGGTAGCGGCGGACGATCTCCACCACCCGCGGCTCTGAGGCGTCTTCCCACCGCCGACCGGTGAACTCGAGCCAGCCCAGGCCCGGGGCCCAGCGGAAGCTGTCGGCAAGGGCCTCGTCGGTGACCCGCTCAGCCAGCCGGGAGTCGGTGAGGGAGTCGTCACCCGCGTCGGGGTCAGGCGCGGTGGCCTCAGCCACCGCCAGCAGCTCCTGGATGGTTCCCCCGCGGCTCAGGTAGTCGTCCACCCCGGCCTTGCCCAGCACAGCGTTCCCGGGCGGCAGGACGAACAGAACCTTCGCGACGCCGCGGCTCCGCAGCCATGCCCCCAGCCGACGCATCGCCCGCGCAACATTGCGGTTGGTGCGGGCGTCGCTGTCGAAGCACACGTAGACCGTGCGCCCACGCAGGCACACCTCCTCCCAGTCGCCGAGAGTGCCATGCCGGCTGCGCCAGTTGTAGACGCCGGACAGGCTGATCGCGCACTGTCCGGCGGTGGTCAGCGCATCACCCTTCTTGACCCCCTCGGTGATCCAGAGCGGCACCGTCGGGTCGGCGAGCTTGGCGTAGTTCAGCGGGTGCACGTCGAGCACCGACGGCCGCCCGGAAGGAGCCTCGTACTTGCGCGGCTTGCCCTGGTGGTTCATGCGCGGGCTGTCGGGGCGGTACTGGCACGAGGCGAGCTGGCCGTTGGGGCCGTACAGCGGGATGTACAGGCCCGGGAAGCGCTGCGGAACGTCCCAGAGCTGCTTGGAGAACCCCGCGCGGAGGAGCCGCTCACGCGGCCGCAGGTCCGTGTTGGTCCGCATCAGCGTGGCGTAGCCCCTCCCGTCGATCACCTCGTCAGAGATCGCGGAGCTGTGAAGGGCCTCCCGGTGATGCGGCGCGAGGTCAGCTCGGCGGGCGGATCGGCCGATCGAGGTAGGTCGCCGAGGCGGCTGGATCTGGCTGCTCTGGCTCGATACGCTGGTCTCGCCAGAGTCCAGCACCGCACCGGCCGCTTCTGCCAGGGGGCGGCTGTCGTGTGTGATCACCGGCTCACACCGCCCCACGCAGCAGGACGGCCAGGCGGTCTCGCTGCGCCGGCGTGAGGGGCGGAGCCGAGTCCACAACGCGGCTGATGTGCTGCGCGAGCCGGTCGGCCTTGAACGCGGCCGCCAGCTCGTCGGTCTTCGGGTCGTTCGGGCGGTGCCGGCGCATCGCGGCGACACGGGCTCGTTCGGTCTTCTCAGCGGGGGTCATCGGAACCTCTCAAGGGCGCGAGGAACACGCCCTCCGCTGAGAGGACCGGAATGTGCGGGGGATAGCCGCCCGCACCCGACGCTGATCTGCTCGCACAGTAGCAAGTGCTGCTGCTAGGGCAAGAGCAACACGCCGAGCGTCAGATCGCGTACTGCACGATCTTGGCGTGCGCGCCAGGCACGTAGAGCACGGCAAGAGCGGCGTCGATCCGGTCCTGCCGGTACACCGGCTGCTGACCGCACTTCGGGCACGTCATCTTGAACCGCAGTCGTGTCGTGCCGTCCGGCTCGGGGATGGGCTGAAGCTCGACGGCTACGTTCGCACGCTCATTCACCTGCGCACGGTCGAAGACCTCGAAGTGCGACGCGATCCACCATGCGCCGAGGATCGGGCGTTCACCCTCTGGGTGCTGCTTGCAGACAAGCTGCAGCTCGAGGTATTGCATGGACCTGTTAGAGGGCAGCGAGTGGCCGGCCGCATCACGGCTGGGCTCGCGGCCCTGGGCGAAGCGGCTGCCGCGGGCACTACTCACGTGTCCTCCTTGGATCACCGACGCCCGGCCGGCACGACCACGAGCCTGGGGCGCTCCTGGTCACACGGCCGGCTCAGACACGGTCTACACCAGCCGCGCGTCGACCTGGCTTCACCGGGTCTACCTCAATGTGCAACAGCAGGGACGCCGTCATGCCACGACCGCCGTCAACGAACACGTCCGCAAGGCACGCTGCCGCGGCCTACGTCATCAGAGCCAGGGACGCCGGGCTACTGCCGCCTCCCCAAGTGCTGACGCCGCGTCACCCACGCTCAACGCCCATGCGGTTGCCTGCCACGTGTTGTATGACTATGCAGACCTTCGCATCTACATCAAGAACGGGGAGGCGGCATGGCCGCGCAGCTGCTTGAGACGGTTGTGCTTCCACGAGTCAGTGGCCGGCACCGGGACCGAGCGCTGGCCTCAGCCCGTAGGTGCCGGGCGATCCAGCTCAAGCTGCAGGGCCTGACCTATCAGCAGATCGCCGACGAGCTGGGCTACACCAGCCGCGGCACCGTCTACAAGATCGTCAAGGCGGCGCAGGCCACTCAGCTCGCCGGCGCCGTCGAGGAGCACCTGGACATCGAGGTCAGCCGCCTCAACGCTCTGCAGGCTGCCGTCTGGCCCGCGGCCATCGCCGGTGACCTGCAGGCTTTGACCGTGGCGGCCCGGCTCATCGAGGCCCGCTGCCGACTGCTTGGACTGATAGGTCCTGCGACCAAGCGCACCGCCTGCCAACAGCCGCAGACGCTCGTCACGCGCGACGACGACTGCCGCCTGCGCGGCTGCCCGGACCACACCTGATCGGCGCGCGACCGTTGACTCTGGCCCGCACTGACCCTGCGCACCAGGCGGCACAGCCGCACGTCGCGCGGCTGGCGAAGGTCGCACCTGCCAACAGGAGCACGAGCGTTCCTTCCCGTGGCGAACGCACCGGCGGTGTAGGTCGATCCGCGGTCGGTGTGGAACACCACCCCCGCGATGTTGTCAGCGCCGCCGCGGACGGCGACCGCCATCCGGATCGCGTCGGCGGCCAGCTGCGCGTTCGGATGGTCCGAGGTCGCAGCGGGCGGTGCCCGTTTGAACATACTTCGGGGAAGGAGTTGGGCGCACCCGCGACACGCGCAGACTCCCTCTGGTCGGGGCGGCTGGCCTGCACTACTGTCCAGTGATGCACCTACACCTCATGGCAGGCGCATGTCTCAGCAAGATGCGCGCGTGACCTCGGGACTCCCCGAGTTCGATGCCCCGCCGCTGGTCGAGAGTACGTTGGCCATCCAGTTCGACGCGATGGGCGATCTCCAGGCGCACCACCTGGGGGTGTTCGCGCGGGACCTGGAGCTGGACGGCTACCTCTTCGAAGAGTTGGACGAGGAACTTCCGCGCGAGGTCCTGGTAGAGCGCTTGACCCGTCCGAGCGTCCGGCGTTCCCTCCGCCTGGAACTCGCTGAGGCCCCGCCGCCTCCACGGCTCACCCTGACGAGTTCCAACCGTCGCCGCGGCCTCGCTGTGCAACGGGACCTCATCGAGTACAGCTGGTGGCGGGCAGAGCCGACGGAGCTCTACCCGCGGTACTCGGCTCTCGTGGGGGAGTTCTTTCCGCTTGTAGAAGCCTTCGACCGCTTCGCCAGCGAGCGGAAGCTGGGTCATGTACGACCGCGCCAGGTTGAGGTCACCTACCGGAACGCCTTGCAGAGCGGCGTGGACTGGCAAGGCGACATCTCCGAGGCCCTTCGCACGCTGCAGCCGGCCAGTGGCGGTGTGCCAGGAGAGCTTGAGGAGTGGCACGCTGAGCAGCGGCATCTCATCCGCGATGAGGCGGGACAGCCAGTCGGAAGGTTGTTGCTCAGCTTCGACGCCGGGCGTCCTAGCCCTTGGGACGATGACGGCGGCGGTGAAACGAGCTGGGCGGCGCTGTCGTTCACGTTCCGGGGCGTCCTCGCGCCCGCCTCGGAACGTCGCGAAGCTAAAACTGCACTTGATCTTGGGCGGGCCGTTATCGTCCGCTCGTTTGCGGCAACAACCACGGACGAGGCGCACATTCGGTGGAGGAGAAGAGCATGAGCCGCAAGTCCGCCACTCGTCGCGATGTGCACAAGAGCTTTCTGCAGGGCTGCTTCATTGAGCAGGTCGTCATGAAGTCCGCCCGAGTGAGCGCTGTACCTGACGCGAGCAAGGGACGAGCAGGGCAGCGTCGTACCCACTGGCTCGTGGGCGCCGCCGAACGGCTGAACGAGCTTGTTGCTCTGACGGAGGGCTGGGATGGCAAGCGTGCGCCAGCCGTGGCCGAACAAGCGTTCCTTACTGCAGCTCGGGTGCTGGGTGAGTTGGCCGAGGAGCAGATCCCACGGCCCGACATCAGTCCCTCACTGGACGGCGGCCTGCTGCTGGAGTGGGACCGCGACGGCTTCGATTTGGACGTATTCGTTGAGCCCGACGGCGCGGCTACCGTGTACTACGAGCACGGCGACCGCGGCTGGGATGGCGACTGGGAGTCCAAGCGCGAGGGGGTGCGCCTGTTGCTCACGCACTTGAGCACGCCTTCGCGTGCCGCCGTGTGACGGCGACCGACGCCGCCGCTGACCAAACCATTTGCTGTCCCTTCGAAGACAACACTGAGATCAGTGACCAGACGGTGCTGTACCGGCGGCTCCCCGGTTACCACTTGGTGCCCGTAGGCGATCAGCCCCGGCCGCGTCGCATCACAAGCAACGCGTTTTGCGACCCGGACCCCATGGGTGTCAGCTTCTACGCCGCCCACTTGCTGGCAGCGGAAGACCACAACTGGCAGGAGATCATCCCCGCCAGTCAGCCGGACTGGGGCGTGGCGTCGTTCACGGCCGGGGCAGCGCGGAAGCAGGGCTTCGGGGTCCGCATGCGGCCAGACCCCGACGACGCCGGGAACCCCCTCAACTATGCCCACGGCGAGTTGACCGGGCTCCGAAAGGGCAAGCCGGGACACAAGCAGGCCAAGCCGCTGGCGGCGTCGCCTACAGAACTGCTGGAGCTCCCGGAACAGCAGACGTAGTTCCCGGGCGCAGGACTGGCCGATCGCGGCTGGCCCGGCGGTGCTGGCGCGTTCGGGGTCGACGCGCAGCTTGCGTCCGAACCCGTTGTCCAGCAACCCCCCGGCGCGGGCTTCCTGCGTGATGTCAGACCTCCATTGGGCCCATTGCGGGTACGTGGCTGCCATCCCGTCCAGATAGTCCTGGCAGGCAGCGCCCGGGTGTCATGCAGCAGGCACTAGCGCCCGTGCCGCGAGCGTCTTCAGGACGTACTTTCTGCCGGCCAGTCGAACCGCACCGCTGTGGGGTCGAAGTACGCCCCGCCCGGCAGCCGGCCCCGCCTAGACCTCGGCAGCACGGTGACTACGACGAGTGCCTGCAGAACAGCCCGCCGTCTATCCAGCGGCAGGGCGTCCCAGACCGCCGCAACGTCGATCGCCTCGGCAAGACCACCCAGTACCGACCCTCGGGTCACCGCGCCGATCCGCCGGTCAATGTCATCCAGGCGCGTGCGAAGTTCACGGTCCGCGGCGAGCAACTGGGCCTGCGTCAAGGCTCCGGCAGCCCACCCCCGAGCCAGCTCCTCCTGCCGGGAGCGCAGAGCCTCCGCCTCTCGCTGAAGCGACAGGGTGTCCGCCCTCGGAGGGGCGACGGCGTCGTGAGCATCAGGCTGCGACAACCGCTTGACGATCACGCCTCGGACGAACTCGTCTAGTACCTCCACCCCCCGGACCACGTGGCTCGCACCGTCGCGGTCAGCCGCGCGGCACCTGTAGGCAGCCTGCCGAGCGCCCGGTCCGCCGCCAGCGGTGGTGTTACCCGTCAACGGACCGCCACAGAGCCCGCACAGATACAAGCCGCTGCCGAGGTACCGCCGGGCGTAGCGCTCGGTGGTGCGGCGCCCTGGATCGGACAGGATCGCCCGAACACCTCGCCACTCATCCTCGGGCAGCAGAGGCTCCCACTGAGCCTTGCCCAAGGCCTCACCCCCGGAAGCCCGCAGACCGGCCGTGGTGGGCCTCAGAAGGACCTTCCTGAGCGTGCTGCCGGACCAGGGGCGGCCCTGCGTGGTCGTCCTACCTCTCTCGTTGAGGTCCCTTGCGATCGACCGCAGCGACTCTCCCGCAATGACGCGGCGGCTGGTCTCTTGCACCAGCTCCGCCTCCTCGGCCACGACTCGAAGTGCCGACCCTCCGGGGGCACGCTCCCCCAGCGGCACCAGCTCGTACCCGTAGACGCGCTGCCCGCCCTGCCAGGCACCGCGAGAAGCGGCATCAGCCTTCCCGGCACGGGTGCGGCCGGCCGTCTGTTCGCTCTCGTAGCGAGCCACGGCACCGAGCTGCCGAGCGATCATGCGTCCGGATGCCGTCCCCAGGTCGAGTTCCCCCGCTCGGACGGTTCGCGTAACGACGCCACGCGGCTCACAGAGGTCGATGTAGGCCTCTAACTCCTTCGGCGAGCGGTGAAGGCGGTCCGTGTGCCAGGCCAGGACGCCGTCCACCTCTCCGGCCTCTACCGCCTCCAGGAGAGCTACGTACCCGGGGCGGAACTGCTTGCGGTAGGCGCTAACGTCGTTGTCCGCGAATACGGCAGCGACCTGCCACCCGAGCGACCGGCCGAGTTCGCGACAGTCGCGCTCCTGCCGGTCCACCACAACTCCGGCACCCGTGCGGTCCTGAGACAAGCGGCAGTAGATGGCAGCACGGCTTGGCATCCCTGAAGTGTGGCATAGCGGGAATCCCGTCCCGACTGCGTACTCAGCGGTGGTCATTCCGGCGTCCGCGTCCTCGCCGTGCAGGCGGGCCGAGAGGCGGACTGGGGCGGTGCGGAGACAAGCGAGTGCGTGCATGGGAGACCTCCAGGAGGAGCCGGTCGGACGGACCGGGCTCGGGTGCCGAACGGCTGTCCGGCAAGTTCGACGCTGCCGCTTCGCAAGCACCCTCGGTACCCCTGTTGCCCGACCTGTGGAGGCGACCGCAACCTGTGGACGACGGCCGCTGCTTCAAACGTCAAGCCGGAGCCGCCGACCCTCCCCGAACGCGCGGGCGAGGCGTCGATGTCTGTCGTGTGACGACCGTGCTGTGGGACACAGCTCGCCCGGACGTGCGGGCGTTGAGGTCTCGCACAGCTTCTGACGGGAGGTGACGTCGTCCAGGACGGCGTGCAATTCGGTCAACCGTTCGCGTCGCGTCGTCGGCGAGCCATGCTTGCAGTTGTCGCCAATCGTCGGGGCCGGGGTTGGCCGGTAGGGCGTCGAGCAGCGTGCGGATCTCTTCGATGATGAACCCGATGCGTTGCGCGATCCAGGCCCCGCTGCCACGACTCGAAGGCCTTCGACCCATCCCTGGTGCAGCAACACGCCGGAGGCGGGACCGGCCTGGACCAGATCGCGGTCGGCGACCTCGACGCGACCGCTCGGGCACAGCTCGCTAACCAAGTCGACACGTTCTCGGACCGCCGGATCGAGCGGTACTGGACGCTGCTCGGCGTGCTCAACGTCCACATTCCTGCTCTGCCAAGTCGAGGTGGCAGCGATCTCGTTGAGCGCCTGTTCGCTCCGCTCGGCTGGTCAGTGAAGGCGACGGCTATCGGCCTGGATGAGCAGGTGCCGTCGTGGGGGAAGTCGCCGTACCTCGACCTCCGCCTGTCCGGGGTGATGCCGGTCGCTGCGGCGCTGACGCAGCTGTACGTGCTCATGCCTGTGCTGGACGACAGCAAGCGCTACTGGGTGAGCGCAGATGAGGTCGACAAGCTCATGCTTGCGGGTGGCAGCTGGCTGGTCGGTCATCCGGAACGCGATTTGATCATCAGCCGCTACCTCGGTCACCACCGCACCCTGGTCCAAGACGCCGTCAGCAGACTGGCCGAGGTCGACGACATCGAAGCGGAAGCACTGGACATTTGGGTCTGCTCACGAGCCGGAGGACCGATCGACGCCGTTGGCTCAGTTGCGCAAGGCTGCAGTCATCGCTGCGCTGCGGGACGAGGGTGCCGTGACCGTGGTCGACCTGGGTTGCGGCGAGGGGGCCCTGCTGCGCGAACTTGTCCCGGACCCCTTATTCAGCAAGGTCCTCGGGGTGGACGTGTCGTACCGGGCCCTCGAGCTCGCGGCCCGACGGCTGCACCTTGACCGGATGCCGGACGAGCCGGACACCAGCGTCATCAACGACAGCCATCGGCGCCGTCGACGTCGGCGCGCGCCTGCTGCGGCGGCCATCGGCCGCGGCAGCACTGCTACCGCAGCGTGGAGAGCAGCGGCGTGGCCAGGCCGACGACTGCCGGCACGACGCCGAGCAGGACGAACGCCGGCAGGAAGCAGAGTCCGAGGGGAGCGACGGCCAGCACACCCGCCCTCCTGGCTGCTCGGGTGCCGCGAGCAAGGGCCTCGGCTCGCGCCTCCGCGGCGACGCGGCAGACGGCCTGCGCGACGGGGGCGCCCCCGTCGCCGGAGCGGGCCAAGGCCCGCGCAGCGCTCGCTCCGACCGGATCCCCTGCACCCAGGGCCTGCCAAGCCTCGGCGGCCGGTGAGCCGACCGCCAGCGCAGCAGCAACCTGCTCCAACCGGGTACAGCACGGGCCGGGTACGGCTCCGGCAACGGCCCGTACGGCGTCCGCCAAACTCGCGCCGCCGGTCAGGCAGGCCGCGAGCAGGTCGAGCGCGAGCGGGAGGTCCCGGGCGAGCTGCTCGGACCGCCGCCGGTCGGCGCGGGGCTCGAGCCGGCCGAGCAGCCCCGGTCCGGCCAGCGCCACAGCCGCGGCCAGCACCAGACCGACCGGTCCGCCAACCAGGACCACTATCCCTGCGGCTGCGACGACGCAGGCGGTTCGGGGTCCGAGTACGCGCCGGGGCTCGGCCGAAGCGGGGCCGCGAACACCGCCGGGAACACCGCCGCGAACATCGCCGCGAACATCGCCCGGCGCCCGGCGCCCAGGTGCGGCCCGGGCGGGAGCGGTGAGCCCGCGCAGGCGCAGCGCTGAGCCCGGACGGCGCAGCAGCACAGCGCTGGCGGCGGCGCCCAGGGCGGCAGGGACCAGGACGCTCATGCGGCGAAACGCGCGTCTGCGCTGACCCGGCGATCCCCGCCACACTGTCGTGTGGCAGGCGCGAGCTCACGCTGTCGGGGATAGCAGGGCCTGCCGCGGGTCACGCCGTACCGCCCGCCGTAGCTACCAACCGTCCCGTCCACCACACGCCGAGCACGTCCAGTGCAATGCCCAGGACGCTGCAGGCCAGGCCGATGGTCGTGTGGAGCAGCACGTGAACCGGTCTGGCGCCTAGAGCGGCAGCCAGCCCGATGCCGGCAAGCGGTAGGAGGGCGAGCAGACCGGCGGTCGCGCGGGGACCGGCGAGTTCGGCCTCGACGGCCCGCCGTTGGTCCCGTTCGGCGCGCAGCCCGTCCTCGAGGCGATCGACGGCCATCGCGAGCCCGCTGCCGGTTCCCGCACAGACCTGCCAGCACGCTGCCACACCGGCGAGCAGTTCGGGGGCGGCGCTGCCAGGTCCCTGCGCGAGCAAGGCAGCCGGCACGTCCCCGCCGAGACCGGCCGAGCTGGCCGCGGCCCGCAGCGCCCGTCGTACCGCCCCGGTCGCCACCTCGGCAGCTGCTCCGAGGGCCAGGGCGGCGGGTCGCCCGGCCCGCAGCTCACCGGCCAGGACGGCGCACGCCTCCCCCGCCTGCCGCCGCTCCTGCTCCCGCGCGGCCCGGGCCCGGCGCACCTGGACGGCGCGCCACACACCAAGCAGCCCGACCAGAATGAACAGCGCCGACGGCCCCAGCACGAGCAGCCCACCGAGAACGAGCAGCAGCGCTCCGCCGACCGCGCGACGCCGTCCCCACCGGTCGAGCAGCGCCCGTGGACCACCTGGGGCGCGCCGCCCGGTACGCGGAGCCAGGTGCAGCAGCCGGCTCGGCGCCGGCAGACCCACCACGACAGCGGCCGCTGCACCGGCGAGTGCTGGCGGCAGCAGCGGGGTCACAGCAACTCCTCGAGGGCGCGGGCAGCGGGGCCGGGCGTGCCAGTGGCGGCGGCACCGTCCCAGGTCCAGGCCGGCTCGGCGGCGACCAGGGTGTCCTGCCCCCGGCTGAGGACGCACAGCTCAGCCACCCTCCGGGCACCGCCACCCCGCGGCCGGACCAGGTGTACGACCACCCGCAGCCCGGAGGCCAGCTGACTGTGCAACGCCTGCCTCGTCAGCCCGGCAGTGGCTGCAAGCGCCTCCAGCCGGGCCGGGACGTCGGCAGCGGAGTTGGCGTGCAGCGTTCCGCACCCGCCCTCGTGACCGGTGTTCAACGCCGCGAGCAGGTCGACCACCTCCGCTCCCCGCACCTCGCCCACGACGAGCCGGTCGGGTCGCATGCGCAGGGCCTGCCGCACGAGGTCCCGCAGGGTGACTGCTCCTGCGCCCTCGACGTTCGGGGGCCGGGCCTCGAGCCGAACCACGTGCGGATGGTCCGGCGCGAGCTCGCTCGCGTCCTCCACGAGCAGCACCCGATCCCCGCTGTCCACCAACGACAGCAGGGCGGACAGCAGGGTCGTCTTGCCCGTGCCTGTTCCACCGGTGACCAGGAAGGCGGTACGCGCCGCGACGAGCCGGCCCAGCAGGTCCGCCCCGTCGGGCGGCACCGAGCCGGCCGCCACCAGCTCGGCCAGGCTGAACACGCGGCGGCGGGGGACCCGCAGCGACAGGCAGGTACCGCCCGGCGCCACGGGCGGCAGCACCGCGTGCAGCCGGACCCCGTTGGCCAGGCGCGCGTCAACCCACGGCTGGGCGTCGTCGAGGCGGCGGCCGGAGGGGGCCGCCAACCGGACCGCGAGCCGGCGTACAGCGGTGTCGTCGCTGAACCGGACGGTGGTGCGCTCCAAGCCCTCGCCACGATCCACCCACACCTAGGGCCGTTCACCAGCACGTCGGTCACCGTCGGG
>JAABUR0100001775.1_pt1 | contig 36557 bp, 31 predicted proteins | sample 5560091 | NCBI WGS metagenome assembly JAABUR01 (sample SAMN10711879, study PRJNA513375) | rock metagenome | isolation source: Antarctica rocks | place: Antarctica: Victoria Land, University Valley sud | reverse complement strand
TGGACTCCCGGTTGATCAGGAGGTCGTCGAGGTCTTTCTGGCCGAGGACGCTACGGAGGGTGGTCTGGGAGATCTGGCTGGTGGCCAGAACATGATTCTCTACCTCTATGACGCTCTTGTTGGGATCTACGACCCAGAAGTAGATGACGGCGGTCACGCGGGCGGGTACGTTGTCGCGGGTGATGATCTCCTGGGGCGGCACCTCCATCGTTACGGTCCTTAGGTCCATTTTGACGATCTTGTTTACAAACGGTATCAAGAAGAACAGCCCTGGTCCCTTTGGTCCGCCCTGTACGCGTCCCAGCTTAAAGATGACAGCCCGCTCGTACTCCTTGACTATCTTGATAGAACTGAGAATCACGGAAACGAAAGCAATAGCGGCAAAGAGCAAAACGATGCCGATGACACCAACTCCCACCGCCTGCACTAATCCGAGACTCACGGGGAAGATCCTCCTTCCGGGCTATGAGAAACTGATGATACGCCCTCTTGCATGCCGTCGGCAGCATCGGCCCATAGACTATCCTTCGTTGACTCAGGTTGTACCATCGCCCGCTCCTTAGCCATCCCACGAACAAAAAGAGGAGGCTGGTTTCCAGCCTCCTCAGCGTCTCCGGTTTTCTTTGCTAACTAGAGTAGGGTCTTGGCTCCAACGTAGCCGTTGGACCAGATGCCCTCCTCGCGTACCACGGTGCCAGGGTACGGCGCGTGGATTGTAGTTCCACTACCCGTGGCGATACCGACATGGCTGATGCCGCCTCCCTCATCCCAGAAGACCAGATCCCCGGCGGAACCCGAGCCCGACGAACCGTATCCGTACTGCGCCGCCGCGGAGTGAGGCAACGAGATGCCGAACTTGGAGAAGACCATCATGGTCAGCCCCGAGCAGTCAACACCGGAGCGCGAGGCTCCACCGTACACGTAGGGTACACCGAGCCAAGTCTGAGCCTCGGCGACCACCGCGCTCCCACTGCTAGAACTGCTACCGCCACCCGAACCGCCAGAGGAGGGCGTAGACCCGTCCCCCTGCTGGGAAGTTCCGCCAGAATCCGTGGCCGGCTGAGTAGTGGTGTCTTCAGTTGGCGGCTGCGTGGTATCCGTAGTAGTCTGCTCCGCTGCCGCCTGATCCTGAGCGGCTTGTTTATCGGCTGCGGCCTGCTGCGCCGCAGCGGCCTTTTGAGCAGCTTGATCCTGAGCGGCTTGTTTATCGGCTGCGGCCTGCTGCGCCGCAGCGGCCTTTTGAGCAGCTTGATCCTGAGCGGCTTGTCTTGCGGCTGCGGCCTGCTCCGCTGCCGCCTGATCCTGAGCGGCTTGTTTATCGGCTGCGGCCTTTTGAGCAGCCTGCTCCTGAGCAGCCTGCTGTGCTGCACGATCGGCGGCAGCCTTCTCAATAGCTGCCTGGTCGGCTTTCTGCTGGGCCTTCTCAGCCGCTGCCTTACGTTCGACGGCAGCCTGCTGCGCTGCGGCACGCTGGTCCGCTTTGTTCTGGGCCACAGCTTGTTTCTGGGCCAACTCGGCCTGACGTTGAGCCTTCTGCGCAGCCTGCTGTGCTGCCGCGGCCTGGTCCGCGCGCTCGGCGGCCCGCTGATCCGCAGCCTTCCGCTCAGCCTGAAGGTCTTTCTGAGAGCTTGCACTCGTGTCCACTTGCTGCGCGACCTGAACAACCTTCGGCTGGACAACCGGGGCGGGGGCAGGCGTAGACTGTGCGGTCGATACGGGTTTTGCGGTCGATACGGGTTTTGCGGTCGATACGGGTTTCGCAGTCGACGCAGTCTTCGCTGCAACAGGCGCGGTTGCCACTGGAGCAGTTACCGTCTTCGCAGTCGGCACGTTTGCGGTCGGCGCCTTCGCGGCTGCCCTAGCCTGGGCGACCTGTTGCGCCTGCTGAGCCTGGATGGCGGACTGGAGGTCTGAATTCAGAGATCCCATGTATGCCTTTGCCTCAGCCTCGGCATTCTCGGACTGCTCTTTCTGCTTGCTGGCATCCTGGAGGGCCGCGGCACGTTGATCGCGCTGATTCTGAAGTTTGGCCTGCTCGGCCTCAAGCTGGTTCTTGGCCTTGAGAACAGCCTCGAATTCGGCTCTCTCCTGGCCAAGGATCTTCATCCACACATCCAGACGAGAGGCAAACTCCGAGAAGTCATCTACCCCGACTAGCACGTCAAGAAAGGCGACGTTTCCGCTCTTGTAGACTTGGGTAGCCCTGCTCTGCAATTGCTGCTGAGAGTTGGAAAGCTGCTTCTTGGTATCCGCTAGTTTGCTGGAAGTCTTGCTCATGTCCTTGTCCAACTCGTTTAACTGGAACAAAGCATTGTTGTAAGACTCGTACGACGCGCTCGACTCTTTCTGGATCTCAGTCAATCGGTCCTGAGCGCTACTAATTTCCGCTTGTTTAACCTGGACGTTGTTCTTGGGGGCCGCTCCAGCGGATATCCCGGTCGCAAAGACGACAATTAAAGCAAGTCCGAGAAACACGATGAATCTAGCCCTTTTAGGCATACGTCCGGGCTCCTTCCCGTTAGCTACTATTGCTTTGTGAGGGGATTTGTTTTCGAATCCCCCCTCCTAAGCCGGGCACTTTAGAGAACCTCAACTCACTGCGCAACGCCCAAAACAGGGCAAAAAAGCTCTACAATCTCAAGAGATGGCTTAAATAAAGGGAATCACTGTTGCCTTCACGACACTGAATTTTAATAAAACTTAATACTTGTAACGTTCACGCAAGAGCCGAGGGGGTATAGAGACACCCCGCGAATCGATACAATCTCGACCACACCATTCCGACAGGGCGTATCCTCTGCGGATCATCCGAAAGGCTGGGCTGCGAGTACCTACACCCTAAAGCACGTCAATAGGGTAATTGGGCCAGCGTGAGATTATCTGTGACGTCCCTTGCACACGCCGTCAAGAGTCGCTGCGTTTATTGGTCTCTTCCGTAAGCTTATGGCGGTGAAGCCAGTTGATCGTTCACTGCCTGCTCCCGGAGCTGACGAAACTGATCGTCGGAAGTTTCCCGATCCTCATAGTTGGATTCATCGATGACCTTCCAACCATCTTCACCGTGCTCACCAGCTGGTTCAAGCCGGTGACAGGGGCCGACTAGATAACTGTTGGGCAGATAGACCAGCCGGACGAACGGATCGCTCTCTAGCTCCTTTTTTACGTAACATTCGCCCCCTCTAACGCCTGTGATGAACCAAGGCTCCGCCCCTGACACCCCGAACTGCGCAGAAATGATGTCGTTCAAGCTTTTCGCCGCTGCAAGGGCCAGGTCACGATCGTCGGTGTCGGTAGCTGGGTCGAAATGGATTGCCCGGCGATTCCTAATATCCTTGAACCTTTTGAACGCTTCAACTGCGTCCGGAACCAGCACTTTCCACGCCTCGAGCGTGTCGATGGCTAGGTCCCAGTTGTCGAACGACTTCTTGCGGTAAACATCCTTGTACTGAGGAGTACCCTTGAACTCGTCCCTCAGCCCAAGCAGTAGGTGATTCAGTATCCTCTCACCAAGAGCGCATGTGCCGGTAAGGGCAGGGTAGTATCCGCCCACCACGAAGGACCTCCTGGCTTGATCGGCGAATCGGTTGTGGTACGCGATAACGGAGAAGGGCTTAGGGCCAAGGTCAATGAAGTTTTGCAGCTTGGTCTCAGCGTCATCCAGTCCGTACTCAAGGACAAGACCCTGCTTGATGCCTTCCTGACCGTCGCTCCACATCTTTTTTATATGGTCCTCCCATTCATCTGCAATTTCCATGGTGAGCCAGTTGGCGCGGACGTCGAAGTCGTGCTTCAGCACGCGATACCTTCTCATTCAGAACCTCGGTTTCCTGATGCAGCTCGCTTGATCGTCATGCCGTAGATAGATTGCTGCCTATAGCTTCAACTACCCCTGATATTGCCGCTCGGCGGAGGGTACCACCTGTGCGGAGCCGGACGTGGAGCTCCCCTGCTGATCGACTGGCGACTGGCATAACAAATGCACAAATCCCTGGCGTCCGAATTAGTTACGTTTCCTGCTCCGTCGTTGCAGATTGCTGCGGATCATGCCGATCTTCGAAGAGACGTTGTTGCGGAGCTTCGCGTTGTTGATGAGGTCGCGGTCCAACTGGCCCTTGCTGTAATCGCCCACCAGCTTGCTGTAGCGCTCGATGAGCTGCCTTGCATCATCCTCGGAAAGACGCCCCTGTATGGGGGTTTGGAAGACCACGCCTCGGCCTACGATGGTCCCTCCGCCGCGTCCCACGGCCTGCTTGAGTTCCTTCAGGGGCACCCCGGCCTCCTCAAAGGCGATCACGTTCGCGAGCATGCTCTCGGAGACCAGCCTGAACATGTGCTCACGGCTTACGGGGTTGCCCGCCTGATCCGTGTACCCGCCGATCTGTTGCTCCTCCCACCGGTTCCGTCTGCCAGGCGCGGAGCTTGCCCTCCCACGCCTCACGCAAGTCTATCGACTATCATGCACAAATCCACGGTGGGTTAGGGGGACTAACTTGGAAGATCTGAGGGCTGCGATAGGAGCATTCATCGCGGAAAGGGACTGGGAGCAATTCCACTCCCCGAAGAACTTAGCGATGGCGTTGAGCGTGGAGGTTTCGGAGATCGTTGAGCACTTCCAGTGGCTCACCGAAGATCAGAGCCAGGACTTATCCCCCGAGAAGCTGGCCAAGGTCAGAGAAGAAATAGGCGACGTAACGATCTACCTGACCGAGTTGGCTGAGAAATTGGGGATCGATCCCGTGGAGGCAGCGAAGGCCAAGCTCGAGATCAACGGGCAAAAGTATCCTGCGGAGTTGGTCAAGGGAAAAGCGTCCAAGTACACGGAGTATCGATAATGCCTCAGATATTCATCTTCACGGCAGGCAGGTCCGAAGCCCGTCAACACCTGGTGGATTCCATAGAAAATCCGATCGACGAGGAGACGGTGTTCGGCACTTTCGCTTCGACCGATCGGGAAGAGCTGGAGCGCATTCGAGATGAGGGTAAGGGCTTCTACGCCTGGGGCGCTGTTCCGGGCCTGAGGAACACGCCCACCTGGGAGACGATGGAGCAGGGCGACTACGTCCTGTGCGTGTACGGCAGCGCCTACCATTACGTGGCCCGGGTCCTCGCCAAGCACGACAACGAGAGGTTCGCAAGACGCGTCTGGGGCGAAGACGAGGACGGCGAGACGTGGGAGTACATGTACTTCCTGACCGAGCCCATCGAGGTCGATCGGCCCCTCCACGAGTTCGAGGGCTACCTCCGTGGCAGGTACTGGGGCTTCACCAGGATCTCAAACCCGGAGCTTGAGGAGATCGAGGCGAATTTCGGCAGTGTTGAGGGGTTGATCCGGGAGATCCTCGGTTACCGAGGCGAGGGGCTGCCGGACGAACTGACGTTCGGGCACGACCGCAGCGCGGAGATAGCGGAAGACTCGTTGCGGGTCGACGACGTCACCCACGGGAGCGTCGACGAGGAGACCGTCCCCGACAGCGAGGGCCGCAAGAGAATAGTCCAGCACGTCCAGTACGAGAGGAGTAGCAAGAACCGCGGGCTGGCAATACAGGCGCACGGCACGACCTGCGCCGCGTGCGGGTTCAACTTCGACGACGTGTACGGCAGCGAGTTCGCGGACGGCTACATCCAGATCCACCACGTGAAGCCCGTCTCCGAGCACGAAGGGCCAGTGGATCCTGCTACGGACATGATCCCGCTGTGCTCTAACTGCCACAGCATGGCGCACAGGAGGAAGGACACCGTAACTTCCCTCGACGAGCTGAAGGCGCTGATTGAGAAGGCGAAGGGTTAAGCCCCTTCCGTTAGGCAAGCCCGCAACTTCTCCAGCATCAGCTGGCTGGGTTTGCGACGACCATTCAGCACGTGCGCCAGGTTGGACGAGTCGACCCCCGCCCGATCCGCGAAGCGCCTCTGACCCATGGCTCGGCACATCCCCCTGACTCGCTTCAGCACCCCTCTCTCAACCTCGCTCGCCTTGCGGGCTTGGGCCTCCAGATTAGCCAGCGCCCGGCGCAGCTTCGCCAGCGTCGCGGGCCTGGGTTCCCGCTTGCCGAGCAGCACTTCCGACAATTGGCTGAGCGAAACGTCAGCGGCTTCCGCCAGCTTGCGCTGGCCGAACCTCTTACCCGCCTGCACCAGCGCTTCAAGCCACCGATCGCGTCCCTGTGCGGAGGGTCCATACTCGGTCTGCGCCGCAACGTCCAGACCAAGGTGGAACTGCTCCTCCCAGCGGTTGGCTTCCTTGCCGATGTGCTCGGGCGCAGTGGCGAGGACGTGCCGTCTGCTCGTAGGTCCCCTGTCCACGTAGTCGCCGTTGCGGAACTTGGCCTCGGGGTGCAGGTGGTACTGGGCCAGCGCCTCCTCGTACGTCTTCAGGAACTTCTGTGGGACAAACTCGCCAGTCTGACGGTCGAAGCAACCCGCCGCGGCTTTTTTGAGGTCCTTGTCGTAGGCGGACACGGGCTTCGGTAGGGCCTTGCCGCCGGAGGTGCCGAACCGCGTCTGATAGGCGAGCAGGAAGTTGAAGGGCTTGACCTGGTCGTGGTAGGGCTTGGCGCGGTTGTACCCGTCGAACCACCTCAGAAGGTTCGGGGTGGTGGCGGCGTAGCGGCTCACCGCGGGTCCCTGAAACCCCGGCAGGTCGTCGATCCGCACCTGCTCGGGCGTGTCACCCAGCGCGGTCTCCACTGTCCGGTACCAGAGATCGTACTGCCACCTCTCCACGCCGATCTCGCCCAGCGGCACGGTGGGACCGGGGACGTTTCGCGGCGCCTGCTCATCGGCATACGGCGGACGGAGATGACCCAAACCGTGCGCGGAGGCCTTGCGCAGCACCGGACGCCCACGCTCGTCGAGGTTGAAGAGGGCGTAGCGCTTGGCGGAGACGGCGAAGCAGTACAGCGACTCGAGTTGGTCGGTTTGCTTGCCGTCTTTAACTTCGTGGTTGGCGTCCTCGAGCTTGAACAGCGGTCCCTTGTGCTCGTAAGGGTTGAGGGTCGCGAACCACTCGCTCACCCGCCGAGCCCTTTCCAAAAAATCGGTTTGGTCCATCCCCTCGGGCTTGGCCAGGGCCATGCTGTCCGTGTCGCAGAAGGCCCAGTCGATCCCCGAGTCCGTTGCCAACCGCTCGGCCATGGCCAGCATCAGCCTTGCTCCCCCGGTAATGAGCGTGGCGAGCAGGGGGTGGAAGTATCTGCCCAGCTCCTCCACGTTGCGCACGCGGGCCGGGAACCCTTTTCTGTCACCCCCGTGGCACGTCACCTCCTGGGGCTTGTCCTGCTCGGCGACGTTGAGTTCGACGAAGATTCCGTAGCTGGTGGCGTTGGCGCAGAGCTTCAGGGCGAGCTGTTCCGCCCCGAGCCTCGCCGCTTTCTGGCCCTCGCCAGCCCGCCGAGCTGCCTTCTGCTCGGCCTTGACCTCCGACCTCAGGTCGATGAGCGTCTTGTAGAAGTCGTCGCTGGCGGGGTCGATGCGGTAGTCGGGGTTACCGGCCAGGTCTATGGGTCCGAGGTCCGGCTGCACCCCCGCGGGCTCGAAGCGAAGCGCCTCCACCACCTCGGGTGTCTTGCCCGTGAGCAGCTTGCTCGCCACGCAGTCGGCCAGCGTGTACCAGAGGGGCTCCTCGGAGGTGAGGTGGTTGAGACCGATCGTGTACTGCCTCTCGCCCCCGTACCTGCCGCGAACCGGGAAGACGTCGGCTTGCGGCCTCACCCGCACTAGGGCTCGTAGCTTCGGCCAAGTCTCGGGTTTCTGCAGGTCCTCGAGGGTCGCCTCTTCCAGGAAGCGCCGTACCTCTTCGGTGGCATCGACCCACCTGATGCCTTCCGCGATCACGAACCGCCACAGAGTCATGAGGGTGCACACGGTGGGGTACATGGAAAGGAAATCGCAGTAGAGGACCTGCACGGGTTTCCGGCGGATCCGGACCTCCGAGCGTCCGCCGTAGTAGGAGCTCATGATGGCGCCCAAGAGCTCGGGCGGAAACTCGGGCTGGAGATCCCTCCAGGGCTTCACGCCCATCTGCTTGAGGTAGGCCTTGCCCAGGCTCGCCTCGCTGTAGATATCGTCGATCGCCGTCTCGGTGAGCCCGTAAGCCTCGTACTGCTGCTGAAGCCGCTCGAAGCACTCCCATGTGGTCTGCACGTCCCGTACGGCGTACTCGAGGTACTCCTCCGTGATTGTCTCCCCGTGCCCCTCGGTCTCGAGCTTCTGGTGCTCGACCTCGAGATGCTCCGCCAGCCTACCTAGCGACCAGGAGCCGCCGAGCAGTGCCCCCGCCAGGGTGCGGACATCGACGAAGTATCCACGGCGGGGCGGCACCCTCCGACCGCGATTGCGCATCCCTCTTGGCGTGGATTGCCTGCGCGGAGCCGTGAAATCTATCAGCGACGTGCGACTGTTCAGGTGCTTGACGCGCACCCTTGGTTTACGTACATCCTTGCTCAGCTGCAAAGAGAAGCCGCCTCGCATCCGTCCCCGGGCCAGGCCGTGACGGACGGCAACGCGGGAGAGGTCGAAGGGCAGGTTCAAACCGACGCAGGTACCCCGTAGCTCGTAGGCGTAGACGAAAAAGACCTCGTCGACGAACTCCTCCAACATACGCAAGACGAGATCGCGATCTGCAGCATAGGCTTCCAGGGTCTCCAACTCCGTGGCATCCAAGGACTGGGGGTCGTAGAACAAGCCCGCCTCGCTTAGCTCGCCGGCTCTGCGAACCTGGTAGGTACCCAACCGCAGTTGCTGAGCCGAGTCGGTAGTCGTCTCGGTGTCGAAGATCAGGGTCCACTCGGAGGGTCCCAGATCGTTCTGCTTGGGCGTGCCCTTATTGCTCCGCCTCTTGCGCGGAGGCTCCGCGTAAGCCCTGACCGCAACCGGAAGTAGTTCGAGGTCCGGTATCGTCTTCACGACGGACACCCCCCGCCTGCCTGCAGCACTCCGTAGGGGCGCGGACAGTGCATCGCGGCCTCGATCAGCTGCCCGCCGTAGTTGCGCATCAGGGCGACGAGCATCTCGAGCAGATCCGCTAATCCCAAAAGGAAGTGCCCCACGCGCTCCAGTAAGACCGGCTGTGCGTCGGTCAGGGCATGCGGATGATCCTTCTGCGGGTCGCTCATTTTACGGTGGCAGTTGCGGCACACCACGACACCTTCCTCGCCGTAGGCACGCCCCGACAAGTGATGGAATTCCAGGCAACGCCAGTCCTCTTCGCCGCAGCAGGCACACCGCGGGTCGTTGCTGCCCAGGCGCTCCAGAGCCCTCTGCTTACGGATTTCTCGTGCGAGGTCGTCTTTCATCTCTCGGTTCCTTTCTCTAGCCGACTATCTTGTAGATCTGCTCGAAGGGCTCGACGCCCGAGGCGTGCAGGCGGTAGAGGGTGTTAGGACGCGTCTCGAGCAGGTAGGGTCTGCCGGTTGTGTCGTTCACCCACTCGCCGACGAAAGGACGCAGGTTGGCCGCGTCGTTGGTGCGCAAGAACTCTCCTACGGCTGCCATGTAGCGGCCCACCAGCTCGGCCTCCGCGTAACCCGCCACGGTGATCTCGTGGGCACGACCGCCGCTGAAAACCTGCACTTGCCGTGGTCGGTGGTCATCCTTGACTATCCAGCGCCTGCGTTCCTTCTGGACCACTCCCGTCTGGGTGGCGTAGTTGCGCAGCCGCTCGGGGGCGACGTGTACGGCCCTGGCAGAGGCTTTGAGGGACTTGCCCCTTCGCATCTCCTTGAGTCCCATCTCCAACCTCCTGTCGTAGCGAGGCGTGGAGGTGCGTGCGGAGGAGTGCTTCTCGCCCGAGCGCGGGTGGCCCCTGGCCTGGCTCTTGGTGAGACCCTCGGCGACGCCTCGCTCGATGCGGCGCCTATACTCGGCCTTGTAGTCGCGTTTTCTGGCCATTGCGCTCGCCTACTCCGAGTCCGGGTCGTAACCGAGGGCGATGGCCACCTGGAGCACGTTATAGGAAGCATCTCCAAGCTCTTGAGCGAATTCCGCTACCCGTTCTTCGTCCAGGGTGTTTCGGCAGGCCTTGGCCGCTTCCTCATGCGTCTCCCAACCGCCCAGCTTGTACTGATCTTCCAGGGCCACGGAGAGCCGCTCCAGGTAGTGGACGATACGCCGCTGTCGCTTGCGTTCTCTTGGGGCGAACAGCTCAGAGATGGATTCCACCGGGTCTGCGTCCGGCAAGTCTCCCGGCTTGCGCTTGAGTGCATGGACGTAGCCGCCACGACCCACCCGCTCGTCGATCTGCTCAATTTGAGCACTTTCCTCCAACCGCACTCGGATGGAGCCCACTGTGTTGGCCGCAAGTCCAGAGCGCCTGGCAATCTCCCGATCAGCTAGGTGCGGCTGATCGCGTAAGATCCTCTCGGCGAAGACGCGCCTGTCGGCCAGCGACAGGGGCCTGCCGTGGGTGGCGTTGAGTGAGAAGGCCAGCGCATGCAGATCATCGGCAGTCGCGGCTTCAACTACTTGCGCCTTGACCGACTCGAGGCCCAGGTTCTTGGCCGCTTTTAGGCGATGAAAACCATCGATCATCAGGTACTGTGCATCTCGCCTTACCACCGTGATGGGCGGCCAACTCTCGGGCGTCTCCTCAAGCACTCGGACGTGGGCGGGGTCTGTTCCGCCGATGCGAGGCTGCAGGGACGGATCTACAACGATCCTCCCTATCTTTACTTCTGCGATGGACTCCATCGTGAGTTCCTTTCGCCTGCTTGTTGCGGTTACATGACTATTCGCGCGTTCAGGATAGACGCGCATACCCTGCACTCGTGCACTCGTTCGCGTAGGGCTGTAAAATACGTTCATGGACCCTGAGAGAGGAGAGATTCGAGAAGACTTGCTCGATCTGGCCAGGGATCGAGGCTACGCTGTCACCGGACCTCAGCTGGCCCGCTGGCATCGCGCTGGCCTGCTTCCTCGTCCCGAGCAGCGCTCCCTTGGCCGAGGACGTGGCACTCAGACTGTCTATCCGCTAGGCACCAGAGTGCAGCTACTCAAACTTTGCGAGATCCACTTCGGCGATAGGGTGAAGCGCTTGCCTCACGTCGGCTGGCAGCTGTGGTGGGAAGGCTACGAGGTTTCCTTCGATCTCATACGTTCCTTCCTGCAGCGCATAGCTTCTAGCACGGACGAAGAGCTGAAGAACCTGCTAGACACTGAAACGAAAGCCATATCCGATGAGAAATGGAAAGAACTCGTGGAAGGGAGCCACACCGCGAGGTTGGACAAGCCCGTGGGAGGGATGCGTAGAAGGGTGGGGAGAGATCGCATGCCCACGCTCATGAGCATCATGCTCGAGGTCCATACGGGACTGTACCAAGCCTTCCAGATAGGTGCCGTAGAAGGTCTTGAGGAGGACGACAGCGATGGTCGGCTCGTGGTGGAGGGATTCGGGCTGGATTGGGGTGGTAAGGATCGGCAGGCAAACGAAGGATCGCGTATAGGCGAAGGTCTTGAGATAACGCTGGGAGAAGGTAGCAAGCTGTTTCGCGAGCACTCCATGAGCGAGGTTGCGGATGTAGCTACAGATCAGGAACTCCTGCGAAGCCGCGATCACGTGCGTTTGGCCCATCAAGCCATACAGCAACTCGGCGCATTCGCCAAGGAGATGCCCGAATCCGAGGCGGCAGCCTTTCGCGATCTGAGCAAAGATCTGAGAGATACAGGGCCTCCAGAACAGGCACTACTCGTGCTGGCGTGGACGATGTGGAGTCTCTGGGGTCCACCAGGTACACGAGAGATGCAGGACTCTCATCATGAGCAACTGCGGCAAGCGCTGGACACGATACGAGGATTGGGTTGGATCATGGCCAACACTAGGGAGTAACAAACCCCCGCGACGGGTGCCACCGTCCGGGGGACCGGCATGCAGAAAGGATGGTCCGCATGCACGACGAGTCTACAACGCCCGAACCCGGGGCTCACGGAGAGCAACCCGAAGGCCACAGACGGGGTCGACCGAGGGGCAAGAAGGACAGTAAGCCGCGCAAGAGGCGCCGCGACCTGCCCCCGGCAAAAGACGCTGCGAACGCGGTTTTCGAAGAGGAGGTCCGCGAGGAAGCCGCCTGGGCGAAGCGCGGGCAGTTCTGGCAGGGCGAGGCGGCCGAGAAACCAACCCCCCCGAGGGCCTACAAAAGGCGCAATGCCGAGCGCAAGCCGATGGTGCTCGTCGGCCACGGCGTGCGCCTGCGTGTTCATCAAGGCTCCCTGGTTGTCCAGAATGGCTTCACCCACTACCCGCAGAAGCGCGAGGAGCTGCGGCTGTTTCCCGGGGACAGCAAGCTGCCCTCGCGCATCGTGGCGCTCGACAGCGACGGCTCGATCTCGCTGGACGTCATCAAGTGGCTCTCCCAGCAGAACATCCCCCTCGTCCTGCTCGACTGGCAGGGCGAGGTGATCAGCGTGGTCGGTGACGGCGCGGTCTACGACCCGGCTCTGCGCGAGGCGCAGCTGGCGGCGAAGGACACGAGCTTAGGGCTAAGGATCGCAACTGAGCTTATCCGACAGAAGGTCGCGAATTCTCGTGACACCTTGGGGACCTTGCCCCCTTCTCCCGTGCAGGACATTGCCTTCGACAAGCTGACGGCCATACTGGGCGGCCTGCGAGTAGCACCACCCGAGAGCATCGATAAACTCTTGCTGATCGAAGCCCAGGCGGCGTACGCTTACTTCGCCGCTTGGCAGATGATGCCGTTGCGCTGGAAGGGTGTGGGGCGCAAACCGGTTCCGCCCGAGTGGCACTACGTCGTAGCGAGGCCGTCGATGGTGAGCGGCCGCAACCGCCACGCCACACACCCGGTGAACGCGATGCTTAACTACGCCTACGCGGTGCTTGAGAGCCAAGTGCGCATCTCTATCGTTTCTCAAGGCTTGGACCCCACCATCGCCTACCTGCACACCATCCGACGCGACCGGGTGGCGCTTGTATACGACCTGATGGAACTACTACGCCCGCGGGTGGACCACTTAGTATTAGACTTCGCGCGTTCGCACACCTTTTCCTCAAGTGATTTCATACTGGCTACGGACGGTGTTTGTCGGCTACACCCCCAACTCGCTCGGACCATATCAAAACTGGATGTAGGAGATACAGCGATGCAAGAGATGGTCTTGTGGTTTGTAGGCACGTTAGAGGACGATAGTCGGTTATGATACTTGTACGTTGGTAGCCGGTGCCACTAGGCACGACTTGCTCAACGCTTAGGTGTCAACTTTCTGAGCATTTCCAGGCGCCTGTAACGAGACGCCGGGCAGAGGGCTCAGGCGAAGGGGACAAGGGTATGGCTGAGAGAACAGGATTTGAGGCAAACCCTAGGCTGCTGCAACTCTTGGTGGGTTCGAACTTGTACCCGACTCCCGACGTGTGTGTGCGTGAGCTGCTGCAAAACGCTTGGGACGCTATCGAGCTACGCCGAGCTTCGGGCGACGATCAAGGGGGTAGCATCGTCGTTCGCTTTAGCTCATCGGAGCGCTGGTTCGAGGTAGAGGATGATGGCATCGGCATGAATCAGCGTGAGTTAAAGGCAAGCTTCTTGAGCGTCGGCAGCGACAAGCTGGAGGTACTCGGCGGACAAGGGCAGGTTGGGGAACAGGTGGCCTTCTTCGGTATAGGGGTGCTCAGTGTGTTCCTGGTGGCGAGCCATGCCGAGGTGATCACTCGCAAGGCATCAGAGGAGCAGGGGCTACGAGCACGCATCGAAGGCCTCGGGGAAGACGATGTCGAAATAGAAGCAGCCGAGCGCGAATCCATCGGCACGACCGTACGCGTCTGGATCAAGCCTGAGACTTCTTTTCACCCCGCCTTAGTCCCGGAGGCCGTGCGTAAATACGCCCGGCACGTGCCGGGCGTATTTATTGAGGACCGAGATTCGGGGAGCCGGAGCGATATAGGAGGTATATGGGACACCGACGGCTTGTTAGGAGTGTTTGCGCCACCTGAAAATGCACACATTCGTGACGGACGTTTGGGGTTCACAAGAACGCTGACCGATGAGACACCTGTGTTGTCGAATCCGATAACATTGTGCAATGGAGGATTTTTAGTCGAAGCAGGGGCTACGGATCTATTGCAAGTCAACCCCATTGGCTTCGGTGGTGAACTTGACCTCCACGCTAATGCTCTCTCTGTTGTTATGGCACGCGAACGCTTTCAGCGCGACGACAAGTGGGCCGAGTTGGGACGAAACCTGCTCAATGTCTTCGAAGAGAAAGCCATCGAAGCTCTAGATTCGGGCTTCCTAGCCAACAGCGGCGATCTCGACTCACCTGAGGTGCGCAGGTGCTTGTTCGTATGGCATTGGGCTCTGCGCGAAGCGCAGGTATTCGACAAGCTGAAGTCAGCTGTGCGGGAGCGAATACTTTCAACCGTGCCTTTCCCGCTAGCTGGAACCGACAGACGAGCATCGGTCAGGACCGTGCTAGACCGCGGACCAGAACCGCATCTCTATTACCGCCGCGTTGGTAGTCCCGCCTATATGTCCAGGCAGATCGAGGACGAAGGGTTACCGATCAACTTTAGTGAAGAGATAGGATATACCATCCGGATAGGGGCCTTACGCTCTCGGGGCTACGAGGTGGTGGAGACAGGGTATCTTACTTTTACCTGGCAATTGCCTGGACAACCACAAGCCACGACACACCAATTAGATGAGTTCCAAGTTGTCTACGATTGTCTTAGCGTCAACGGAGAGGAGATCCGCGACATAAGCCAAGCGCCGGAGTCGGACCTCAACCTTGAGGAGTTCGAGAGGTTACCGGCACTTCGCAGGGTCCTTGATGTCGGAGGAGGACAGCTCCGACTCGCTAGCGTTCCAGGATCTGGACGGAGCGTAGTTGCTGATCCCTCCGGCGTCCGCTACCTCAACGTCGATCACCCACGAATCAGGCGCCTATTGTCTGCCCTACCGGATGCTGTTTCCAATCCTCTTAAGCGACGCTTGCTCCGCATCTATCTTGGGTTGGAAAGTTGGAGTCTAATTGAAGCGAGAGATCTTCTGCTTGAGTTACTAGAGGACCAAAATCTCGCGGTGATGGCTCAAAGCGAGACATCGATACTGACACGACGAGCGGTTCGGAGGGTAATCGAACGACTACTAGCCGAGCAGGAGGTAGCTTGAGCGGGACAGTGTCGTTCCTGATTGGTGCTGGGTTCTCTGCACCTTTCGGCATTCCCACGATGGGACCGTTCTACTCCGACTTCATTACCGAGGTAAAGAGTCGCTACCCTAGTCTTTTGCCTGCGGTTGATCGAGCCATCGATAAGATCGAGACTAGTCCCGATCTTGAATCGTTGCTCTCAGTGCTAAATACGGCGTCGGAAGTCGAATCTGGACTGCCGGACGACTTCATTAACGAGGAAATCCACAAGTGGGTGTCAGACGCGGAGGCGCTTCGGAGCCACTTGCTCTCGTACATCATCGAGCGATGCGAGAGCTTTGACCGTGCCATGGCGGCTAAGGTTTGCTTACCTTTGATGCAGGGTCTTGCCAACAGTGAAATTTTGATCTTCAGTACTAACTACGACAGGGTAATAGAGCACGCTTGCAGGTTGGCAGGTGTGGAGTTATCAGACGGTTTTGAGCGTGGAGCCGATCAGACGCCAAGGCCCTGGCAGGCAGACTTCGACGGTGGTCTTGTGCTGGCAAAGCTCCATGGCTCAGTAACCTGGTATGTAGACCGCTCAAAGAGGGAAGCTTACTGGCGACTGGACCGCGGCTACGCACTGCCCGGTCCAGAGTTTCAATTATCCCGCGACGGAAGCACCCTGAGACCACTTATGATCATCCCAACTTTGGAAAAAGACGTGCTGGGGGATCCGTACTCGCACCTCGCGCATCTGTTCTCTGCCCGACTGTCCCGTACCACCCTGCTAGTGGTGATGGGCAGTTCCTTGCGCGACGAACACTTAATCTCTGCCATCAGGTATTACGCCGACGATCTGGTCGTATTAGTTATCGGCAAGGGCGCCGACGAAGCTGCTAATCGGCTCGAAGGTAACCGTACCTTCACTCTTGAGGCTTCGGCCGAAGTCTTTTTGGACCACTCTACGCGCCAACTTCTGCAGCTAGTCGAAAAGGCTAGTGAAGACTACTCGTTTGAGGAGCTATCGACCCTCGTTGAAGAGTTCGCAGGAGAACAGCGCCGCATGCTATCTGAGATTGACGATCTCGACGAAGAAGAAAGACGCTACTTGTCTGCCCTCAGGAGCGAGGTGCCATCCGCTGTGCTACCCGCATTGTCTAGGTTGCGTGGCAAGGCGAACCAGATTCTAATCGATGCCACGATATCTCTCTTGGACTCGCCGGAGGAGGTCATTCGTTCCACAGCAGCCGGTAACCTTGGCACTGTAGCGAGCACTGAGGCTTTGGAGCCGTTACGGCGATTAGCCCTTGACGACCCTATGCCGCTAGTTCGCATCGAAGCTGGGCTTGCCTTGCACGAAATAGGCACACCGGAGGCCAGGGCAGCACTCGAAGAATATCAGGAGCGACAGCCGGATGACCGCCTGAATCAGCTACTCTGATCGAGGGCAATGCAGACTTGCTGCTAAGGAACATTCCTTGGCAAGGCCACAAAGCTGCTTGCCTGAAGAGGTTAATCGGACGTCTAGTGGTTTGCGGAGTACCTTAGCCTTCGGCGAAGCGTAGACGCAGACCTTAGGAAGCGAGACAGACACGCCTGCGAGGGTGTGGTCGAGAGTGTATCGATTCGTGGGTTGTCTCTATACCCCACGCAAGAGCCGAAGCATAATGGCTACTCTATTTAGCCAGGCGGCTATAGAAAGGGAGGGCGTTTACGAGGACGAAAGAGAGCGAGATAAACGGGAGTGCGGGAAGGGGGCGCTGAAGTAGTAGGCCAGCGGAAAGGGCGATAACCACGGCCAAACCTCCGAAGGCGAGGGTTGGATAATAGTGCAGGTTCAAGAGGTAGCTTACATATGCGAAGAGAGCAAGGAAGACGAAATCGCTCAGGCCGAGCCCGAAGCCGAGAGACGTACCGAAGACCGGAAAGATCAGAAGCAAGAAGTCGAGGGCTGGGGAGTCCCATTGCAAAAGCGCCTTCGTGGGACCGGCGAAGACGCTGAAAATATCCGATGCCGTGGCGACGCCGGCTATTAGAAGGGCTATGCCGGGCGAGAGAACGTAGCGAGCTAGAGCAAGAGCGAGAGAAGCGGCGCAGATAACTCTCAGAGTGTTGGAGAGAACCAGTGCGGCCAAAGGAAGGAACCTGGGACCTTCAGCGAGGATATCGGGGCGGGTCAGGAAGACGATCAAGAACCCGAGAATCGCGGTTGCGGCGCCCACGCAAAGAAGCCAGGGCGTGTCGAGACTGTAGGTCATGTAGAGGAGCCCGTGAAGTATGAGAGCTATCGGGATGATGGCAAGGGCGTAACCTGAGACCTGCGCCAGCAAAGAGGGCTGGCCTTCGGTGGCAAATGGAAGTGTAAACGCAAATATAAAGAGCAGAAACACGCCGGAAACGAAGAATAGTACGCCCACCGTTGAGCGTTTCAAGAGCGTGAGAGAGGCGTAAAGTCACGGAGGGCGAGGAAGGCCCGCCAGAATCGCTTTTTAGCTTCGTCGTCATGGACGGCTGGAGCGAGGGCGGGTAGCAGAAGTCCTGCAACGCTCTTGGTCCAGGTGAACCATGCGCCCTCCGTAGCCTCTATGAAAGAACGGCGAGCGAGCGTGTATTCGAGAGCGTCGATCTCGCGCGCGGATCCCGGACCAACCGCAACGAGCGCGGCGGGCTCGGCGGAGAGGATCTCCTCGGCGAGCAGCCCTGTACCGGCCCAGGTCACGTAGGCGTACGGGAGGCCCACGGACTCCAGACTACGAGTGAGGGCGTCTATAACCCGAGGACCCACCGGTTGTTCGAGGACGACCATCAACCCGGATGTGGGCTCTCCGAGCGGTTGCGGGTGTCCGGCTTGCTTCATGCGCCGACCTACGCGGGAGGCTTCTTGTGAGACCTTTGCCCTGTAGTCACTCGCCGCGTTCCGGGGAGGACGAGCGGACGAACCTTCTCTATCTTTGGGTCTCATGGCGAACGTGGAGGATGCGTTGGACGGTGGTCACCAGCGCTCCCGCGGCCACGAGAGCAACTCCAACCGTAAGATAGTTGAGTAGGGAGAATGCACAGAGCAATACGACTCTACCGGCACGCTCTAAAAGTCCTACCTCGCACGTCAGACCCAGACCTTCGGCGCGCGCTCTAGTGTAGGAAGTAAGAAGAGAGAAGGTCATGGCGGCTCCGGCCAGCAGAGCCTCATACGGGCGGTTCGAGGTCGCGTAGAAGAAGATTATGCCGACGAAGACCGCTGACTCCGAGAACCGGTCAAGAGTCGAGTCGAGAAAGGCGCCGAAATCACTTATGCTATTCGACTCCCGCGCAACGGCGCCGTCCAGGGCATCGAAAAATCCGGCGAAGAGCATCACGGCGCCGGCGATCACTATGTATCCCAAACTGAAGAGCGCCGCCGCGCACAGAGAGAGAACCCAGCCTAGTACAGTCAGCGTATCAGGCCGGACCCGCATCGCCGATAGCAGCCGCGCCAGAGGGGTAAGCAATCGTCGTAGCGCTTCTTTATAGGAAAACGCCTCGCGGCGCGGAACACTCAAGCTACTTGCCTTTCTCTGGTCCCCGCTCTTCGCGGTCTTGATCACGAGCCCGAGAGGACCGCTCTTCCGGGTGAGCCGGAGAGCTTCCCCGAGTATCAGGCTCAGCTTCTTGCCGGACGGTTGTCGGCGCTATGAGAGCTTTATTCCAGCGTTCGAAGATCAGAGCATTTCGAAAATAACGGAACGTGGCGGCGATGATCGCGACTATAGGGACAGCAAATACCGCGCCGATCACACCGTAGAGAGCCGTCGCGGCCAGGGTGGCGAAAAGCACCCACAGAGGATGGACTCCGACCGACCCTCCCATAATCCGCGGCACCAGGATGTTCCCTTCGAGTTGCTGCGCCAGGAGGAAGAGACCGGCGACTATGAGAGCCTGCGTAAATCCGCCTGTAAATAGAGCGATCAGGATGGCGGGGACCGCCCCCAGGAAGGCTCCGAGAACAGGGATGATCTCCGTCAGGGCCACCCATAGGCCGATTATTAGCGCGTAGCGGCCGATAGCGAAGAAACCTATGGCCGCTCCTATGACGCCCATGATCGCGCAGAGGGTGAGTTGCGCCTTTAGGTACTTGACCAGCGTAGCCTCGACGGCGTGGAGCAACTCAACGGCCTGGTCTCGTACCGTGTCGGGGATTACGTTGAGTATGCCGCGTATGATCTTCTCACGTTCCAGGAGCAGGTAAATGGAGATTATGAGCATCAATATGAGGTTCAACAACGTGCCAAAGACACCGAAGACCCCACCGATGAATCCCGAAGCCCCTTTGAGCGCCTGTCCGGCGGACGGGGCATTGCTCTGCAAGAGCTTCGTGGCCGCCTGCTGGTTAAATGATCCGACGTACTCGCCCAGGTAGGGCAACTCCCGCGCCCGTTCCACCAGCCCGCTCGCCTGTTTTACTATTGACTGCGGGTTTTCGATAAGGTTCTGCACCTGCCCAACCGCCGGGATAATGAGCACCAACAGCGCGGCTACGACAATGAGTATGAGCGTCAAGAACACCCCGACTACCGCCAGGACTCTCGGAACACGCAATTCCTCGAGGCGACGCACTAGAGGGTTCAGAACGTAAGCCAGGAGAGCCGCCAAAAGGAACGTCAGCAGGACGCCGCCTATCTGCCGCACAAAACCTATCAGCAGAATTACGCCCAGGACGATAAGGATATACTGAAGGTAAGTTGAGACGACTAGCTTCTTCGCGGGCAACCGAAATCTCCGATCAAAGGACTCTACATGTACTCAATATACCAGTCTCAGCCTAACCTCTGGCGCCACATCAAAATTAAACACGCAGAAGTTTACAGTCCCCAACCCTCTCTGTATAATCGACCCCCAGTATGAGAGGGAGCAACGCACAAAGGACGCAACATGTTGGGCAACGGCGCTTTGGCGTCGTCGATCCAGTAAACCTCGAACAAGGTCCTCGTCGAACCTCGCCTTCTCGTCACGGAGTTCAGGAAGCGAGGATCGCCGAGAGCCGCGAAGCTCGCAAGACAAGCAAGGAGAGCGTCTACCGGCGGCGGCGCGTCATGGCTATTTGTCTGGTTATTCTAGGCATACTGGCGCTCGTATTCGCGGTCTTCGCGGGGACTTCCAGCGCCGCGAACAGCGGCGTGCCCATAGACCCGAACAACGCGGGGCCAGACACCGTCCTGGCACAGGCCGCTGGCGTGGACATCTACACTCCCATACGCCCGGCCAACCTGACCGGCATCGGGTACCATCCAGATGGTCAAAGCCTCGTCGAGATGGCCCCTCGGGGCAAGAACCTTTCGTCGAATGTGATCTTCAGTCTCTTTAACGGCGGTTCCACACCGGAGAACATCAAGTACCATGTGATGGCCTCCGCGGGCCGGGAGGGTTTCCATACCGGCGCCATGGACGTGGGAGCCGAGGCGAAAACCTCCGTCTACGCTCCGGTGACAGGCACTATAACTTCTGTCCGCCCCGATCCCATGGTACAGGGCGCAAACGTGATCGAGATCAAATCGTCCGACAACCCCAACTTGCGGTTCTCTATCTCTTTGGTAAAGGACATAAGCAAGGGCATTGGTCCGGAGAAACCCGTGACGGCCGGCATGACGGAGATCGGCTCCGTGGCGGACTCATCTGAAGTGCTCAAGCCTCAACTCTCAGAAGTCACCAACGACGCAGGCAACCACGTCACCGTCTCCGCGACGAAGATCGGCTGACGGGCGAACGGACACTGATTACACACCCGGTCCTTGCCCTGGCGTGTATTATTAGCCGTAGATTATGTTCCTATACTTGTTTGAACAAAACCCCGCTGCGGCCGTCGCAGTAGCCCTGGGATTCGTCCTGGGCATCGTTCTGCACGAAGCGGCGCATGCGTACTCCGCCTACAAGCTGGGCGACGATACAGCTTATCGCGCTGGCCGGGTAACGCTCAACCCCGCCTCGCACCTGGATGTTACCGGCACATTGATGCTTCTTATAGTTGGGTTTGGATGGGGCAAGCCGACCCCGGTGGTGACATCGAAGCTCAGGGGCGGCATATTCGGTCCCGTGGCCGTCGCATTCGCGGGGCCACTGTCCAACCTTCTCGTCGTGGCTGTCTGCGCGGTTCTCTTTCGGCTGCCGGTCTTTCAGCAAGGCTATTTGGCATTGATCATTGTATCCATAGCGTTCGTGAACGCGCTATTACTTGTTTTCAACCTCATACCCATCCCGCCGCTCGACGGGTCTAAGGTGATCTTTCCGTTTCTGCCACGGGCTTTGGACAGGTTCGTAGACTTCATGAACCAGTACGGACCCATGATTCTGCTCGGCCTCGTTCTGCTCACTTTCTTGCCAGGAGTGGCTTCGCCTCTAAACGTTATCTTCGGCATCATTAGACCCATGCTCGTTCTGTTTGGGCTTCCAACACTCTTCTAAACCTCTCAGGCACGCAAAAGGGGCAGCTTCCGGCTCGTAGGGAGGGGGGAGAATCTACGAACCGTACGCTACCCCAACCAAATTGTACCTCAAAGCGGTTAAAGCGTAACCTCAACCTGAGGTACAGGCTAAGAATGAGTGAGGTCTCGCGAGTCCAGCGACTTCTCGGACAACGGCAGGATCACGGAGAAGGTGCTGCCGACGTCAGGCTTGCTCTGAACGTGTATCTCGCCACCGAGGTGGTCGGTGATCTCTTGTGCCAGAGCGAGCCCGAGACCCGTACCGTCGGCGCGCGAGGAGCCCTGGGCGCGGTAGAAGCGGTCGAAGATGTGCGGCTGCTCGGATTCCGGGATGCCGCATCCTCTATCCGAAACGCTGACAACGGCGTGTCCGTCTTCACGATGAAGTCCCAATTCTACTGGCGAGCCTTCTCCAGAGTATTTAAGCGCGTTATCCACGAGGATAGTCAGCATGCGGTGAAGTTGGTTCGGATCCGACTCCACGGGAGGAAGGTCCTCCTCGATATCGACGCTGACTTGCCGCCCCGTATACTCGAAGTCCCGGCGCAACTCGTGTATCAAGTATTCGAGGTCTACCTGCTCTAAGCGGAAGGTTACAGCGTTCGCGTCCATCTTTGAGAGATCCAGGAGCGTCTTGGCGAGGCTCTGCAGCCGCACGGTCGCTGTCTGCATGGCTTCGAGAAAGTCAGCCCGGACATTTTCGTCCTGCTCGTCCTCGAACATCTCCAGGTAGCCGGATAGTGCGAAGAGCGGGGTCTTTAGTTCGTGGGACGCGTTGGCGATGAACTCGGCTTTCGCCCGCTGCACCCTGCGCTCCTCGGTAACGTCGCGCAGGATGGCGAGAGCGCCATTTTCCAGAGGAGCGGCCCGTATTTCGATGGCCTTGTCTCCCGCCTGCGCTTCCGGCTCCGTGATGGGACCGGCGTAACGCGTCTTGGCAAGGACTTCCTGAAGGCGGGTGTGGAAGGCGAGGTCGGAAGACTCCAGAAGTTCGCGGGCGCGAGGGTTCAGGAAGATGGCGTTGAGGTCCTGATCCACCCCGACCACGGCGTCGGTCATGCCATCGAGGATAGCGCGGCCGCGTTCTTTCTCTTGTTCAACCTGACCAAATGCGCCCGCGAGGGAAGCGGCCATGGAGTTGAATGTCTCTCCAAGAGAGCCGACTTCGTCTTCTATACGCGTATGGATTCGCTCGTCGAAGTTTCCGGTGGCTATACGCTCGGCGGCCAGCCCGAGACGGCTGACGCGACGGGAGATAAACGTCGCCGCGATATATCCTGCGACACCCGCGATTAACAACGCCAGAATGCCCGCCAGGAAAGCTATACGTCCGATGGTGTCCGTGGTTGCCTGTACATTCTCAATGTCGTTTTTGGTAAAGAACTTGTTAAAGACGACTGCCGTGTCCTTTATCGTGTTCCCGTCCTTGTCATTCATGGCTATAGGGGCGGCGTAAGTGGCCTGGACTTGATCCACGTGCGCCCCGGTCGGGATGTGCTGAATACTAGACTTCGGGGCCTTTTCATCGACAGCTCTTTGGACAACGCTCGGCAGGAACTCCAGGTCTGCATCTCCCTGAAGTTTCGTGGCTCCCTTGCCTTCGACTTTGACTATCCCCCACTGAAGACCACGGCTCGTGGCGAAGTCCTTGATATCCTGAGTGTATATCTTGTTACCGTTGCGCCGGAGCTGGTCTTGGAACTGCTGACCCACCTGCTGGAAACTAGCCTTACTGGCGCGGTTGAGAGAATCTACCATGATGGGACGAACGATCTGATAGGCCGTTACGGCGGCGAGAGCAGTGACGAGCATGAAGACCACGGTAAGCCACACACGCATGCCGATGCGTGGACGGAACCCTTGCTTCAGATGCGGGAAGAAGCGTTTCTTGAACCCGCGCCAGATGTTCCGCGCTCGGTCTTTCTCGAAGATCCTCTTAGCGGAATACATATCCGACACCACGAGCGGTGTGGATGAACTCGGGGTTGCGGGGGTCGCGCTCTATTTTCTCGCGGAGATGACGGATGTGGACATCCACAGTACGCTCGTCGCGAAACTCGTCCCCCCAGACGCGGGTGAGGAGCGTGCTGCGCGAAAAGACCCGTCCTGGGTTCGAGGCCAGGGTGATCAGCAGCTCGAACTCTGTATAGGTGAGATCTACTTCCTTGCTCTCCACGGCGACACGGCGGCTCGGGATGTTTATCTTCAGGCCGTCGTAACTAAGCTCGTCCTGGCGCTGGCCCGCCGGGACGGTGGAACGGCGCATGATCGCGCGTACCCTCGCCACGAGCTCCCGCACGGCGAATGGCTTGGTAACGTAGTCGTCCGCCCCGAGTTCCAATCCCACTACACGGTCTATCTCATCGTCCTTGGCGGTGAGCATGATAATTGGTACGTCGCTCTGCGTCCTTATACGCCTGCAGACCTCCGTACCATCTATCTTGGGCAGCATGATGTCCAGGATGATCAGGTGCGGCTCGTAGGAGCTGAACGCCTCAAGCGCCTCCTCCCCATCACCCACGGCGTGTACCTGGAAACCCTCACGCTCCAGCGCGTGGACCAGCATCTTCTGGATGGACGGTTCGTCGTCCACCAGAAGTATCCTTCGTGTTTCGCCCTGTAAACCCTGCACCATTCCTTAGACCGCCTCTTCCTTCCTGCCCGGCAATCCGCCAGAACCCATCAAAAGTCTTGAGACATATTTTACCATGCTAGATATCATGCCAGCGAGGCTACATTACCTTCGGCATCCGCCCGGCAGACGCGGTTGACGGCTTCGATTAAGTCCCGCGCCTCTCTCAAGCGCACGGCCTCCATCGCCACCTGCCGCCGCCGGAGATACGCAGCGACGACCCGCGCCTCGTCCGCAGCCTCTCCTCCGGCGTGAGTACCAACCTCTTCCGGCCTCGCCAGCACTCCCTCAGCGAAGCTAGAGAGACTGGCAACATCCCCGGCCTCGAACCCCTGGTGGGCGACGAGAGATCCTCCCGAAAGCGCGAAGACTTCGACGATACCGGGCTCGGTGGATGGAGCGACCACGGCTTGCACGCCTTCCGCGCTCACCACGGCTCGCGTGAGTCGTATGCGCTGAATTCCGGCTATGAGATCCCTGAGACGGGCCGCGGCCTCGAACTCCAACTCTTTAGCCAGGCGCTCGCGTTCCTTCACCAGCGCTACGAGATGCTCCTCGCCACCCTCGCCGCGCATGAGGGATGTCATCTCGTCCAGGACCTCGCCGCGGTATCGCTCCTCGCTCATGCCGAGACACGGGGCGCAACGGCCCATCTGGCCGTAGAAGCAGATCTCCTTCTCCCCCGAGCAGCGGCGCAGAGGGAAGATCCGTCCTAGAGCTTCCACGCAAGTGTCGAGCACCCCGGCGCTCCGGTAAGGTCCCAGATAGGTTACGCCGTCCTCCGGGTCGTTCGCGGGTACTCGTTCGGGAACCGGGTAGGGCTCGTTCATGTCGAGCTTTATGAACCAGCTTGCCTGCTCGCCGCGGCCAGCGGAATTGTAGCGCGGAAGGAGGCGTTTTATCTCGCGGGCCTCGAAGATCAAAGCGTGAAGTTCGCTCTCGGTCTCTTTGACCTTCACCTCGGCAACTTCCTCGACGAGACGCCCCACCTTGCGGCGTCCGTCGCCGCCGTTGAAGTACGTCCTGACCCGCGCCTTGAGGTCCTTGGCCTTGCCGACGTAGAGCGTAGTACCGTGCTTATCCACGAAGTAGTAGACGCCCGGCGTGTGCGGGATTCCCTCGGCGAGGTGCTGTTTCTGCGGTTTGATGCGCCCCTGCGCCCCACCCCGCAGCGTCATCGCCTCACCCACGCTTCGCACCCCGGCGGAACGCAGCATCTTCAAGAGCTTCAGGAAGACCTCGGCGGTCGCCGCCGCGTCCGAGAGTGCCCGGTGGTTCGGCATGGAGCGCACGCCGAAGTGAGTGACCAGCGAGGAGAGCCGGTATTTACCGAGGCCCGGCACTAGGAAACGGGAGAGCCTCAGGGTGTCAAGAACCGGGTTCGGGAGCGGCGCGAGACCGAGGGACTCACGGGCCGCCGCAACGAATGAGCAATCGAAGTGAACGTTGTGTCCGACCAGGATGGAGCCTTCCACGAACTCTTCGAACCGGGGCATGACCTCGGCGGCGTCCGGAGCATCCGCGACCATATTGTCCGTGATGCCGGTAAGCCGCACGACGAACGGCTCTATCGGACGGCCCGGATTGAGGAGCGTCGAGAACTCTTCCACCACCTGGCCGCGAAACACTTTCACCGCGCCTAGCTCCGTGATACCGCCCTTGCTCGCAGAGGAGCCGGTCGTCTCCAGGTCGAATACTACGTAAGGTGCGTCATCGAGTGCGAGGGAGGTAATGTCCGCCGCCACGAGGGTGCCCTGTTCGTCCCAGAGAAATCGCGGGTCGTTCTCTATTAATTTCTCAATGTGGGATCGGGCGTTGCCATTCAGGTGCGCCAGGGAGAGGACTGCGGTAGCAACTACCTCGGGTCTTACGGGACCGTGATCCCTAACAAAGCCGTAGAGGCTAGGAGACACGTACCTCCGTCCGCGCGGCGGCCTTAGCCGTCTCCGCTATGGTGAGTGCCTGCGCTTCCTTTATGCCAGGGATGGAGATGAGGTTCTCGTAGGTGTACTCGGAGTCGAGCAGGCCGCTCGCCAAGACTCTGGTGCGAGTTTTCATCCCGATACCGGGCATCTTGGTCGTGTGGAAGATCTTGCCGCGCTGGAGACGCAAGGCGTCCACTCCAGCGAGCTTTTCTCCATCCACGAGGATGCGCTTCAGGGTGTCGGCGAAGAGTTCGATCTGCTCCGGATAGTAAACGCCGCGCCCCATCAGTGATGGCGTCATCGGCAGCGGATAGAGGAAGTTCGCGTCGCGGACGGTGGTGTGTCCAGGAGGTTCGTTTCCGTTGAGAGGGTCTGGGTCTCCGAGCCGGCGGGCCTGCCCGGCGTGGTCCCAGACCTGCTCTTCGAGGTCGCCGGAGAGGTCCAATTCCGTAATGACCGGCTTGCCCCGAAAACGGTCGTTACGGTTGGCAGCGTAGAGGAAGCGCCGCTCCGAACGCTCGTTATCGTAGAACTCCACTATAGCCTTCGCGCGCTTCTCTCCGATGCCCGGCAGGCGCGCCAGGTCCTTCGCGTCTTCATCCTCTATCAACGCCCGCAACTCGTCCGGATCTATGGCTTCGGCCGCCTTTGCGGCGGCCCGGCGGTCCACGCCGCGGACCATCTCCAGGAGACCCTCTACGCTTCCGGGACAGACGACGCGCCTCAAGTGGTTGATCTTTCGCACCGCCGTGAATGCGTTGTGCTCTTCCCAGTGCCAGACGTACTCCCGCACGCGCTCCACCGCCGCCGCGTCCTCCGGGACGAACTCTATCGTCACGCCGTTTCCGATGTAGCGGCCGTTGGCGCCCGGCAGGTGCTCTGCGGGACTCATGATCTGTACTTTCACGGACGGCGAGTAGAAGGAGAAATGAACCGGCAAACCAGGCGCGACCTCTTTCATAAGCCGCCTGCGAAAGATATTGTCTTCGAGATCTGACTCAAACATCGGGACCCAATTCTACCACTCCCTTTCCCCACACCCATGAAACTCAGCTACCCACCAAGTCTTGCCTTTTAGAATACGCTGGCCCTCGACTTTTGTTTCCGTCAGGTTGACAGTCAGCCGAGAACTACCTCTTCGCGCAGCACGATGGCCTCGACTGGATCTCCGGCCCGAACTCCTTTTGACTCGGGACCTATGAGCGCCAGAGCGTCGGCCTTCGTTAGCGAGCTGACGAGACCCGAGCCCTGCGCTCCGACAGACTCGGCCCGCCATCCTTTCTCCGTGCGTTCGAGGCTCACCCGCATCGCGTGCATCCTGCCGAACTCGTTCCTCACGTCGTCGTCGAAGTAGACGTTCATGCGCGGGCGCCGTCGGTCCTCGCGGCCTGTCATCCGCATAAGCGCGGGACGGACGAATAGCTCGAAACAGACCATCGCCGAGACCGGGTTGCCGGGCAGCCCGAAGAAGCGCGTCTCCCCCCGCGTGCCGAAGTAGAGCGGCTTGCCCGGCTTGAATTTGACGCCCCAGAAGACCTGCTCCACGCCGAGGTCCAGCATCGTGCTCTTCACGAGATCCTTCTCCCCCACCGAGACACCGCCACTCGTTACGACGACATCGGCTGTCTCCAACGCCTCCTTCACGGCCTTCCGAAGCACGTTCGCGTCGTCGGACGCAGCGTACAGGCGTCGGGCTTCAGCGCCGGCCTCGCGTGCCTGGGCCACGATGGCGAAGGAGTTGGAGTCGAAGATCTCACCAGGCACAAGCTCTCTCGTCCCTGGCTCGACCAGCTCGGTCCCCGTCGAGAGGACGACGACTTTCGGACGGCGATAGACCGGCAATTCGCCGTAGCCTTGCGTCGCGGCGAGGGCTACCTCGGGAGCGCCGATCCTGTCTCCCTCACGCAGAATTATGTCTCCCTTACGCGCGTCCTGGCCGGCGACTCGAAGGTTCTGCCCCGCAACAGCGGCCTTTTTTAGCTCGAATTCCGCGCCCCAGCCGGAGGTATTCTCGACCATCACGGTCGCGTCGGCGCCGTCGGGGATGACACCGCCGGTGAAGATCTTTATCGCCTCTCCTTCTCCGACACTTTTCTCGGCTGGTCGACCCGCCGGAGCTTCGTCCACCACCTTGAAGACCCGCCCGACTTCGGCATCGGCGCTCCGCACAGCATAGCCATCCACTGCGGAGTTATCGAACGGTGGCGAGTCAACTGTCGCCCGGAGATCCCGCGCCAGCACAAGCCCCAACGCCTCCTCTAACGATATCTCCTCCACCGGCAGCCGAAACGTATTCTCAAGTACCAGCCTCTCGGCATCCCGATACTCTATAAGCTTCTCGAAAAGTTGCATCCAAACACCTCTTCCGCCCAGAATCTAATCTCTTCCCCGCCGATAAGCTATCACACCTCGGACGGACTGGGCTCGCGACAGTCCGAAGCTTTTTGGATACAGGCTTTATCCCGCGTTTGGCAGCAGCGCCATCGCCCTTCCCGGTCCGCCCGAAGATTCGCCGATCTTGATCGGCATGAAGATGAAGTATGCTCCGCGCACGGGCAATTCTCCGAGGTTCGTCAGGATCTCAACGTAGCGGAGATGGCGGCTGAGACCTTCTTGATGTACCGGAACGCCATCGTGAGAGGAGCCGATACTCGGGGCGTCTATGCCAATGGTCTTAACGCCTTTTTCATGCAGGTAGATGGCGCACTCCGGCGACGGGGCCGGCCATCCGGGGAAGTCTCCGGTCACGAGCGATCCGTGCATGTACTTCAGACCCTCTTCGCCTTCGACATAGTAACGGTCCCAGCCGGTCCTGAACAGGACCACCTCACCTGCCTGGAGTTCTCCATTCTCTCCTTCCCAGGCCTTTACGTGTTCGTCGGTAATGAATGGGCTCACGCCAGGCTCGTTGGCCTCCTCGGCGAGGAAACGAACGTCCACGACCGCCGCGGGACCCATGAGGTCTTCGAGAGGCACCTTGTCGCCGGTCTCGGCGCCCAGAGGGCTCGCGTATGGCAGACCCGAGTCCTCTGGCGGGATGAAGTGCGTCGGCGCGTCAAAGTGGGTTCCGCAATGCTCGTCTATAACCACGAAGTTGGTCTGGTAGGGAGCCTCGCTCCGGGTCTTGCTTATCGGCCCGTCGACCTCGGCGAACCAGTTCCAGTTCTTGTGGGCGTAGATCATGTGTCCCGGCCACGTAGCCGGCAGTCGTTCGGAGAGGGTCAGAGAGAGATCCACGACCCTCATGTTGCCTAGTTGCCCAAAGTCCATCTTTTCTCCTTTCGCTGAGTCGAAGAGCGGCTAATCGCCCCGCGCGCTCCTACAGATCCCCATCGTAATAACCGTCGTCCGTGCCGGAGGATACACTGACGGCCCGTCCCCCGCTCTCCGCTTCCTCGAACGGCAGAAGGTTTCCTTCATCATCGAACCCAAGCTCGACGGGTTCGCCCACGACCTCCAGGCCGTTCCCCGAGGCATCATCGACCAGGTTCTCGGAGACATAGAGGTACTCCAGGTGAAGCGTGTTCGGGATGCGGACGAATCGCGTCTCCTCGGGTGGTATGCCCCAGTTGCAGCGGACGGCGGCCTTCAGGGCGTCCTCGTCACTCTCCATGACCATCGGCACCTTGGCCCGGTCTATAAAGGTGCTGGTCAGGACGTTCTCGTTCATGGCCTTGCGGTCGATCTGGTCCGCGAGGCGGCGCGTGGTCAGGTCCGCGAGCCCGACTCCCAGGGCGTTACCATGCGACTCCTCGCTTATATCGCCCACGATCAGGTACTTGACGTCCGGGGACTCCGGCTCCTCGACCCCGAGGATGCGGAAGCGTCCGATGACGTTGGTATCCATCCCGGTTCCAGAGTAGTTCTTTCCCAGAGCGTCGACGTAGAGCACATCTATTTCGGGGATCGGGATGTCGGGCATCATGTCCATGTACTCGGCGAGAAGCTCCTTCTCGCGCCGGTGAACGTCCGGCGGAAGGATCGCCTCGATACGCGCGGGCTCGTCGTAGGCGTTCTCGATGATTCCCACCCCAAAGAGGATGTGACCGGACTCCAAGACCTTCTCTCCTACCTCGACCATGAAGTCCCGGATACCTTCGACGCCGTAGCCGTGAAGGGCGAGGGCCTGATGGTGCTTGCCGAGGCCGATAGAGACCATCTTCAGCAGTCCGCTCTCTACCTCGGCCCGGAAATCGGTGTGCGCTTTGATCCTGTTGACGGCGATCACCCCGTCCGCCTCGGAGGCGATGCGGTCCATGTACACCGGCACGCCGCGCTCCGTCTCCTCCAGCTCCACCACTTCCATCGAGGACCGGATCGGGGCTCCGCAGAACTCCTCCGTCACCCCGAGGCTCTCCAGGATCTCCACCTGGCCCTCGGCCGTGGCCCCGCCGTGACTCCCCATCGACGGCACGATGAACGGCTCGGCCTCCATCTCTTTCAGGACGCTTACCAGCGACCGCAACACGACGTTTATCTCGGCGATGCCGCGGCTCCCCGCCGTAAGGGCGATGCTCATGCCCGGCTTTATGGTGGAGGCTATCTCCTCACGCTTTAGCTGCTCGCGCACGGCCTCCTCGACGTCCTCGACCTGGGGACGAGGAAACTTCTGCCGGACCTTGACTACCTTCGGGAACTCCACTTCTAACTCCTTTCTTCGGCGCCCGCCAGTTTGCGGGCGAGGTCCAAGGCGGCGCGCAGGCTCGTTGGGTCCGCCTTTCCAGTACCGGCGATGTCGAAGGCCGTGCCGTGATCCACGCTGGTGCGGAAGAACGGCAACCCTACCGTGACGTTCACCCCGGTATCGAAGCCCATCAGTTTTATTGGAATATGCCCCTGGTCGTGATACTGCACCACCACGATATCGAAATCACCGCGCCGCGCTCGCATGAGGACCGTATCCGGCGGCCAGGGGCCGGTGGCGTCGATGCCTTCCTCCACGGCGGCGGCTATCGCGGGCGCTATCTGCTCGGCGTCCTCCGCGCCGAAGAGACCGTTCTCTCCAGCGTGGGGATTGAGGCCGGCGACGGCTACTTTCGGACTCTCGACACCGAGCTTGCGGAGCGACTCGTGGGCCAGATGGATCACCGCAAGCTCCCGCTCCGTCTTCGCCCGATCCACGGCCTCTTTCAAAGAGACGTGGGTGGAGACGTGAATTACCTTCAGCTCGTCGGTGACGAGCATCATCGCGTAGTCTTTCGTGCCGGTGAGTCGCGCCAGGATCTCGGTATGCCCCGGATACTTGTGGCCCGCGAGGTGCATGGCCTCTTTGTTCAAAGGCGCTGTAGCTATCGCCACCACCCGTCCCGCGCTCGCGAGCTCTATAGCCTTCTCAACGTATAGAAACGCCGCGTCGCCGGCTCGCTCGTTGAGCTCTCCGAACGGCAGGTCATCCGGTAAGTCAGTCACCGCGAGCACATCGATTGTATCCGGCTCGAAAGCGGCTTCCTCCGACTCCGATATGGGGTTCACGCGGAGCGGCAGGTCCAGGAGGTTCACAGCCCGTTCCATTATTTTTGTGTCTCCGACGACGAGGGCGTGGTTCTCGTCCCTGAATCCGGGATCGGCGAAAGTCCTGGCGATGATCTCTGGTCCTATCCCGGCGGGGTCTCCCATGGTGACGGCTATGAGTGGCGGCATCATACGTTCTTCATTTTTCCCCGCTTTCCAAAAGCATTTTTACTACCCCCACAAGTGTATACGGTCCGCCGAATCCCCCCGCCTTCGTAACGACCGTATACGGACGGGGCCCGATGAGGGCGCCGACCGGCACGCCCGGCTCTACTTCACCTTCGAGCTTTATACCCGAAGCTCCCAGCCGCCGCGCTACCCGCACCGCCGTGGACCCTCCGGTCAGCACCAGCGCGTCGAACAGTTTCTCTCTGGAGAGCCTGCGTACGACCTCGGCCAGCGTTCCGACTACCGGCCCAGGCCGCCCGGACGCGCTTCTCTTTTCGGGAGAATGCACGACCGCGCATGCTCCATCCGACAGCGCTCTCCGCGCTGCTTTGACCGCTCTCTCGACTGCGCCGGATCTATTCGCATCGACCGGCGCCGCCACGTCTCCATACTCTCCAACCAGCCTACGAAGCTGCTCTCTGGCGACGCCACTGAGACTACCGACCACCACCAGGACTCCACGGCATGGGTGGGCCGAGACAACGGACACCTCTCCAGCATGAGGTCCCGGATACACGCCGCCGAAAGCGAGAGCCAGTCCGGCAGAGCCTGTCCACAGCAACTCCGAAGGGTCCGGCGCGGCCCGCACGAGGTTCTCCAGGTCAACGTCCCGCGCCGCGTCGGCCACGATGCATCTGGCGCTCTCTATAGTCCGGCGAGCTTTCGCCGGGTCCGCGAGGTCCTCGACGCTCAAGACCTCGATAGAGGGGAACGATTTCGCGAGCAGCGTTGGAAGGTGTCCCTCTCGTACCGGAGTGCGCGGATCGTTCCTCATCTCGGTCTCGTGAACGGGTACGCCGTGTACCAACTGCACACCATCTACGGTGGTGCGTCCGGCGGCGGGGAAGGCCGGCGCGACGATCACACGGCGGCGTCCGGTCGCGTCGAGGGCCGCCGAAATCTCGGCGGAGACCTGACCACGTAGGGTAGAGTCGATCTTTTTGTAGACGATGCGGGCGTCGCGCGCCTTACGCCCCGCTTCGGCGACCCGCTTCGCGGCGGAGTCTCTTGAAATCGTCCGGGAGTCGGTGTCGAACACCACGGCGTCGAAGTCCTCGGTGGACGATAGGGACGCTTCCCGGAAGGCCACGGCGGTCCGGTATCCGGCGCGGGTTAGCTGCACGCCGGTATCAGCCGCACCGGTCAGGTCGTCGGCGATGACGGCCACGCGCATCATGCGGCGAGCGCCAGGCGTGCGCGGATCATGACCGCGAGCGGTTCCAGGTCAGGGCTTTCATCTCCATCTCCTTGGCAAAAGCGTCTTTGCCGTCCATGTATTCATATATGTCCGCAGGGAACTTTTCCGCCAACTCCTCTTTCAACCTGCTATAAGCCCGCGCATCTTCGGCGTGAGAGATCATGTAATCCCTGAAAGCCAGGTGCCTTTCTATCTCGGGATTTCCTCTCTGATAGATGTGTACGTTGTGCGTGCGGATTGGTCCTCGATTCTTCGTGAAGTACCGTCTCCCTAGGAGACCAAACTCTCCATGCGCCTCGTAACCCAGCCCGCTTACCTCAGGGTTGAAATTGTCTACCTTCTCGATCTCCCGCACCTCAATGAGGATGTCTACGATCGGCTTGGCTTTTATACCTAGTATGGCCGTGCTGCCCATGTGGTGGATAGCCAGGGCCTCCTCTCCCAGGACAGAAGAGAGCGCCGCGGCCTCCGCCCCGAACATCCCGGTCCACGCCGGGTCTTGCGACACGACCCTGATCTCTCCGTATCCCGCGTGTCTCATCCGTTCAGGACTCTCGTCTCCGCTATAAACGCCGCGCCTTATTGGGCAAGGTAACCTCCGTCCACGGGCAGGATCACACCGGTGACGAAAGAAGCCTCGTCCGAGGCGAGGAACAGTATCGCTTTAGCCACCTCGGAGGGCTCCCCGAGCCTTCCGATGGGATGCGCCTCTTTCATCGGCGCCTTGTACTCTTCCGGCAGTTCCGCGACGGCCTCGGTCGTTATCGTGCCGGGGGCCACGGCGTTGACCCGGATACCGCGGTCAGCCCACTCGACCGCGAGATGTTTGGTGATCCCCGAAGCGACGAACTTCGCAGGGCCATAAGTTGACTGCTCCGCCTGCCCCGCCAGGCCGGAGATGGAGGACAGGCACACGATGGATCCACCACCGCTCTCCAGCATCGCCTCGACCGCATACTTGCATGTGAGGAACATACCCCGCCCGTCGACGGCCATCACCCAATCCCAATCTTCCGGCGTCGCGTCAACGATGTTGTTCAGCGGAATGACCCCCGCGTTCGCGACGAGCACGTCCAGCCTGCCGAAACGCTCCGTGGCGGCGCCAATGATCCTCTGCGCGTCCTCGACGACCGCGACATCAGCCACTACTGCCTCGACCTCCGCTCCCGAGCCCTCTAATTGCTCCCGTAGATCGTTGAGCCCGGCCTCGTCCACATCGTTGATGACGAGCCGCGCCCCCTCGCGGGCGAACAGCTCGGCGGTGGCCCGTCCAATTCCCTTCGCCGCCCCGGTAACGACCGCGGCCTTTCCACGTAACCGGTCCAGCCCCTGCGTCTCTCTTTCCGTATTATCCGACACGCTACCTCCTCATGTGTTCCCTTGCCATCGACAACTCCTATACCAGATGTACCCGCAGCTCTCCCGATGCGTTCGCCACCTTGAGCGCCTCCTTCGAGGCCGACTCGTTGGTGATGAGGTCATCTGTGTCATCGAGACGCGCGACCTCGACGATATCTCTGCCCGGCGCTGCGCGAGAATCTTCCTTTAATCGCCTCCGTCGGTCCTCACTGACACCCCTTGCGCCTGCCCCTACTTTCTAAAACGGAGCTTACCATGAAGTTCCAAACGGAGCTTACCATGAAGTTCCTTATAGGTGGGAGGATCTTCTGTCAGGCGCGGGCAAGCCGCGTTGACAACTATGCCACGTACAATGCATACTTCGTGCAGGGGTAAGAAGGGAAATCCAACCATATACAAGGAGGAGTACGCATGGCTGAACCAACTGGGCATCGAGGGGAACTGGCATCCGAGCTTCCGAGCAAGTACCTGCCGGCGGTAGAGTACCGGGATCTACCGGAGCCTCAGTCCTTGAGGAAGTACATAGGGGCAAGCGTGATCCTGCTTGCCACGGCGCTCGGTTCGGGTGAGTTGTTGATATGGCCCTATATCACCACGCAGGCTGGGGTAGGGCTCTTGTGGCTCGCGTTTGTAGGGTTCTCGGCGCAGTACTTCTTGAACATGGAGATAGAGCGCTACACCCTGGCGACCGGCGAGACCGCCGTTACCGGTTTCACCCGCATGTGGAAGTGGTGGGGCCTGGTCTTCGTTCTGTTGGCGGTGCTGCCAAACACCTTTCCCGGCTGGGCGACCAGCGCCGCCACGATGTTCACCTACCTCGTGGGCATAAGCGAATCGAGCTACCCTATCATCGCCACCATAGCTCTCCTCGCCATCGCCCTGGCGGTGACCCTTTCGCCGGTGATCTACAACACCCTCGAAAAAGTCGAGGGCGTGCTCGTCGCTGTAATCCTGGTGTTTATGGTGGTGGCCATAGTCATAGCCACCGACGCGTCGTCCTGGACGGGCATTATCACGAAGGCTCCTTCGGGCGCGGCGAACCTGCCACGTTATATCAGCGAAATCGGGATCACGGCGATATTCGGGGCGGTGGTCTTCGCCGGGGCCGGCGGCTGCAATAACCTCGTCCAGAGCAACTACATCCGGGATAAGGGCATGGGTATGGGGGAGCACATCCCCCGGATAGTCTCCCCGATCACCGGTGAGGAGGAGGCAGCCCCGTCCCTCGGGTACATGTTCCGGACGAACGAGGAGAACATGCGCCGCTGGAGGGGCTGGTGGAAGGTCGCCAACCAAGAGCAGATCCTCACCTTCTACATCCTAGGCCTCCTGACTCTCATCGGCCTGTCGGTGCTCGTCAATTCGACCCTGGGCCTCTCGAGTAGTGCCACCAGCGACATTTCGTTCGTCCAGAAGGAGGCCGACGTCCTGGGGCGGCAAATAGCGCCCTGGTTTGAAAGCTTCTTCTACGCAGCTGGTTTCGCGGTCCTTCTCTCGACCAACATCGGCGTCGTGGACTACGTATCACGATTGACGGCCGACTCGCTAAAGGTGTCCTTCCTGAGAGAGAGCAGCTTCTGGAGCGAGAGCAAGATCTACATCACGGTCGTCTGGGTCATGTGCATCGTGGGCGCGGCTATCATATGGACGGGCATTGAGCCTCTCGCGCTACTGGTCATCGCCGCGACGGGAGGCGGGTTCGCGATGTTCTTCTACTCCGCGCTGCTGGTACGGCTCAACACCAAGCACCTGCCGGAGCCCATCAAGCTGCGCGGTTTCCGGCTGGTGTTCATGGTCCTGGCATTCTTGCTCTACGCGGTTTTCGTGCTCTACCTGCTCTATCAGCTAATCACCCAGGGACCGGGCTCGTTCGCTTAAAGAGAAAGGTAGCCGAGGGGATGGTCGACCGGGGTGTTTAAACGGCTCCGGCTAACCATCCTGCTGGCTATCGTGATCTTCTGCGTGCTGATTGCGATAGCCTACCTGCTGGGGTTGCTTGAATAGAGTAACTAGCGTTGCACCATAAGTCTCTCGGGACCCAGAAGCAAAAACCGGGGCAAGAACTCCGATCCTCTAAATAATTCACCCTACAATCCTTAGCCGGAGAAGCCTCTAGATGCGTGTTGCGTGGATTGACGATACAACGAGGGCCATCCGAACCCTCGACGAAAGGAACCTCGGATGGCCCAAGCGCAGCATACTCCCGCCCTCGCGTCCCTGGAAGAGGCGATCACGGT
>JAABUR0100001768.1_pt1 | contig 36607 bp, 35 predicted proteins | sample 5560091 | NCBI WGS metagenome assembly JAABUR01 (sample SAMN10711879, study PRJNA513375) | rock metagenome | isolation source: Antarctica rocks | place: Antarctica: Victoria Land, University Valley sud | reverse complement strand
GGGCTATTCTACAAAGGCCAGCTATCCTGGAGTACTGAAGGAGGGGGTACGAATAGGAGGAATCTCGTGTATTGAGGACCTGTCTTGAGGATGGTACAGTTCGGTGGCGATTGTATAATCTGTGGGTGACCAGGCCTACATATTTAGCGAGTGTCTATTGTAGCGTTATAGCTTCGCACTTGAGTCAATAAAAGAACTATTCTTCATGTCAATGTACTCAAAGAATGGAAAATAAGTCTCCAAGAGTTATGTTCCACTGATGAACTCCCCGTGCCATGGTAGTCGGAGTGAAGGATTACTCGTCTCTTCCCAGTCCAGCAAGCGCTCCTCAGACGCACCATCAAAATAAGTGGGAATATTACACGAGAAGATATTCCAACTTATTTTGATGGTGCGCCTGCCCTCTGCATGTCGTTTCTGGATGTCATCCTGCGCGACCTCCATTGTTTCTTGAACCGTCTCGCCATCATCGTTCTGATCCTAGTTACACACAAATCGGTCTAGAGATACAATTGAGGCTTACACACGACGAAGGATAATCACTGTTTCATCTCCGTCTCCGCCCTCTGCACTTTGAATCTTTTTTCACTCTCTCCCAGCCCTGTTCCCATGTGAACCCACGAGGGTAGCCATGAGGCCAGACTTGGAGTTTCGAGCAGCCAAATCAAGCGTTTCACGGAAAATTGAGTTCGATTAGTGCTCTGCCCACCTATAAAAGTAGGTTAGTCCCCCGTTAACTCGGTATGCCACTGCTATCGTTTCAGATATCACGGAATCATGCGATCAATGATTCCTAGATCTACTGTCAATATCACCGCAGCACTCAATGCATCTTCTAATGCTGCTCAACGTAATCAAGGAGCATCATTGCATTCTTTTCTAGCATCCCTTACTGTCTCAGCCTCTATATTTGGCCTTGAGATAGTGCTTTTCATTCTATTAAAGGATAGACTTACACAGTTATAGTGAGTCTCTTTGTTCATGCTAGAGCTGAGAACCAACGACTAACACATGGCAGCCAGCCTCGAACTTATCTTGTACCTGAACAACAACGTGCTAAGGTATCTCCTTCAGGGATACTTTCATGGATCCTGCTTGTATTTCAAACCCCAGATTGGGTCATTCTTCAGAAATCTGGTCTTGATGCTTTCTTTTTCCTTCGTTATCTTCGCACGCTTCTGAGAATATTTATTCCTCTAAGCCTGACCATAATCCCAATCCTTATTCCTTTAAATCTTGTTGATGGAAAGAATGCTGTCGAGGGAGTTCAAGGCCTGGATCGACTAAGTTGGGGAAATGTGGGGCTGAGACACACCGACTTCTACTGGGCTCATCTGATAATGGCCTTGAGCGTGATCATCTTCGTGTGCCATACTATGTATATGGAATTACTCGAGTATATCCGCGTTCGACAAGCATACCTCACATCACCTCAGCATCGTCTTCAAGCCTTTGCAAACACTATTCTTGTGACGGATATTCCTAAAAGATTCTTGTCCATTCCGGCTCTTACCCATCTTTACAGCAATTTCCCTGGTGGAATACGCACGATATGGATCAACCGAGACCTCGCCAAGCTATCGAGAAAGGCCCAAGAGAGGAGGAAAGTAGTTTCCACATTGGAGGCCGCAGAGACGAAGCTCATGAGATTGGCGATGAAATCTTCTGGAGCTCGAAGCGATCATGAGCTTACAAAAGCCGAGAAGGGTGATACAAGCCATCCCGATGTTGAAAGTAAAGAACCTCTTTGGAAGCGATATCTAGGTAAAAAGGACCGTGAATACATGCGTCTTCCAATCTTCAGCCAGACCTGGATGCCTTCAATTCCTTTCGTGGGAAGCAAAGTCGATACCATCAATCACTGCTGGCAAGAGATGGCCCGTTTGAACAATGAGATTGATCAGGACCAGCGAGAGCCAGAGAAGTACCCGCTCACAAGCTCAGCATTCATACAGTTCAACACTCAAGAGGCCGCATATATGGCCTGTCAGTCTCTCGTCCATTGTACGCCGTTGTGTTTAAGGTCTCAATACATCGAAGCTTCACCAGTGGACGTAAGATGGGAGAGTCTGTCCAAGAAATGGTGGGATCGTTACACGCGATCTGCCCTAGCCCTCATCGCCGTTGTCTCACTCATTATTGCATGGGCTATTCCTGTCGCCTTTACTGGTCTAGTATCCCAGATTACCTATCTTACGGGTTTACTACCATGGCTACACTGGATAGACCGACTTCCAACATGGCTACTTGGTTCCATTGAAGGTGTTCTGCCGCAACTGATACTGACCTTACTTACAATGTTGCTTCCGCTTATACTACGTGCGATTACAAGACGTCAGGGTCTGTTAACGGAGGTGGCCGTTGAGCTATCTCTACAAAAGTATTATTTCGCGTTTTTATTCGTGCAAGTTTTCCTTACAGTCTCCTTGTCTTCAAGCATCACGGCCGTCGCTCAAGAAATTCTTCATGGTCTGGATTCCTTGCCAACGATTTTGGCTACCAACCTGCCAAAGGCAAGCAACTACTTCTTCTCTTACCTTTTGTTACGAGGCTTCTCGGTAAGCGCAGGTTCACTCCTGCAAATGGGAGGATTGATCAACTGGATTGTTCTCGCCCCTATCACGAGTCATACGCCTAGACAGAAATGGGAGAGACAGACAGTTTTGCCTCAAATGCAGTGGGGCACACTTTTCCCCATCTATACTAATCTCGCCTGCATTGGTAAGTTGTACTTGTATCATTTATCCACTCTGCTAAAATTTCGACAGGAATTATATACTCAGTGATCGCTCCACTGATCCTTGTGTTTAGTTCTATTACCTTTAGTCTGTTTTGGGTTGTGTTCCGCTATAATCTGCTCTATGTCACAGAGTCCCGACCAAATACCAGCGGTCTACTCTACCCAACGGCTCTGAACCAGCTCTTTACCGGGGTTTACGTTATGGAGCTTTGTATGATAGGCTTATTCTTCTTAGTGCGTGATGATCATGACAGATCTACGTGCGTAGGTCAAGCTGTGATCATGATCATTGCTACCGCGATGACAGTGATCTTTCAATTTCTTTTGAACAACGCATTTGCACCACTTCTTCGATTCCTGCCGTCAACTGAGGTGAAAATAGCGGAGGAAGGAGAAGAAGAAGAGGAAGGACAGATGTATCATACACCAGAAACAAACAATTATCTTCGGATCCTGGTGCAAAATCTTTGGAACTGGACGACAATTTCAACTGCAAGCCAAGGTTCTATTACCACCCTGTTCTCCGATTTGCATGATAGCAAGAAAGATTCCGCATCGAACGAGCTTGATGGCCTTGTTCCATTAGCGTTTCAGCATGAGGCTCTTCACATTCAGAGGCCTGTGATTTGGATTCCAAAAGACAGTCTGGGGATCAGTGATAATGAAGTCTTTCGTATCAGAAAATATGACAGCAACATGAGAATCAGTAACGAGCATGCAGATCTAGATATAAAGGGAAGGGTGACTGTTACGCAGAATCCTCGTGAATTTTCAGAAGTAGAATCGAAGCTTTAAGTCACCGGCGTCATGAGAGACACGACTTCTATCTCATTTGGCAACTTCGAGCTTCGTGAGGGCTTTGGCATGTGATCAATAACGAGCCGGCATTCGGAGGAGAAGAGAAGGGAAGGGAGAATGTGAGAGACGTGCTGGAGGTTGGCAGATGGCTTGTTTTTCGATCTGCTGTCTATAACAAAGCTCTAAATCTTGAGCATTGTCCCGTAGGCTGAATATTCATAAATGCAGTGATGCAACGTCTGTGGCTAAAACTTGTGGAACAAATCTGGGCGAAGCGAGATGGCTATTATATTTGCTGCCTACTAGTGGGTAGCTCAGCACCTGCGAACTGAGATCTTCAAATGTTTAAAGCTACATTTTGTTTGGTTTCAAACTACCTAGTGAAACAACGTTGGAATTAGCGCCCGTTCTGGTTCTCGGGGTCGGCGCTTCGCATGAGAACCAGTTACCACATGGCGCCCGTGTAAACAACATCCCAGCAGTCTGGTTGTGGGTCTCATGATGGTACTTGATCAAGCTAACGATGATTGGTTTCATTTGGGGAATAGCCGCTCCCTCCCACAGTTTCTCTACTTGATCACCAGAATGCCAGATCCAATAAGCTCATCGCTTTACCCAAAGCTGCCGTCTGCACGATGTTTAGGCCCATTCCGCCTTCAGTATTGAGGTTCATCATCTCTTTAAAAATTATGTTATCAATTTATAAGGTTTAAATTAAGTTCTGAAACATTAATGGGAAAATACGAGTGTATGTAATACGAGTATGCTTGGATTGCTATCTAGTGACCAGAAGCCCGAATATCTAGCTATGCTTGGGGCTAGCCCTACCACAAGGCTACAACCGAGCCAGTTCCAAAACATATTTCACTTCAACATTATCTTCCAGGCTCAAGCTGCGACGATTAACCAGAGAACCAAGTGCTTCGCTGCACCTTAGTGCTACTTGTATTGGTAAGAAGGTACATCTGAAGTGTACGAAGGTGCGCTTTTGTTTGCTTGCGGTGGTACACTCGAAACTTGTGTGCCCAGAATAGGCACATTGGTAACAGGCATAGGATAAGGTAATGGTTCGTAGGGATTGAAGAGAAAATCGCGTTCGTCGAAGAGATGTGGGCATCTGCGTTGAAGCCATTTGGTTACTGCATTCTTAAGAGGTTGTGGTGGTCGTTCATTGTAGGGTCTCGGTCGAACAATGATAAGACAGCACATTTTCCTTGTATGAGATCTGCTTGTTGATTTTTGATTTTGATTTTGATATATGAACTCTTTAAGAATGCGGCAGTAGATGGGTCATTTCAGGATATTTATGCAAGCCTTCAGCTCTGGACCATCAACTGTAGATGTCAGCACCAGTTGTGGACATCGTCACCAGTTGTGGATGTCAGCATCAGTTGTGGATGCCGTCGCCAGACATCAATCGGGGATTGCTGACTCCTTGCCTTCCCGCTGCTGCCTCAGTTCGCATTCCTATGAAACGGGTACGGTCTGACAGCTTAGACATCCTAATGACATTCTTCACAAGGTCAACTCCTGCAAGCCGCCATCGTGATGCAACAGCTCCAACGCTACGAGTCGTTCCACATCACACATTCTTTGACCTTATGCGCAAGCGGGCAGCTTCCCCTGACAAACGCTACTACGCCAGGCCATCAACGCCGACCTATCCCTTTGGATTCGATGGAACACTGTGTGTGCCTGGGCTGACAGACATATCAAGTGCTCCCTCATCATCGCCTCCTTTCAAAGCTGCAAGAAGGATCTCTGCGTCTTGAATGGTGGAGAAAGGCAATGTGCTGCATACACGAACCATGAGAAGAGCTTGAAACACGTGAGATCCCCCCCCGCTCACGCATTAAAGACCACTACAGGGCTTTTTAACCTCTTCCTACAGCATATTTGGCTCGATCGCTGCAAAGGAAGGATTCGATGAAGCCGTCTCTCCTTTTCTTTTCAGTACCTATGTGTTTCCCCTTCGCATACCTTCTGATATTCTGTAAGCCTATTCGCTGATTCGAAGAACATGACTTTAGACTGAACGACACTATAGCCAGTGCACAGTCAAGAATCCGTGCCCATAACGTAGTATATTATAGTAAGAAGAGCACAGAAGTCGGAGCAGCGCCGTCGAAACGATTCCTTTAGTTTTGTGGCATCATGATTATTGTCAAAGCTAATACATTTGCTATTTGGACCTTTCAAATACGTTCGCCTTCGAAAACAACTGCTCCCTAATGACCCAAAGCCTCGAAGCCCTTAGGATTGCCACAGTTGAAGACAAGTAGGTGACTCATCCCCCGGAATGTTGTAACAACCTTTATTCATTCCGACCGTGAAGCGCGCCACAAAAATCCCACAACTCCAGGCCTCAGTATCATCCGGACCTTGACCAAATTTATTGAGGTCCAGCTTCTCTTGATCCTTCAAAGCCCGAGATATCTCGAAGGATCGGAAATTTGAAGGTTCGTTCGTACCTCCAAGCCAGTAATCCATTACATAAGTAAGACTTGCGCCTGCTATTTGAAACTTATCGCCCGCGCAATTCGGTTCAGGGTAGACGTCGATTTCTACTCCTGCATCTGTCCAGGTACTTAAACCATAATCCCTTGTCAAAAGAGATAAACTGTTTTCGGCTGTTGGTAGAGCGTATCCATGTGTAATGGCTAGATAAGAGCATAGAAGAGAGATAAGAGAGGTCTTTAGGACGTCGCGGAATGACATTGTGATCTAGTTCTGCCTCAAGTCGTCAAAGATTTAATGCATTGATCAACAAATATCACGGCTTTAATACCCTCAGTAGTATCCAGTTCCGGCCCATCTGGGAGTCTATTCTGGAGCTCTGGGAGAGGAATAACAGCATTCAATTCTGTGACCTCCGCATCATGTTCTGGTAATGTGGATGCAGATGAGAATTCTTTACATAGTTTGCTGAGAGAATAGGATTTCTTCGGCAAAATTATGTTAGAGCATTCAAAAGCAACGCGAAGAAACGATATCATGAGACTTCATTTATGGATGCTCTCATGAGCATCCCGAATATGGTGAGAGGCTGAATCAAGAGAGCGTTGTCGCTACCAAATCTGGATGCCGTCAATTTTCGACGTCGCCAGCTGTGAATGCTGCCATTTCGTTCGCCGTTTAATAACGCAGTTGATTTCGAACATCTTGATTCAGCCCCTCGCAATTATTTCAAGAGACTTTGTCTCCGACACGCAATACGAACTGGACAGGAATTAAGTATTAACGGCTTTGACAGCTTCTCAAAGCATCATTTAAAGATGACAAGAGTGACGAATGAACGACGACTTCGAGAAAAGTTCCGCAAACGCAAGACAAATGTGTTCAAGAAAGCGAATGAGCTGGCGTGGATGACAGAGTCAAAGGTACACATAATTATCCAGCATAACGATAAATATCATACATATAAATCGACAGAGGAGATCAATTGGCCTCCGTCCGGAGAATTAGTGAGTCACACCGGGTTCATCTTGGGACATCATTGAACATGATAGGGGAAAGATCAAACGAGCGTCAGTCGTCCTGCAGATTTCCAGGCCCCTATTCCGAAGATAGTGAGGGCAATACGTCAGCCAGTTGTGAAGAAAGGTCAGGATGCGAGTTGTTCCGTTGTTGAACGACAAGCCTTGCATGCGGTTCAGACAAAGTCATGTGTGCGAGGAGAGTGGGCACGCATGAGATCTCCTGTGCTATTATCGCTCGGGTATCTCATAGGCTGGTACTGGAGAGTGTGAACGAAGAGGGAGCCGCTGAAGCCAGCAGACTTTGAATTCAGTGGTACTTGCCAACCACATTTTCTTCTTGGGTTACTATACGTACAGGCGCATCCAGCAAACATGACAAATACGTGCACTCGCGTGTTTCCTTCGCCTCTTTATGCAGCATATGTGGCTAACAGTTGAAAGTGCTATTCCTTGGGGAGGATGAGAGCCACCGTATAGGAGCAACATCTAATTTCTCATCATGAGTTTTAGCTTATGCTTTTTAAAACTTTGAGTCGTCATAATCTTCTGTTGCACAATGTACTTATTGCCGGCCCATGCTTTTACTTACGTGTTGGTGGAGACGAAAGCGTTTGCTGTCATTCTCCGCTCGCTCCCTGTCATGCCGCGCCGGGTTTGCCTAGTCTCTGACCGTCATAGATTACATTAAGCTCTTTCCGTTCCTTAGCGGACAATTCTTCAAGACTGCATAACCAGGAGGCGCCCAAGGCGTGATTGAGCCAATCTCATAGTGTAAATCATCGTCGACAGTTGAAGAAAGCTTTCGAAGTCGTCAGCAATCACTTCTTCGAATGTATACCTTGGAGAAGTGCGTCTCGTAGTACTCACCTTCTTCAGCAAGGTCCATGAATGACTGCGGAACCCCAGTCCACACAAAAGCATGTCGTTCCAGAGAAAGCTGATCAGTGAGAACCTGTTTCAGAATCTTTGAAGTCAAGCCGCTGATTGCAGCACCCATCGATAAATATGAGGCGCGTCGGGCGCTGATCAGAGCGAGAATCTCCTCGTAGTGTTCAGAAGTACTTTGACAAGTCTTCGTTTTTTTAAGATTCAGGAGAGGCTGTAACCAGGAACTAACGAGGCTAGAGAATATGTGAGGATTCCAGAAGATCTCACACAGATAGCGGTGAGTTTTTTTGGCAGATTGTTAACGTGGTTGCATTGATATGCGACTAGCTTAGTAAATGAGCACTAGAGCAAGACGCTACCAAGAGATTGATGCCTCCTCACGTGTGGCAACAAATATACATCCTGAACCCTACCTTTGCACCGTGATAGCCTACCACCTCCTCATCGCAACGCCTACCACCTCTCCTTCGCTGAGTCCTATCGGTCTCACCGAAGGAGACGCGCTCTTATACCTTGGGTTATGATAGGGTTGGCGATTGCGAGAATGATACTTAAGTACTTGAGTCGGTGCTTCGTGAACCTGATTCCAATTCTATAAATTGTGTTCTTAGATATATAAATAATCTAAATACAGTCTACGGGCAGCCGTTGTTGAATTTTCTATCAAACCGCTATACTCTCAACCAATCTTTTTTTCCGCACTCTCAGACAGCGGCAGCTTCGATACCACCTTCTCACACAAAGTAATGAGGGAGCCAGCATTCGTAATATCGAGCGTTGTAAGCTCGACCCCAAGCTTAACCCGTATCCAATTGCGCAGCTCGACAGCAGACAGCGAATCGAGTCCGTACGCCATCAGAGGTCTGCCCGGCTCCGGCTCCGTCTCTAGCCGCAGGATCTTCACAAACTGCTCCGATACTACCTCCACGCACGCATTGCACAAGGAAGCCGCATCAGCCTCGGACTTCTGCATCATACGGAATTGCTTGATTGCTTGATCGCTCTGGTCGCTGCCCACGCCATCGTCCATGCCACCGGCCTTACTGCCCCCACGGCCATTGAACAGATAGCTGAAACGAGGCTCGCGCGCCAAATCTGAATCGCCTTTTGGGAGTGGGAAGCCGATACCTGTGATCATCTCGGTGCTGCTGTTCGCATTAATCGGCGCGCTGGCGTCCTGCTGCAGGATCGAGTACGTTAGGATCTTGCGGAGCACGCTTTCGTTGATAGGCGTCCACTGCCGCTTGTCAAAGCGGGTGTCTAAACCGGAATCTTGCTCAGCGACGTAGCCTACGTCTTCGATCAATCCGAGGTCGACGGTGTTGGCACGCAGGCCTAGCGTTTTCCGATAGCTGGCGAAAGCATCAAGGAACGTGTTGGCTGCTGCGTAGTTGGCCTGGCCCTTGTTGCCTACCACGCCTGAGGTACTTGAGAGCATGGTGAAGAAGTCGAGCGGTTGCTTTTGGAATTCTTGAGACGCCCGGTGGAGGTTCCAGGTTCCCTGGACCTTGGCGTTGATGGCGGTGTGATAGTCATCCAGCGTCATCATTTCGAAGGGTTTGTCCTGCATTTTCCGCGTTAGAAGAGCGTTCCATATATTACCAAATATCAGAAAGACTTACCCGAAGCACCATAGCTCCTTGGATAACACCGGAAATTCTGGGACTCGCGGATTTGAACATTCGTCGGACAGACTCAACGTTGCCAACATCCCCCTTAGCCTCGGTAACTTTGCATCCATGGAAGGCGCAGCTGTCCACTATCCTGGTTGACGCAGCATCGCTGATACCACTGCGACTGCTAACGATAATATGTCGAGCACCATGCTGAGCCATATGAATTGCTAGGGTCCCACAGGCACCTTTTAAGCCCCCGACGATGAGGTAGGAAACATCCGGCTGTAGCCGAAGTTTGCGAATCGCCGGCCTGATAGTTACCCGTACGTCTTCTTTTTCTGCGCTGGATATGACGATCTTGCCGAGATGTTTTCCGCTCCTGATATAAGCCAGAGCAGGGATAATATCCTCGAATCCAAAAGTAGTGATCGGGTGGATTGGCTTGAGATGATCGGCCTCAATCAAGGGAAAGAGCTCGTCAAAGAGTTTTTCAATTACCGAGTCTGTCATGTCTTGGGTATACGAGAGATCCAATGCTCGGAAAGAGCAATTTCGATCAAAAGGCTCCATGCTCAAGGTGTTCCGGTCGACAATGTCCCTCTTACCGATCTCAACCATGGTACCGCCGTCAGCGACAATCCTCCAAGATGCGTCCAGGAGCTCCCCAACCAAGGAATTGATGATGCAGTCAACACCGCGACCACCCGTCTCTCGCATAATTTCGTCCGCAAATTTCGTGTTACGGGAAGAGAACATCCGGCTTCGTGGGATACCATGGGTGCTCTCAAGGAATTGGCGCTTTCCTTCTGTTCCAACCGTGACGTAGATCTCAGCCTTCTTGTATTGAGCCAACTGGATGCAGGCGATACCTACTCCACCTGTTGCTGAGTGGATGAGAATGGACTGGCCCTCTTTCAAGTTCGCTAAGTGGTGTATGGAGTAGATGGAGCACAAGTACACCGAAGGAATGGTTGCCGCTTCCTCAAAGCTCATCGAGGCTGGGATAAGATGGCAACGCTCGACAGGAACCCGGACACGATTCGCATAACTGCCTCCTCTCAGCATGCAGACACGGTCACCAACCTCAAATTTCGTCACTCCCGGGCCAAGCCGTTTAACAACGCCCCCACATTCGAGACCGATGTTGTGTTCGTCGTCTGGCACAATTCCCATGGTGATAGCGACATCTTTGAAATTGACACCCGCAGCCACCACCTCAACCTCGACATTCCCTGTATCGAGTTGACCCTCCTCAAGCTCTGTCTCGCACCACATCAGACTCTGCAGCGTGCCTAATCGCTCAGCTCTGAGCCGCACTTGCACCTCGGTACCGTGGAGATCTTTGACGATAGGTTCAAGACCCTCCGCTTCGGCGTTCTTAAAGTTATTCACAGCAGCGTCTGGCATGATCCGCGGGATGTACAGCAAACCATTGCGCTCCATATACTCGGTCTCTGCGGAGTCCTCGCGTCTGATTGATGCGAGCACTTTCTCGATCGCCCAGAATGTTCCTGGGCTTGTGCTGGACTGGACGTCCAATGTGATCAGCTTCGCCGAGCTATCCTCTTGACGTGCCACTCGGAAGAGACCATTGATCATTGCATTGTCTGGGTTCGTGACAGAGTCTTGCGCCCCTTCGGTGACCCAGAGAAGGGGATTTCCGGAGCTGACAAGCCCCTTGATGGCCTCCCACTGTTTCCCATCGGCCTGTGTAAGAACCGGATTCCACAGCTCGTCGAGAATCAACACTACTGCTCCGTCTGTTGGTTTCGAAGAAGAATATGTTTGGTGCCTAATCGTCCAACCTGAAGCTTCCAATAAAGATTGAAGGGTTGGCGGAAGGGCTTGTGGCGTGGTCTTAGCTAGACGGACGACGAGGAGATTCCTCCCCAAACCAGTTCCCGGACACGTTTCAGTGCTGCTCCACAGGTACGCTAGACTGCTGTTGCTCGTAGTAGCAATCTCGAGGCTTGAGCCCGAACCATTAGCGTAGCCGTATTCGGAAGACTTTTTGGCTGCATCCTGATCCCAGGCGGCGGAACTAATAGAACTTGCCGGCCTGTTGACCTGAGAGCCTGAAGACTCAGACGGTGTCCCGGGCGTTTCGGGCGTTTCGGGCGAAGGCGTTGGATTGACATATTCGAACCCGTCTGAAGACCCGCTCTCTACACTCTTTGCCGCTGCCTCATCCTTGTGCCGGATGAAAAGCGTAAATGCGTCAGCAGAAAGAAGCGGCTTCAGGTTCTTGACCAATTCTTCTATACTGGTGACAGTGGTACTTTCTGATGCATTGATGATGGCGAGATCGTAGGCGACCTCGGTAGACAGGTCAAGGGCTTCCTTTTCCGGGCTGAATGTGAGGAACGAAGCCTCCTCCTTGCCTTCGTACTGTGTCTGCACATTGACCAAAGCTTTGGCATTAGACGAGACGAAATCATATTTGGAATATGCCGCTCTGGCCGACAAGTCGCTAGCACCGAACCACATGCACGAAGTATTTGTATCGTCGAGGTTAACCTCCAGAACCTTGAGCGCAGGCTTCTTATGTGCAATCAGATCGAGTACGGTGTCGAGCTTATTTGGTGCCTTATCCGGCGTAAGAAACATCATTTGATCCTGAGTAAAGAATGTAATATCGGGTTTCCAGGAGACGGAGTGAAAAGTGTGCGGATCAGGCTTCGGAACCACGTCCAGTTTGGTATAGTTGAGGCCGGTTATTCGCACCATCAGTTGGTTGCTTTCAGAATCGTAGGTGGACGTGTTAGCGACCCAGCTCTTTTCTGCGTCCAGTCGGCCACGGCCTGAGTATAGTGATGATGCGACTGACCGGCCCTCATTTAGACGAGAGGGGAGTTTGTTAATGACGAGGTCGTCGAGGAGCGAGGGAACCATCACACTTTTAACTTTAGTGCGATCGCACATGACGTTAGAAATGCTGGCCGTCTGAAGGCAGCCGTCGAGGGCTGCAGGATGAATTGGGTAGTACGACTGGGGAGAATGTTTGCTCTCGGGCGGCGACAGCGACATCAAAGAACGACTGAAGCGCTGACCGCTGACAGCTTCAAACTCGATCAGTCTCTGAAACGTGGGGCCGAAGTCATTTCCCCACTCGCGCTGGCACTTATACCACAATTTGGGAGCTTGAGGCGATTTCAGTGATGCGGCTTTCTCGCCTTCCAGACGCTCATCGATAGGATCCTGGATACGGGCCAGACCATGGCAATGCTCTGAAACGACGTCTCCTTCTGACGTTGAGATGCGGAATTCGTGCCAGTCTTTGCTGCCAGGTACTTTCATCAGCGTGAATGTGATCTGAAGATTCTTGCCCTCCTCAAGCACCAAAGCTCTGCTGAAGCGCACATTCCGAAAGCGATAACATAAATCGTTGGGGGCAAGATCAGTAGCGTCTTCGGGCTGAAGAAGAGCACGATGCTTCTGGTATAGGGCTTCCACCGCCATAGTGATGAAGCCCATGCCAGGCATGATCGTATCTCCACCTATACAAGGTCTTGAATTAGCATTTCGCAACCTTAGGAGTGTCCACAACGCCTGATACAATCAAGCATAGGAAAATGGACTCTCGAAGCACAAACTCACCCATACGATGATCCATCAGGAAGGGTACGTTAGCGACATTTAGGTGCGAGCGCCATGTTGGTGTATGCCACGAGCTCCCAAGAACCTTGCTGCCTAGCAAGTCGTGAGCGACGTACTTTCTGAATCGCCAGTCTTTGCTTGCAGCATTTTCGTGCCAATATTTGACGGAGTGATTCCATTTGTAGTTAGGAAGATCGGTAATGGTGCGTTCTTTGCCATCGTACTGATTGACAACTGACATGTCGATGGGGGCACCTGCTGCAAACAGGCGGCCAGCAACATCAAAGAGCGATTTGCCAGCATCTGCACCCCGGGACCAAGAAGCACAGTAAGAGACATCTCCTCCAATTGCAGCGGGCAGAGACTTTGAGATCTGAGAGACTGGTCCTGCCAAAGCTCCCGACGGACCGATTTCAATGAGGAATTTAGGGGCTTTATCGTCCTCGAGCAGCGCCTTGAGCCCTTCGTCAAAACGGACGGCGGAGACCATGTTCGTCTTCCAATAAGACGCGTCAGCTGGGGTTGTTTTCTTAGATTTCGTGACCGACGAGAACCAAGTGACATCACCAGTCGAGGTGGCTGCAGACTCGCTGTCAAGTGGGTGAAAGTTATCGTCCGAAGTAAAGAGCTTCTCGTACTCCTGGCCAATGACACTCATAAATTCGGAGTGGTAAGCTAAGTCAACTTGTAAACGTCTGGCAAAATGACCGGCAGCTACGAGTTCCTCCCTTAAGGCCTCGAGTGTTGCTTGCTTTCCGGAAACCGTCACGCTGCTCGGACTGTTGAAGCACGCGATGCATGCCCGTCCCACATGCTTTTCAAGAAACTTAGAAGTAGCCTCAGCACCAAGGCCCACTGCTAGCATGCCGACATCTCCGTCAACGTCTTTCTTGCGATTCAAGGCGGCTCGGCCACGGTAGAAGGCTGCGATAATAGCACCGGCACGATCAAGAAGTCCAGCAGAGTATGCAGCAGCAATCTCCCCTGACGAATGGCCAACAACACTGCGAGGCTTAATATTCCACGTCTCTAGCACGGCGATAATACACAGCTGAAGTGCTGTAACCAGAGGTTGCGAGAACTCAGGCTGGCGGAGATGCTCAGAGGAGCGACTTTCGGTAAGCTCACTGACTAGGGACCAGCTTGGAGGGTCGGCTAGCCTCTGTAAGACCTCATCGAGCCTATTTAGGTCAATCTGTGGTCAGCATTTGCTGTTTTCAGAGTCTTGGTAGAAGAGGGTTTGATTTGATTTAGAATCATCTAATATACTAGAGGTTTGTGATGCCAAAAAGGCACAATCCAAGATGCACTTACTCTTCGAGTATTTTCCGGGTCCATGGGAAGAACTGCAAAAGATCCTTTCCCATTTGAGGCCATTGTGCCCCTTGGCCGGTGAAGACGAAACCGAAACTGGGTGTCTGCGGGCTCCTTTTGGCCAAAATCCACGCTTCTGGCCTCTCATCGAGCTCTGTAGTTCGAGTGCTGATGAATGCCCGATGCCAGAGTTGTGTTCTATGCTCAGATAGTGTGTATGCAAGGTCAGAGAGGCTGACCTTGACGCGAGGATTGATTAGATGGTCACCGAGCGCCTTGATATTGGCGCGCAGAGAGGCCGCATCGTTCGCAGACAAAACCAGAATGGACGGTCTCGTAGCGTTCTCCTCGTCCAAATTAAACTCATCTTCGGCAGATGCATATGAGGACACGTGGCATACTCGGTCAGGGGTGGGTGCCGCTTCTATGATGGCGTGGGCGTTTGAACCACCGACACCAAAAGAGTTGATACTGACTCTTCGCGGAGAGTCCTTGGGCCATGAGATCGCGTTTCTGAAGGCTTTGACTTTGTTCCCAACGAAGTCGATCTTTGGGTTGGGATTGATGAATGTTGGGTTGCCTGGAATAATGCCATTTTCGATGGATAACACGGCCTTCAGGAGTGCGGAATTACCAGCTGCTGGCTCTGAATGGCCTATATTGCCCTTGATCGAGCCAATGATCAGTGGCTTGTTGGCCGGACGCGTTGCTGCGAAGACAGAGCCCACCCCCTGAACTTCAGTCGGGTCGCCTGCTTGAGTCCCCGTTCCGTGGCACTCGAGGTAGGTCGTAAGGTTGAGATCGGTAATGCCTGCGCGGGCATACGCAGCTCGGATAGCGAGAGCTTGGGACGTGGCGCTTGGGCTAGCGATGCCAGCCGTGCGTCCGTTGCTGTTGGAGGCAGTACCGAGCACAACAGCTCGGATCGGATCATGGTCTCGTATGGCATCGTCCAGCCGCTTCACAATGAAGGCACTAACAGCTTCCGCCTTGACATATCCATCAGCTGCTACATCAAATGTGTGGCATAGCGCCGATGTCTAAATAGAGAAATCTTAGAATCAGCATTGCTCTTTCGGAAAAAGTATAGGAGCTGAAAGATCAGTTGGAACTATGAATACTTCTTTCCCCTGGCGTAGTCTAGAAACAGGAAGACATTTTGGGAGAATTTGAGGCTCACCGAATGTGCGCTACCCAGGCTGCCCTGATCGATGACATGCTCTGGACTCATATATAGATTGCTCGCGGCGATGATAGCAGCATCGACGTCTCGCGACTGCAGATAGCGACTGGCGAAATCAAGGGCCTGCAGACTGCCTGAGCATGCCGTATCGAGCGTGACGCTAGGCCCCTTGATGTTGAGAAAGTGGCTGAGACGGTTGGCAAGAATGGTTCGCCCAATTCCGATTGCGTTGTTGCTAGGGCGGTCGTGCGGGTCTCGAGCCTGCATATCAGCGTAGTCGGACGAATACGATCCGACAAAACAGCCCACTGGCCGATTGTCCAGTTTTTCCAGCGGGATGCCTGCATTTTCGAGACCTTCAAAAACGACTTCGAGCATTTGGCGCTGATTCGGATCCATCGCGGCAGCCTCACCTCCACCAATCTCAAAGAATCCAGCGTCAAAATCGGCCAGGTCAACATCCCCAAGGAACATCCCGCCTGGCTGGCACATCGTCTTTGGCTTATGAGACCCATCATAGTGACCTTCAAAATTGAACCTTGTCTCCGGCACCGCACTTGATGCCACGTCTCCTTGTTCTAAAAAGTCCCAGAGCTTTTGTGGTGAACTGTTACCTCCGGGAAGCCGGCAGGCAAAGCCCACAATGGCTATGGGTTCTTGCTGAGGTTGGTTCGACTTGGCCATGGTCGTGAGTATGAAAAGGAATAAGGGGTACTTACGATAGTGTGGACGATTCTGCCGAGACGTTCGAATGTCAATTAAGTGTGGAAGAGCAATCAATTGCAAAGAGTATAGAGATGAAAACTGTTTCGAGTTCTAGCGTACGTCTTGATCGTTTATCGGCTTCCGTCTTCAATGATTTCAACAGTCCTTTTAGTATCCGAAGCATCGTCAACTCTTATCATACGTTGCACGTTTGGGATCACGTCTGCCGTCATGCTTGCTTCTTTGGCCAGCGTTTGCTGTTGTGTGGTATAATTTTCAGATGGCGTAGATGTAATCACAATCTCTCTTGCAGGACCTTACCGCTATTGTGCTGATTCTCGATTGCGAAGTTTTGATTGGGGAGAATGATAAGGTGACTCGCAATTTTGTAGCACAGCAGAGACAATTTTCCTTCTCCCGTCATCATTGCCTTTCAACAATGCTGGTCATCGTCGCAGGACTTCTGCAACATTACCCTTGCATCATTACTCCTGCACCATTACACCTCCATCGTTACGACCCCTCCATTCCTTCTGCACCATTCCTTCTGCACCATTCCTTCTGCACTGTTACTACTGCACCATTACTTCTGCACCATTACTTCTGCACCATTACTTCTGCACCATTACTTCTGCACCATTACTTCTGCACCATTACTTCTGCACCATGACTTCTGCACAATCCCTCCACAGACGTCTCATCTTGCGTTGATTGCTTTCTAACGAGCTGTCGCAAATGATTGGCGTCAGCGGGTCTCGATATGTTCAGCCTGCGTTAGAGGACAGAAGTTTGATTACTAAGACTATGCAATGGAAATTTGGCCGCTGTCAAGTAATTTATGTGGTACATGACCTCATGTGCGATCTGATTCCAGAGCTATGAATAGCTGTTGAACCTGGCCTTTTCCATTCAGTCAAAGGGCTAAGACTAAATGCTACCATAATTGCAAATGCTGAAAAGGACCCCAGCCATCTGTGCTCTCTTCGAATTTTGAAATCTCGGCTGTCGTGCTAGGGTTCCTTTAAGCCCACGCATCATGGCCTCTCACTCACGCCATCAGACTGTTAAAGTCAGGACCATTGACGACATTGCACTTGAAACATGGGTCTACCCAGTGGATGGGCCAGCACCTGCACCCGCCATCATCATGACGCATGGTGTAAATCCATACAATCCTGTCTCAATATATTAGCTCACAGACTCCCAGTTCAACTGCGTTAAAGAAATGAGCGTTCCAGAGACCGCCGAAGGCTTTCAGTCAGCGGGCTACAACGTACTCCTCTATGACTCAAGAAGCGTCGGAGGCAGTGGTGGATTGCCGAAGAATCAAATCAATCCACAGCAGATAGTTGAAGATGTATCAGGTTAGTCCATAGTGTGGTCATCTGGAGGTAAACTCCTATCTTACCATTCCAACAACAGACATTGTGTCCTACGCGGCGAGGCTGCCGAGCGTGGATCCTCACCGTATCATGCTCTGGGGAATGTCATTTGGCGCGACTGTTAGTGCGTGCGCAGCAGCGGTCGATAGGCGTGTCGCTGCTGTCCTGATGGTCTGTCCCATCTTCAGCTTCATCAGGCCAGACAAGCGAGCAAAGGTCTTCGCACAGCTCATGAGAGATCGCGAATCTCAGCTGAGAGGTAATGAACCATTCGTGCTACAGCCATTCAATAGCAAGGGCGAGAACCCAGCCGGTTTCGCTGGTTCCGGAGGACCAGGCGGGAAGGAAGCCTATCTTCTCATGATGGCCGCTGCTGAACGTGGTCATCCCAACTTTCGCGATCGCATCGCGTTGCAGTCATACCATAAAATGGCTCTGTTTCGGCCCAAAGAGGTGATCGAGCAGATGCTGGAGGGAATACCCACCATGATGATGATTCCGGAGCTTGATGAAATTTCGCCCCCAGCAGAACAGAAGGAGGTTTTTGAGAAATTAAAGACTCCGAAAAAGCTTCATTGGGCAGAGGGGAAAGGGCATTTGTCAATTCTCTCTGGAGAGGGATCTGATAAGTTCTTAGAAGCTGAGATAGAGTTTTTCGAGACAGCACTTAAGGGTGAAATCAAATAAAGAGTCAAGATTTTGGTTCAACACACCTGTCTGATGAGATGTAGCTCTCGCCTCGTTTCCGTCCCAAGATACCGCCTTGCAACCTGCATGCATATAACATATCTTACGCACGTAGAGACATTGGTGGTGCCGCCCAATGCCTTTTGGCAACCAGCTAGGAGGTAGGGGACCCGCACGGAGAGTTTTTTCCATTCACGGGCCATCATTTTCGGGCCCCCTGTTTAGCCGACCTTCTCCTCTCCTGATATCAAATACTCTGTCTGAATCACAACTTGATATATCGAATCTATCCCGACGCGTCTATTCTATTCTGATCTAAGATATCTTTTTCCTCAAGGGGTTGGAAAACCCTATAATTTGGATTCGCGCCGGACTGCAACAGGATATACACGCCCATCTCAAACCCTATATCAACAGCAACATGTAAAGGCGTCTTCCCCATTTCGTCAGAGCAATCTATCGAAGTTCTTTCTCTCAAGCAGTGGTCTAACAGGATTCTCAACAGGTTTCCGCGGCGATGTCGAGCAGCTAGATGGAGAGCTGATGAACATTGCTGGCCGTCACCATTGCAAATGCGGGCCCCAAGGGAGAGTAGGGAGCGTACCACAGTCTCATGGCCCCCAATGACGGCATGAATAAGTGGTGCCAGACCGTTGCTGTCCTTATCTTCGCAATCTACATTGTGTTGTAGCAACATGCGTACGATTTGATCATGGCCTTTTCGCGCTGCGACGTGGAGCGGACTCAGCCAGCCGCTCGCTTTTCCCCCCAAGGAAATCAATGAGTTGTCGCTTTGAGGATCAGAATTCAGATCATATGAATTTTGGCTGGTATTCATGATATGTCCCGATTGAGCGAAGGGTAAATCACAAGAAGAGCCGGCGGAGAAGCTGCTGGTTACTCGTTCAATGGCCGTGTTGTTCGCTAATGATGTCTGCGAAATCGAAGCGGTCGACGGCTGATGCGGTGGGGAGCTAATATCCTCTCGATTGAGGTCATACGAGAGAAGACTCTCGCGGTTAGGAGGATCTAGGTCACTAAAGTACTGAGGAGGAGAATGATTGTGCGAGCTGCACAATGATGTAGGCGAATAGCAGGCGCTGCCGAGCGATATTTCTTGGGACTGAACGTCTTGAGTCAAGGAGTGATAGGCATCTTCCTGGACTTCAACCCAATGTGCGGCCTCAGGCTGCTTTCGCTTCCCTAAAGATCACAACGACACATGGTCAGTCACAGGCTTGATTCAATAGACTGGGATAAATTGTCTTACTGCCTCGAAACCTGCGCTGCGCCTCTCGATTTTGGATAAGTTTAGGATCAGTCATCATCTATCAGACCATATCCAAACGCCAGGCGGAATGAGAATTGGGTGCAGAACAACAGCCAAATGTTTAGATTTTACACCATATATCAGACATCGTGAGCTGCTTGATAGCTCACACCTACATACCTATCAAAATTTGGTCAACGGGCCAAGTCGAGCTTGATCAGGGACCCAAGCGCGGAAGAATCCCGCGCGGCCTTTACTCGTATGCACGGGGTTTCCGCGCACACTGGGTTTCCGCGCACGCTAACTATGACTAATTATCTTAGTGTACTTTTTAGCACGCTAAGCCCGATACTACCTGTAACTAATCTTTGTAGGTTAGAGTGCGCGGAAACCCAGTGTGCGCGGAAACCCCGTGCATACGGTTCAGCCGCCGTAAGGAATTTGTGTGGATCCCTGCTCGGGTTCAAACTTAATATATGCGATTGGCAGTGAAATGAGAAGATCCTACTCCGCCGAGAGATGTCTTTTATTGCACAGAGACATCGTTGCCTTGAGCCAGCATCTTCCACATCTTCTGGAACCCCTGCTTTCTGTGGGATTGCTATGTGGACTGCTTGAGGCATCGTGAGACGGAAGCATGGCAGTAGCATTTACGCATGTTGGTTGCTGATTGCGTGTATTGGAGCTGACAACCCACGAAGTCTTTCTACTGGGTCTCCCAACTGTGCTTGTCAGAGGTTCTGATTGGTCAAAACGCACGTTATCGTAGCTGACCGCCTCTTAGACCGCCCTGTCGCTGATGTGATCCATCGTAGGAGCTTCAATCCTGTGTCAGGGGCCGAATCCTGATACAACGAACATCGGACATCAGCCTGTTGATCACCAGGAAAAAGGTCTCGCAATAATCGGCTCAAAGCTATCCCGTGCTTCGACTACCCCGTCATGTGACTCGGTCATCCTAATCCTGCGGCCGGCTAGGGCCTGCTTATTGGCTTCAGGCCAGTGCGATCATGTGCGTTCTAGTTGTGGCATACGCACTAAGAAGCGTCTAAAAGGGGCTTAGTGCCTCCTTCAGCAATAAGCCCGTCGAATTAACTTTGACAGCTTTGGGTATCGTTGACTTCCTTCTACTCGGCTTATTGCTGGATTCCTGGTGTCATGAAGGCGGTATGTATCCGCATCTTCAAGGATCTCACACGCAGAATAATGTGTGGAAGCGCTGTTAGATAGCGAAGGAAAAACATGCGTCCAAAAGTGAGATCTACGTGCTAAAACACGCTTCTGCATGAGGTATCAGGATAGGTGGAAAAAGGTTGTTCCTTACCCGACGATGGGTCGACTACTTAGATACAGTAACAGCTTTACATGGAGAGAAGCGACTCTAAAACACACGACACAGCCTCCCATCATTAGCCACCTCCCAATAAACATCAGCTCCTACAGATGTATGTTGCCACAGGGCAAAGCTAGGGTCGTACTTCCTCTTTATTTTCAGCAGCGTGTCGTAATTCTCTCCAAAATAGTCCGCCTTCCAATCAGAGTCGTCGTATGTCGCCTCGTTCATGTACGCTCCACCATCCGGTGTCAATGAAGTGAATAGAGCCTGCCACGTATTTACCTTGGCTTGTATCGTTTCGAGCTCCTGGGGTGAAGCATCTGCAGGAAATACGATGCCCACGTTCAACGTGTACAGCGCGTCCCTCCAAGCTGGAAGGACAGAGTTCGAGCCTGGCGCATTTCCGACGCGCTCATGTGACACATTTAAACCAATAGCACTGATCCGGTTCGTTGTGAACTCGGGGTCGGTCACAATCTCGCGGAAGGCGTCAATCAAACCTGTCAAGTCGTTCTGCACGGTCGAGGGCGGGATCAGCCGTCCCCCCAGGGAGTTGTTCGTTTGATAAACCTCGGGCGGAAATGTGTAGTGTTCATAGTGGTCATAGAAGTTGGAATGCTCAGTCGTGTTAACGCTGGTAAGTGGCACGTCGAGCCCCTTGAGCTCTTGAAGGAAAGGTTCCCAAGCGGCCGTCATATTAGATTCCACAGCACCGGGCAGAGTGGCAACATTGAGGTCAAATGTATGATTATCAAGGCCCCATGAGGTCGCAAAGCCGGGGACCGAATTGAGAACAAGAAGGTGTTTCTGGAATGCTCCTACGGCTGCCCAATATTTGTCTGGGTCCGTATTGGGGAGAGAAAAGGATGCACCGGCGGTCGGGCCATCAACATGCGCTTTAATCGTCGCCGAGAGGACCACGGCGTATGTACCTGCTCCTCCGCCACTGAGCGCCCAGTACAGGTCCGGGTTTTGGGTGGGCGAGGCTATTAGGTGCCGGCCGTCGACAGTCACGACCTCAAACTCAAGCGTGTTATCGGCAGCCATACCATAGCTTGCTGCAAGGGGTCCGTGCCCCCCACTTTGGACGTAGCCTCCAACCATCCCCACACTAGGACAATACCCACCGAGGACTCGTACTCCATGGTTGGCAGCCTCCCGATATATGTCAAAAAATTGAATGCCGGCGCCTGCTTTAGCGGCAGGGCCGGTGTAGCCTGGGCTGCTGTAGTTGAAGAACGACATGTCGTTCAAATTGTGCATCCATAGTGCCAGGGAGCCTCGGCCGTTCGATCTTCCGATATAATCATGGCCTGTGTTTTTGATTGAGAGTCTGACGTTCCGTTCTTGGGCAAATTTAAGCCCAGCTGCCACAGTTGCTGCGCTGTCGACGTCGATAGCGTAACTTGCCATGTTGCCCAAAGTGCAGGGTGAATTGGGACCCGAAAATGGACTGCAAGAGTCGTTAAGCCAATAGGGAACCATCACGTTGACTGGATCTTCGTAGCTAAAAATGCGAGGTCAGGTTATGTAACATTAAACGCAGCATTCCTCTTGACTAACTATGTTTGCGTGAGCACCCATTCATTCTGAATTTTGGCGCATGCAGCTTTGTCAAGACCGGGAGGGTGGCAGGATTGTGCTAGAGGAACACCCCGAATAAGCCTGCCTCCGATGGTTTTGTTCAACTGACTCCAGTCCTCCTCTGTAGGCCAGTGAGAGTCTCCTGGCAAGTAACGACAATTGGGTGCATGGTTCTGGTTTCCCTCGGCAGGGGCTGCAAGGGAAGCGGCAAGTAAGCCAGCTGCCACAGCGCAGATGCGGTAGTCTAATGTTGCATACATCGTCGAATGCTATGAAATCTGACAGAGATTTGAGCTCATGAGGGAGTCAAAGATGGTGGCGGATGCGGTGGTATTTATACCGCATTCCTTGCCAGATTATTGAGCAGTATCCCTCTGAGCCAACTGGTGGTGTGCTGAATTTCTTCAGGCCTTGCTCACGGAATAGCATTGCGGCAAAGATGACACGAGAGGATCGAGCAATCAAACGATCATCCATGGGACGGAAACCAACTTGATCATCGCTTGTCGACACTAGCAACGCTCCTTCACTCAGCTCTGACAGGCAGACGGAGCTGGAAACAGAGATTTGTGAGCGTCAATGAGGAATATCTCGACGCGATGTAATAGTTGCAATGATGGGCTCAATCTAGGCGGCAGATGGGAATCTTGAATGGACGCCACGCATCCATCAGACCGACGGCGCGACGCCGAACCTCCCTCGTGGTGGCCCGTTTAGCAGTCATTAAATTACGGCACAGCTGAATGCTCTCGATACCAGTGCCCCTTTATACCTATATAGTCTGACTGTGTGTTGTGTGGACACTCAAGGACTCAAGCCTCATCGGATCCCCTGCCCCCTCCAATGTCAAAGCTGACTCTTCATTGACCCAGGCTCCCGGGACAGGTTGTTGTCCGCTGCTTCTATGCTGCCTCGAGTGGTTGACCGATCTTCAACCCTAGATCCACTGTTTTCTCGGGCATAGCTGTCCAAGCTCTCTTTCATATGATACATATCGAGTCTATCGTCAATCAGCCTTGCAGAATTGCCGGCTGAGTACACTGTCCTGCAGTGCAAGATTCTCGGGTGGGTTGATAGCCGAGCTCCGTGTTCATCATTGCTGCGTTGAATGCGCTGTAGCCTTGTACATGGGGAGATGGATGGATGGGTGGACACGTGGACGGGGATTATCAGTCTTGCGTCCGATAGGTTCTCTTAGAAGTGCATGCAAAAAGCACATGTTATCGCATGTAGAAGGCGAACGAATATTTCCCGAGGTTCAAGTGGAATGGTGTCAAGAGGCATGCTTACCTGCAACGTGACAGGGTCAAAGTGTGACGGGCAACATAAGCCTTGCATGACGTCTGGTGAATCCTTTGACATTGCCACCACCCTGAATGAGTCTCACTTCTCAGGCTGATGATGCAGGAACGTTAGCGTAATCAACTACCGTTGGCCGCCTGAACAGACGACCAATGACCATCATCTGTCCACGCTCTTCAGAAATACTGGCTCATATATTCAAAGTCATAGAAAGGGTGTTCTATGGGAACTACTCGCATTCAACGTTGCAAACTCCTTTTCTTCTGAGCGCCGTTGTCGAAGGCATTTTCCAAAATCAATGTCTGCCGTAGACGTGTCATTAGGTAGCTGGCTGAAAAGCCCAGCAACAACTCATCAATATGGGTTCCAAGACTGGGGACGTCAATGGATCTATCCTCTGGTTATAGGAATCTTCATTTGGAGCATTTGTCTTGCACTATACCGGGGTATGTGATGCAGCCGAACCTCATTTACCTTTTCATGAAATTGACTTGGAGAATTCAGTGACATTGCATCCACTTTCGAGGATTCCAGGCCCAAAGTTGGCTGGTGAGAAGACCCAATCCATGGCCGACACGGGATCAAATCTTGTGAAGACATTGCAACTAATGCTGCCTAGCAATGACATACTGGTACGAGATATATTACGAAATCTTTCTAGGTGGCAAGTATTTCCGACGGATGGACGAAATGCATAAAGAATATGGCATGTGTAACTGTCATTGATTGCCGAAGTTTGGAATAGCTGACATAGACATCTCAAGGTCCGGTCGTGCGCATCAATCCAAATGAAGTCCACTTCAACGACCCAGACTTCATCGATACGCTGTATCCGACTGCAGGAAGGAAGACAGACAAGCCCTTGTTTGTCGGACAGAGATCAGGAAGTAGGCATCGAACGCGCCAAAAATCTTGTTCAGAGCTTATGACCTACTCTCGCCAGCCCCAAATTCGATCATTGCCACGGTAGGCCACGACGTACACCGTATGCGCCGGAACAGCATCAACGGATTCTTCTCCAATGCCAGCATCCGTAGAGTCGAGCCTATTATCAAGGAGCGTTTGGAAAAGATGCTCTCGCGATGGAGCGAAGCGAGCTCAGAGGATGGCAAGATTCTGTACCTGCACACAGTTTTTAAAGCGTACGCAAGCGACATAATCACCACATACGCTTTTGGTGACTGTTTTCACTTCCTCGACGAGGACGATTGGGGCATGGCGTATTTCGATTCGACTGAAAAGTATTTCGGCCTCACCCACGTTTTCGGCCACTTTCCGATAGTCATGAAGCTGGTCAATAATGCGCCAACGTGGGCTCTCCGATTAATCATTGATGATTTGTCCGAAATGTCGGAAAAGCAAGAGGTAAGAGCTCCCACTTTCACTTCACTGCACAATTTTATTCCCCTGTCTGTTCCAAAGCGATTGGATCTGTCCGCAAGGAAACGTGTTCTTCTAGAGGTTCAGCAAAAGCATTCCCAAATCCCACGTGGATTAATGGCTATCTTCAAACACACCAGCGAAAGAAGCCTTAATGTTCGTATTTGAGCCAGAGCCCGTAGTGGGTGTACATTGAATAATAGCGCGGACTCTCATAACCTATCCGGTATTCCAAGTCCAGTGTTACTGATGCGCAATAGTGGTGGATAAACAGAGTTCGCAAAATCAGGAATTCGCCGAATCCAGAAGAAATCAAGACTACGATTTTTGAAGGAATCTTGAGCAGCTCCCTCCCGGCAGAAGAAAAGACTGATGCCAGGATGGCCCACGACGCCCAATTGATCGGACTTGCCGGCGAGAGCACAACTGGTAGGAGGTCCCCATTCAAGTCGTTGAGACTAAGTGGCGCTGATGCTTGAGAATACAGCATACACGCTCAGTGCTACAATGTTCGAGCTTCTTGCTCATCCTCGAGACCTCCAGAAAGTTAAAAACGAGCTCGCGACAGCCATTCCCGACAAGGACAGAGTCCCGTCGTATTCAGAAGTCGAGAACCTTCCCTACTTCAACGCCTGTATTCAAGAGGTTCTCCGTCTTCACCCAGGCGTCTTATCTCGCATGCCTCGCGTCTCTCCCGAAGTGGATATCGTGTACAATGATAAGCGCCGCGGCACGACTTACGTGATTCCACCAGGCACTTCCACAAGCATGTCAACGTACATCACCCACACCAATCCTGACGTCTTCGAGGATCCCTACGAGTATCGTCCACAGAGATGGATCGATAATCCCAAGCTCAGTCGGTCCTTTATCGCATTTTCCCGAGGGTCGAGAAACTGCGTCGGGTAAGATCCTCGGCCTTTTTCTCATGTGTCATACTCTCTGACCTGTTTTGTCGTAGCATGAACTTTGCGCGCCGTGAAATCGGCATCATACTAGGCACAATACTGAACAGGTACGACTTATACCGCGGCCAGGAAGGACGGACGCTGGAATTGTATGACACAATTCGCGAGAGGGATATAGACGCGAACAGCGAAACGATCGTCCCCATGCCAGCCAAGGGGAGTCGTGGGCTCCGTGTGAAGGTGAGACCTTAGATAGCACTGCTTTGATCTATTGCAGCCTAAAAATCGAAGCAAAGTGTGTAAGAAACATCGGATATGGTCTAAGGACAGCGCATTTCGGGTCTTCAACAATATTATACCACACCTTAGTCCCACTAGCTATAGTCGTATCGTACTATATACGATCTAAAACACTTAACATGAACCTTCAATCGCTTGCTGAACGGCACTCGCGTTACCTTGTATGCTGTATTCATGGGAGGCAGGGAGGCTGAGAGCAAAGCCAACAAGACTCTTGTGCATCCACACGTAGCGGTATGGTGCGGTATGCGGACCCGAGTACTCGTACGCTCGGCTTCGGAAGCGCCTAACATCCGAGAGTTTCGGGTATGATTTGTCAGGATTACACCCCCCTCCCTTTTGTACCCACTCTACATGCCTGTCATGCATCCCACACCTCCCCTTCTGCCGCCCAAGTAAATCTCTTCCAGCACGGCGAGCAACGGCGCTGCCTCGGCTGCTTGGTAAGTTGGTAACACAAAGTCTTGACACCGGACGTAGCATGTCCCGGATCCCTTGTCCCACTTGATACTACACCTATTTGTATCACTGCGTACCTTCCACGACACCTTTCAAATACTTCTTTCTCACTCGTTCCCAAAAGAAAATGTCTACCCTCAAGCGAACAGTCCTCATCACCGGCTGCTCAGATGGCGGCATCGGCGCCGCCCTCGCAGTAGCCTTTCACGAAGCCGGCGTGCACGTCTACGCAACCGCTCGCAATCCCGCCAAAATGTCCCAACTCAGATCCCTCGGCATCGAAACCCTCACCCTCGACGTGCAATCAGAATCCTCTATCACAGCCTGCGTCAGCAAATTGTCCAGCCTTGACATCTTGGTCAACAATGCAGGCATGACGTTCCTCATGCCCGTGGTTGATGTCAACATTGCCGAGGCGAAGAAGACGTTCGACCTCAACGTCTGGTCTTACATTGCGATGACGCAGGCTTTCCTCCCCCTTCTGCTGAAATCCCCCAAAGGCATGATTGTGAACCAGACGTCTGTGGGGGGCAGCTGCACAATCCCATTCCAAGCCATTTACAACGCTTCCAAATCCGCTATAGTGATGATTTCAGATACGCTCCGGCTCGAGCTTGAACCCTTTGGCATCAAAGTCGTAGATCTAAGGACCGCAGTTGTTAAGACAAACTTGATCAAGAACATGAGAGAGACTGAAAAGCCTGTTTTGCCAAAGGGATCGATTTACGAACCGGCTAAGGAAGTGGTGGAGAAGTCGTTGCGCCAGGAGCAGTTTGACAATGCGGGGATGCCGGCGAATAAATGGTCGAAAGCGACTGTGCGGGATTTGATGAAGAAGAATCCGCCGCCGGTTATTTGGAGGGGAGAGTCGGCGTGGTTGACGTGGCTTGGGACGGTTCTGCCCTTCGGGACGTTGGACGGGTTCATCAAGAAGCTGACCGGGATGGATAAGGTCGCGCAGGCCGTGCAGAAGGAAGAATGTTAGACTTTTCAAAGGGACTTGCTGCGCTGCTGGTAGCCGTTCAGAACGTACGAAGGGGGTTCAAGAGGGTCTGCGAAGGAAGCATCATTGCAGTATCAGGTTTCAAATTCACCAATTGCAGGATGCTCTGCGAAGCAGAGAGATATGATAGTCCTATCATGTACTATTAGCTTACGATGCCGTGTGCCCTTTCCTTTCAAAGACAGAGTGCTTCTCTTCTGCGCGTACTACTCGTCCTGCTCTTTCTTGCCTCGTGTAAAATCCTAAGAGGCGGAATGATAACAAGAAGCTTTTAAAGCAGAAAAGAACGCAAATCGTACTGTTGTAGTTTAGCAGTGACTTCGACAATACCTTTGTAGACCAATTCTTTGCTTGATCGTTCAATTCCGGATCCCAGAGACGCTTATAGAGATCATGTTAACATATTGTTGCATCGCGAGTGCCTACCCATCATCTCTCCATCCGTCATCTAATCATTGCTAACTTCTTGACTCCAGAAGCTCTTACAGAAGATCTTGTATCGAGACAGAGCGTCAAGCGTATACCAATTTGCTCGATGTTTGTGCAAAGATGTTGAAAGATTGATCTAATGCACGATAGAAGAACTCTTTTGCTAGACGAAAATCCAAGATTGAAGGAATCCGGCCAAATGAGCTCTTGGAGGCGAAGTAGTCTGGCCAGGCTTTTTAGGCAGATACAGCTAGGAAATATTACGGAATATCAGAGATCTAATTTAGGCTTCTTCGTCTAAGTGCATCGCGATCTCTTTGACCAGTATATTGCTATATATGGGGCGCTAAACCTAGAGCAAGGGATCAACTTTTGGAGCAAAGAGCCATTTTTGACGCCTGGGAGCCGGTCCTAGAGCAGAGGAGCCACTTTTGAAGCAGAGGAGCCAGAATTGAAGCGGGGAGCCAAAAATGGAGTGGGGGAGTCCGAAGTGGATGAACGTGCATTCAATTCCAAAGCGATACCATCAATTGGCTAATCAATCAACAAGACAGTATTTACAACGTGGATCATAATTGAACTTCGCTCTCCACTAGAAATGAAGCTTTGGCCATTGAGCTAGGCGCAGTCATCCTTTAGGATTTAAGATACCTATATATACTAGATCTATACGTGCCCGCTCTCTCGTTCAACTGTACCTTGCTTTTTGTATTCTCTCCTAAACATTTAAATTGTTTTCCGTGAATTCTAACGCAATACCTATCGAAGCATTAGCAATGTCGGGGTCATGGAACCATAAGCTATTTGACTGCTTCAGTCCTATCGGCACATGTGAGTTCCTAAGGTTATTAACAAAAATAGTACTCTAATATAAACAACACTAGGCTGCTTGGCTACCTGGTGCCCATGTATTCTTTACGGTAAACACAGGCTAGGAGGGATGGCAACCCCGATGCTTCGTTTTGTAATGGCAGTGTACGTCTTTCTTTCTTACACCTCATAAATCACACCCTACTGACTCCTTCTGCCGTTAGTGTATGGGCTGTTGCGCCCTCTCATTCTGCTCTCTTCAAGGTATCCGCCAAATGATCAGCCGAAGCAAAATGCGCCGTCAATATGGCATCAAGGGCAATGGCTGTAATGACTGCCTTATCTCCTGCTTCTGTGGTTGCTGCGCGCTGGTGCAGGAGGATAAGGAGGTGAAAGCGCAAGAGATGAGAGGCACGGTGCCCCGGAGCGGCAGCCACCGATGATGATGTATACGCAGCCGCAGCAGCGATAGGGATCAAGGCCTTGAAACTACGCGGAAGAAGGAGAAAATCAGCGAGCTGCGGGGCAGCAGCGCTGAAACGTCCGAAGGGAGAGTTCTTTTCATTCCAAAGCGCTTTAGTAAGCAATTTCCAAGAAGCAAGTTTCATTGATAGATCATTATCATGATGCGTTTATGCCCGCGTTGGCAGGAGTGGACAGTCGGCAAGCTACTGTTGGATTCAGCAAGGACCAAATGCTAGATAGGCTTCAATCATTAGTTTCTACCCTTTCTCTAACATACCAGCCGCTCTTAGGATCACACCAGACTGCAAATTAGAAACCTCACGGTCTCGCGGCTATCATCAGTCAGCAAAAGACAATATTTGATGATATTGAACATCAATCTTAGGTCAGAAACTGCGATAACATTTGTTGTACCATCAAATAAACCAAATCGACGAATATCTAAGCCAAGACCGGTGTGAGTAACTTCCCTCAAGATAGCTAAACGCCGGAATAGAACTGTGCCTCTCTGCGATTCCTAATGGAGTCTTGAGAACTTGGAGGAGTGTTACTGCTATAGGCCGGACACTTTCCGGGCGCGAGCAGCTAGTTGACGACGTTAACATAGACCGTGTTCATAACGTAAAGTGGTGGTGGGCTTAGACGAATACCCTGGTTGATAACAAGATCTTGACGGGCTGAGCATATTCTTTTTCTTTTTCAGAGTAGCTGGCGGATTGACCGGGCATTGCAGCTTACTTCATTCACAGCGCGAATAGACAAAGAGGATGATCAAAAGACATGGACCAAACTATACGAAGTTCTTGAGCGAATGAGGCCATTACCGCAACCAATCCCGCCCCGCATTCATATCGTCATACAAGCAGACGCCTTGGTCCTTCAACACGGGCAGTTTCGCAGACACATCCGAGCAACAGACCACGTAAATCCTCGATGGCTATTGCCTCAAATATGGTTGAGGCAATGGTGATGCAAAACGCCAGACTTATCGACCCAAAAGTCCAGGATGCAGCTTGGATCACAGCTTGCTTTTCGACATTTACTGGGCTTATGACTCTCATCAATCTGGTAACGAATGCTCTACCAGATCCGAGACCTATCAATCCGAGATAGCAGAAAGGAACCCAAGAGTTCACGGATATGTATGCGGCGTCATCCTGGACATCGATAAATTGAGGTTCGGAGAGGTCGTATGACTTTGCTTGAACGTTGCGCACGTTTGGGGAATTTGACGAGGGCGTTTCCGACGTACTCTGATTCTTGCTTGATCCTTCGGTTTTGGTAGTACCGACGGATAAGGTGCTGTAACCAGTGGAGGTACTATGGCCAGTGGAGGTGGTATGACCGGTGGGGGTGGTGTGATCGGTGGAGATGTTGTTATCGACGGAGGTGCTGTTGTAACTGCAAACGAGAACGATACAGCTAGACCAAATCTATTTCCAAATTAATTAGAGATGAGCAAGTCAAGTACTGTCTTGGAGAATCAGGGAATTTTCATCACGTGATGGAAGTTCTTTGCCCTGGGGGAAAGAACTTCCTTACCTCCGTAGTGCAATCAGACGATGGGAAATCCTGTTCTTCCGCACACAGTACCTGCAATATGGCTCACTCCCCCTTTTCACAGCTGTAGAGGGAAATCAGGGACGGCGTGTAGGATGCTCAGATCTTAAGTGCATTTATGATACGTCATCGCCTGTGTGGGTGCAACGGTTTTCAAACGCTGTAGATCGTACAACGATCGTAGTTCAGCGACTGGATATTTCTCAGACACAGATTGGATTGTTAACCGCAGGTGCAGAATGAGAAGAGGTGAGTATTGACCTTCTCAATCTTTCCACATTCTAAAACTAGTTGGCAGTGTTCATCGCCGCAGTGATTCAGCAATGGTCTCATCTTGCCCTGGGCAACGTCAACGGTTCGACCATCTTCAACATCCTCGAAGCCTTCTAACTCAACCTCTTGTTCCATGACGGCGCTATACATATATACGGCGTTGCTATTAGTCCTTGCGACCGTATTTGTGGCCTTCGCGCTGCTGGGTAAGTACACAAGAGGGAACGAAAGTTCCTATGCCCCGAAGCTCACTCTAGCTACTCTGTGTCAGCATTGTTCCTCTGTCGAACCCCATGGATCAAAAGTGGTTGGATTTAATGAGCGTCGCCACCGATGGCTGTGAGGTAGTGCCTTCGCCACGTCAGCGACCTCACCGCCTTCATGACGATCCAACTTGCCGCCTTTCCCCCCAGGCGCTATCATGCCATGCTCTTCCCCGATGACAACACGCCCTCCAACAGGTCTGCCGCGGCAATATGCACGCTTCCTCAATTGAGCACCCGCCATTGGAGAAAGAATGGTTAGATCCGTTAACCCAGTAGTGATGGATGTGGACTGATATCCGAGTTTAGAGCCGAAGAGAATCGATGAGGTGGATGTATTTTATGATAACGAAGAAGGCCAGAGGCGAGAGGAAGATTATGGAGCAGGAATTTGACAGGCAGGGGCAGGAGGAAAGGGAGAGGGTGAAGGAAGGCAAGAGCGAGAGCAAGGGCGAGATACGATTTTAGGGGACGAAATGGGCTTGGAGGTGGAGAAATGGGGAAGTGTTGTTTCTATGACATAGGCGAGAGCTTCTATAAGTGCCATGTACGATTCTCTCCATGCTCCCCATCCTCTTAAGTGCCCATGTTCGTTAGCTGCGGCCATTTTGGCTGATCGCAATAGTCCTTAAGTATTTGAGGTATGCCTTGCTTCGTGCGGTTTTCCCTTGCAACGATTCTTGCACTGCCCGAAGACCACGGGCTGTGTTTCATCTTTCGGACCTAAGAATAGGTCTGTTAGTCCTGGAAAAAGGACCATACCACGTACAACATCTTATATCTTGCTTACCTTGAGATGTTGATCCCGCATGAATAGAAGGCCTCAACGGGTCGGAGCTAAATTGCCACATGGCATCGACAACATTGCCATCATTTGGTGCCATGTCGAAAGGAAGTGTGATATTGGCGCGCCCGCTGGTGAATTCCATAGTAGCAGGTCTATCGATGGGGGTTTCTCCTAGAGAGCAGATGCCAAGAACGTTGGCCAAGTTCCACTTCTCGAGTATGGCGCCGAGTTCGACAAAGAATGCTTGCATCTGGCGGTCGTCTAGAGGCATCCCCGCAGCCGCGTGGGCGAACTCATATGGCGCGATGCCCTTTTCGGTGAAGCGCCAGGCACTGGCATTGACATCCGTGAGCTCTCTTGAGCCGCTTCTAGCGTCCCATGGGATTGCTACAGAGTCGACGTTAACAAGCATTTCGTCGGGATTCAAGAGGAAATGATTGTGAAGAAGGATAACACCCAGTATATGTTCGACATGGTGTTTCAAAAAGGCTCGCCCAATTTCCGAGAAGAGGATCTCCGAGGCTCGTCCGGATTCGAACTGATCTTTTGCCACACGAAGCTCGGGCAGGGAATTGTAGTGTTCTACAGCGTAGGGCAGGATTGCGATAGCCATCACAACTTGTTGCAGAATAGAGGGTGAATTGTTGAGCGAACAGATCAGTGATTGCAGCTCACTAAATACGTATTCGGTTGGTATCATGTGACTCATTGGGTTTTAGGCAGCAACGCGAAGCGACAGCGATCTACCGCTAAAATCGGGGTTGCACATAGAATTTGTCCAATCCTTGCATTTCACTTTTTCCCAGAAATTCAGTAGATCCATTAATCCAATTCTCTTGTTCGGATCGGGATCAAGGCAGCGATCCACCACGGCCTTCCAATCATCCGGGATGTCCCTTGCGTCCTCGCTCCAGTAGACAACGACTTCGTCAAGATCCTCAACTTCGCTTTGTGCCACTTGCTGCAACAACATCCACATAGTCCGACCGAGGCTGAACACTTCTGCAGCCACCAAGGCCCTTGGATAAAATTCACTCCAGAATGGGTAGACGTTCCATTTAGGTCGACCCCAGGCGAGGTTTTCCCGATAATGACCGGCATATCTCTCGTAAACAAGTTTTGACACAGCTGAGTCTGCGCCATCAGAAGACGAAGACTCAACTTTCGCCTCTTTTACGTCCCAAGAACCGTTAGCTTCGGGTGCGAGAGTGTAAAGCGGTGCCCCACTTTGTTCCCAGTCTATCAAAATCAAGTTTTGGTTAGAATCTAAGACGAAATTGGCCGGTTTGATGTCCATGTGAAATGTGTGAGCCGTGAAATGGGTGTGAGCAATAGCTGAAGCCATCTGAAAACACCATATTGCTTTGTTTCTCAACGCTAGGCGTGCTCCGGTAGTCTTGGTGTTCTTGACCTGATCGTCTAACGTGCCATGCTCCATAAATGGGTATAGAGTGCCACAGACAAAGGCTTGACGGTCGTCCTCGATTTTTTGGACGGTGGCGAAGACATCTGCGGGATGAATTATATTTGGGTGTCGGGGCAGCGAGGAAATGGTTCGAATCTCATGATAACACACATCTTTTCGATGCTCAAAATCAGCACGAGACTCCAAAAACGTTCCAAAGTCGACACCTTTGAAAACATGAAGTGAGCCAGAGCCTGAAGAGCAGCGTACAACCGCAGTCCTACCCCTTCCCCCAAGATGGCCGATCTGAACGAGGCTTGAATAATCAACGGTATAATAGGCTTGCAGCTTCGCTTCTCCGCTTTGGAACAGGCTGCTTATTGGTAACAGTGACTCGACGTATTGCTTGTACAAGCTCTCGTGCGATATACGCCATTGATCCTGCCGTTCTGCATCCTCGTAGATCTCAACTGTGACGTCCGGCGCCGAAATAGAAGGGTGCATAGCGCACTGATCCCACACTCGACATACCGAGGAATAAAGCGCTTCGCGCATCGCAGCTCGATCAGAGAATGTTTCGCTCGCGTCCTTTGGTGACAGGTTATAGTAGCAATTTACAACACGACTTGAAAGACTCTGAGGGAGCTTTAGGTTCAGAGAATATCTGAAGATAAGAGATAAATCTTTGCTTTGAGCTTGTGCGAATACTTCGGACTCGCTATCATCGCCCCAAATCAGGTCCACCCCAATATCCATCCTGGAGAGAACGCGACATCAAACGAAATTGTAAACCGCAAGACCGACTGATATGTAGCAGGGCATGTGTAGCGAAGGGGCAATAGTTCTAGGCGTTATGCTTTGGCGAAGGTTGTTGTTGTCCAGAAAGAAAAAGGATAAAACGGGTCATTGATGAATGACAAACGTCTTACTAGTCCCGAATTAGTCAAGCCAAAACCAACAGAAAATCGTATCGGGTCGGGGCCCAGTTCTTATTATCATACAGTAGTCATGAATAAATGCCAACCAAAAACGTTGTTATGGTCAGATTCAATATCGAACATGGTATAACTGGCAAAACTCGACGAAGCCCGTGATTCGGTACGTTTCACCAGGTGAAAAGTCTGTAGCCTCATCGAGAAACAGATAGGCGCCAATGCAGGTACACCGTGCTATTCCGCATTTCACACTCAAGATGAAGAACGGCTAATGTAAATAGATCTGTAATTAATTACAAATTCTACTGTATCGGTTTTCTCAACATTATTCATGCCCTCTCACTCTTCTCCGTCTCCGGTCACTGCGCAGGACCCAATTTACTCCCCGACTCCTTCGCCTCAATCAACCGATCCCTCCACTCATCCACCTCCTCCAGCGCCCTCCGTGGGTCCTTCTTCCGCGTGAGAAAATACCCCTGTATCTCGGCTGGCGTAAGCATGTTCTCCGGCAACTTAATCGCAAAGTCTTCCGCCATATCCTTCAACTTCATCGACGCGGGTGTGACAGCTGCGCTGGGGGAAGGGCTATTGGAAGGCGTAACGGTGGCAAGATCGCTGGCACTCTTTGCGAGGGTGGGGGGGCCGATGGACGTGAGCTTGTTGGCGCAGGACTGGAGGATGGCAGGTTCCTGAGCAAGAAGATCGTCGACTTCTTGTTGTTGTTGTTGTTGTTGTTGTTGTTGTTGTTGTTGTTGTCTGGGGGTTTCTTTGCTGAAAGTAGCAATGAGTCTTGAAGGGCTGTCATCGGGGAAGTACATGCGAGTGAAGAGCTCGGAGATTTGGGAACGTGTGGCCATGGTAAATCCAACTTTAATATCTATACGACCTGGTCGAATTAAAGCTTCGTCAAGCTTTTCGGGGCAGTTGGTTGTCATCACTAGAACTCTTCCTTCGTGCGAAGCCACACCATCGATAGCGTTGAGGAGACCAGACAAGCTGATTCCCTTGTTTTTTTTACCTTTCCCGTTGTTCTCCGAAGCGTCCTTAAGGGCCTTGCTAAGTTCGGCGCCAATTTTCGCGGCCGCGTCGTCGGCTGGTTTGGCGGATTTTTCGCCTTCTTCTTGGCGTTTAATCAGGCCGGCGCTGTCGATATCTTCAAGCAGAACTACACAGCGTCGGGGCAGTGAACTGAACATTATCCCCAAGTGTTCTTCTGTAAGAGTTCGATCCGCAAGCGAGATGCAGTAAATATCAAGGCCGAAAACGCCAGCGATGGCCCAGGCAAAACTGGATTTGCCAGTCCCAGGGGGCTTTTGAAAACGTCAGCAAGAGTAAAAGGCATTTAGTGACCTTTGGGATAGGATTATACTTACTCCATGAAACAGATACCCACGACGATAAGGAATACCGCGAGCGGCGTACCACCTGAGAGTGGCTGGATGCAGGTACTCGTTTATATCCTCCAGAACCCGAGTCTTCTCATCGTGGTTCAAGACGACCGTGTGCATAGGTCTAGAAGGTCTCGTTGCAACTTTTTGCCACATATTGTGTCCTCCTCTATCCTCTTTACTTACCGGTCTGCGTACAACGGTAAGAGCGATTTCCTTATTCAGGTAGTGATTACGGCAGTCCTTCATGAGATTTTTGATAGGCTGGGACGAGCGTCCGATACAGGTAAGCCGAATGCTCTCTGCTTCACGGAAACCACTACCTCTCATCATCTGTTTAATAGAGCGACGGAACTCAAAA
>JAABUR0100001765.1_pt1 | contig 36643 bp, 36 predicted proteins | sample 5560091 | NCBI WGS metagenome assembly JAABUR01 (sample SAMN10711879, study PRJNA513375) | rock metagenome | isolation source: Antarctica rocks | place: Antarctica: Victoria Land, University Valley sud | reverse complement strand
CTGGTACAACCGTAAACGCCTACATTCTGCACTGGGATATATGTCCCCCGAGGAATTTGGAAGAAACTTAAACAAACAAATTATTGCAGCTTAACTAAATGTCCATTTTATTGTTGCAAGTCCAGTAATCCAAAAATCGACCTTGTTGGAAACTTTTTATTAATACTTAATAAGCACTTAAAAAGAAAATTTTAGGGGAGTAATTACTTACTCCCCTTATTTATCGGTATTAGTTTAACAATAAGGAGCTACTGCCATGTTTGGCAAATCCTGCACACAGATCAAAAGCAGCCTGTGATTTCTGCAACCCTGTCCCGTACATAATGGACTTAAACTTTGCTTCCTTGTCCTTGTAATTCCTCACATTTTGAAAGTAGCCGGTAACGGCATTATAAGCGCCAAACAAAGTCCCTTTGGTAGTTACTTCTTGTTGGGTAGGACTTGTTAAGGCATATTCCATCACAGAACTAACCATATTGTTATAAGTGGCGGAAAGTTCTTCCTGCCTGCCTTCTTCAAGGCTTTGTAATACTTCCTTGTTTGGTGCCATTACCATTTGTAAGAGCCGTTTTACTTCCCGGTCTGTTATTTTGACCCTTGCCCAGCGGTTGTAGACTGCTTCCAGTTCTACAGCTAATAGCATTGACCTGCCCAGTATCTCCTGCGCCCCTTTCAGCTTTTCTGCAGCACTCGCCGTATGACGTATCTTAACCGAGTTGCTGCTGTTTTTCAGGGCTGCGTTTAAAGAGTTTTGGCAAACCACCCGAACAGGGGTAAAAGCGATGGTGATACTACCTAAACCGTCATGGGAAGTAGTCAAAAACAGATACTGCCCGATCAGGTCATCCCTGCCTACTTTAATATAGCCGGGAAGTTTAGCGGTAATAAAAATGCGCTCCCCTTTGCCCAGCGCGCCTGCAGTTTCGTATAAAATACCCTTTCTGCTTCCCAGAATAGTATCAAAAAACGAAAAAGCGTTTACATTCTGTACTACTTCATAATCATTGCCTACAACGCCCAAGGCCTGCTCGGTATCGCTGCGGATGGTAGCGTAAAAGCCAGGGACTTCTATTTCAGGAATGATTAATTCTGTCTTGCTGTTCTGTTTGCTGCTGTTTTGATTTCTGTTGATGTTTTGATTGTTGTTAACGGTGTCATAAGTGAACAAAGGGCGTTTTTCTACCTCGTAGTTTAGCCCTGCGTGGATGATTGCTTCTGCGCTCGTCGGGTAATCACTGATAATTTGTCCTAAACTGTGCCAGGCTTTTTCCTTGACCGAAAAGAAGCTGTGTTTGCCTGTCTGCTCATTATAATTAATGTTGTGTGCCATGATTGATTTTGATTGATTTTGAGTTTATTTTAAGTTGTTTTTTAATTTTATCCTGTCCGCTTAGTTCAGTTCGCCATCGTCTAAATGGTCGGTATTGAGTTTGATGATCTCTGTTTCCAGTACCTGCACATTTTTAGTGCTTCCTATAAAATAGGTTGTTTCTGTTTCCAGTTCCTTGACCGCATCGCGGATGGCGGTATGACTGGTCTCGATCACGACTTTAAAAAATAAAAAAACGGTGTCTTTCATTTGCTTAGTTGTTGGTTGTTATAGTTGTTTAAAAAGTCCTTAAACTCGGATTGGAACAAGGCCGGGTTTTCTCCCGCCAGCCATTCCGCATAACCTTCCCAGAACAACTGGTCGGTCAGTTCTATAAATAGCTCTATCATTTCCGCTTGGGTTTTGGTGTTGTTTAGATTGTGTTTATTAAAAGGCGTCTTTAAGGCTTTAAAAACAGCACCCGTACCAGATCGTACAGGTACTGTTTTTACCACTTGGTTTTAAGCAGGTATCGTGATGCCTGCTTCTATTTCGGCCAGTTTATCTACGCAAAGGCTGTTCACGTACTGGCTGACCGACCAGATGATGACCGGGTTTTTGGTGATAAACTTCCTCCGGCTGTCGTCCTCGATCGTTAAAGTGCAGCCCTGAAAACGGCCAGCGTCCGTCTCGTCACCATCTTCGATTTGTGCCACTTCAAAGGCTTCCAATGTGTTGATGGTATCCAGCAGCTTGTCCCTTTGGATTTTCCGGCGGTGCAGTTCTTCCACCAGTTTTAAAGTGCTTTCCAGGTTGAGTGCGGGTTTCACCGGTTTAACCTCTGCTTTTGCTGGTTCGGCTTTGGGTTGCTCCGTTGCCTTTGGCTGTTCAGCGTTCGCTTGTCCATTTTCCGCTTTTTGTTGTAACGGTTGTTGGGTTTGTTCTTGCGCGCCGTCCTTTTTTGCTTCCCCGGCTTTTGCCTCTTGTGGTTTAATGGCTTCTTTGTTTACCGGGTTGCCGTTGATAAATGCCACCTCTTTTGCTGCTGCTTTTGGATTGTTGACGGCTGCGCCGTTTTCTTTTACTTTGTTTTCCATGATTTTTATGATTTAAATGGGTTACTGTTTATTGGTAATTCGTATGTTTTTCTTTTTAATTGCTTTTGTGATAGTCCTGCGGTTGTAGGTTGTCCGTTTAGGTGGTGCCCTGCTTTTTAGTTTGTTCATTGTTTAGTTGCTTTTTTTGTTTTGTTTTTAAAGTCAGTCCGGCATAGTTCCGCTGGCTTTTTATTAAGCACCGCACCTGTTGGCCGGGACGCAGGGGCAAGGTTTTTGGAAAAAAAATACGCTCTCCAAACACACCGCCCGAAGGGCACCACTGAAAAAAGGAGAGGAAGATTTTTTTTCCAAAACCCGCAGGGCTTGACCTTGCCCCTGCGGCACGGCCAATAGAAATTTGCTGATATAAAAGGCCTGCGGCTGTTGAAAGTGCAGGTAAAAGGGGTTGCCTGCGGTTACCGAAAAACTATTATTAGGTTAGTATGTGCTGCCAAAAGAAATCATAGCTTAACGGGCAGTGCTGCTAAAAGAAAGGCGGGTAAAAAGCGGGTGGTGACGGTAGGAGCCTTACGCTTTCATGTAATCAAGCGGGAAGCGGTTTACGGAATGCAGCCTTAGCGGAATGCAGGAAACGGCTTCCTGCCCCAGCTGGTAACCGTGGTTCAAAGAAATTTGGTTCGCTTGATTTACCTTAAAAGGCACAAAAAAAGGGTCTGGGTAGTTAAACCCAGGCCCTTTGGTGTGAAGCAGCTTTGTTTTTTATTTCGGCTAATCCTTTCGGATATTATTATAAATGCAGTTCCCTTTTCTTCTTCTTTTTATCCTCCGGTATTGTTGGCAGGTTGTCCCCGTCCGTTTTGCCCAGCAGGTTATTCAGCAGTTGGTCAGGCAAATTTGGTCTGAGGTAAGTTTTTTCCTGTTCCTTTTGGCCTGTTTTCAGGTAGTCCGTTTCTTTTTGTGGTTTAAGGTAACTGGTTGCTTCTTTCTGCTTTAAATAGGCTAAAGTGGTTTTTAGAAGCGGTTTGTCCACATTACCAAACTTTTCGCTTAGTGCTTTGGCATTGTAAGCTTTGCCCAGGTCACTACCGTTAAAAACGGTTTTGTTCTGGTTGTCAACAAAGGTTACCCCAAAAGTAAAGCCTTGTTCGTTCTGCCGGAAAACGACGTTTATTTGCAGTATTGCTAGTTCTTTTACGAAAGTCTCTCTCGTCATTTCGCGGTAACTGGTTAAGGTTTTATCAATACTTGCCTTTAAACCAACTTTATATGGTTTTCTTTTTTCTTCGTTTTGTATAAACTTAGATTCAAGATTAGTTAAAGTTGGTTTACCGTTCAAGCTGCTTGCCTTAAAAGGGATACCGATCTTATTGCCTTTTTCGTCCAGGATTGAATAGATCAGACCTTTTTTCTGGAACATTTGGGTCTCTTCCTTGCCCCGGTCTGCCATGACATTGAATTGTTTTAGAACGGCATTCAGTTCAGCAAGCGAAGTGTATTTATAATCCCGGGTAACGACAGTAACGACGTTGGTAATGGTACGTTTAGTTGGGGTTTTGCCATATTCTGCTTTTTCGGGGTTAACCGGTTTTATGGCTATAGCATCTTTCAAGTCTTTGCCTTCGGCTTTTATCAGGCCAAATTCCTTTTCCAGTTCTTTCCTTGCCGGTTCAGAAAGCCTCTTCCCAATGTCGTGCAGGTTTATCCTTGCACCGTCTTCCCGGATATTAGTGGTAACGATATGGATATGCGGGTGGGCAGCATCTTCATGCTTGTAAACCAAATAAGGCTGGTCACCGAAACCAACCTTTTCCATGTAAGCGGCAGCAATCTGTTGCAACTTCAAATGGTCGGGGTTCTCTTTTATATCGAAATTAAGCATAATGTGCAAGGAGTTGGTTTTTACATGACTGTTAAGATCAGTAAGATGCCCAAAGCGATAAAGCTTTTGGTTAAACCCCAATTGACTGGCTTCCCCTGCAAACCTGCTTGCCATAATCAGTTCTGCCTTACCTACCGACACTTTCCGTTCGTTGTAGTTAAGCAAGCTCCGGATGCTTTTGCCGCTTACTATTTTTGCAACCATTTTTCTGCCATCGCTGATACCAGTACAAGCAGCCTGTCCACTTTTGCCTCGACCGGTTTATACTGCCCCATTACTTTCAGGATATAAAAGGCTTTGTGGGCTTCTTCCTTTGCACTGTTAAAGCTTTTGACAAGCTGGTTGATGTTGATGCCGATTGATTTGAGTTCTTTCCTGATACTTGCCAGTTCCTCCATTGGTGCGTTCATCGTAATGTCTTTGTAAAAGCAAAGTATCTTTTCCTTAGACAATATCTTCCTGGCCACTTCGCCCACCGACTGGCAACTGCTTTCCGCTACCAGCTTTTCCAGCCGTTTATAAGTAACTTCCGTTACCCTCGTCCTTACCGGGAAGTTTAGTAAATCTTCCTGTTTTTTATATTTTGTCCTGCCCATAATAAGTACATGATAAATAACAGTGACCGCAAGTTCCACAGCGGCCACCTCCGGACTGAAAGGAGGGCAAGGTCTTTTGTGTGGACAAAAGTACATCTTGCCAAGCACACGCGTGATTGTAATGCGCCACCTAAAGCCCGTAGTTAACGGTTCGTTTTATGATTCTTTTAGCTGAGTTTTTAAAGCCTTAATGCTGCCGGTTTATTTTTGTCATTGCTTGCTTTAAGGATTAAACTCTATCGAAGGATTACTCGCGCTTGTTTTCAGAACCATTACCGAATTGATTGTTTTTGCCTTGTTGTTTTTACAGGAAGCCCTTTTATTAATGCTGTTTTGAATCATTGCCCTTTTGATTTTATTATTTAAAGTTGGTGAACAAATGGGTAGGTATTTGTAAGTCTTGAAAGCCGGACAAGGAATGACCGTTAAAGGCTCTTTTTAAGCTAGTTTTGTTTATCTAAACAACTTGTATATCTTTTTTCATTCTACTTGCAGGCTTTTCTACAGCTTACATCACTGACAGGTAGTAGTGTAGGCGATAAAGCTCGTGCGCCTTACCTAACTTACATTTATAAATCTTTGTTTCCACCAGATTTGCCTTTTTAAAGCAAAGACACCAGAGATGCAACCTGATGAACAAGCGTGGATAAGCCCTGAAGAAATCTTGGAAAGCGAAAAGATGGACGCAAAAAATAAGGCTTTTAATGTTAAAAAGCAGGTCAGGAATATTGAAAATAATCTGGTAATCCCATCGAAAAGCGAAGAAGATTTATTAAATTTAATAGCAGAAATCATTGTTGAAATCATTTTAAAAGAAAAGGAATGAATGCTATTGGATATATAAGGCTAAGTGTCCGTGACCAGTCCCGGTATTCCCTGGAATACCAGGAAGAAAGTATCCGGGACTATTGCAGAAAGAACGGCATTACGCTAAGCGCCTTATTTAAAGATAATGGGGAAAGCAGTTATACGTTTGACCGCCCGGACTACAAAGCAGTCGAGGCCTTTATCAAAAAGCACAAGGGACAGAACCAGTATTTTGTCGTTATGGACCATGACCGCTTTAGCCGCAACATCTCAGAAGCTTTATCGAAAATCACCGAACTGGAAGTCAAGTTTGGCATCAAAGTCGTTGCCACGACTGAACCGCTCGACATAGACCCCTCCGACCCTAATGTTTTTATGCAGCGTGCTTTCCGTTACCTGATCGCAAACGAGGAACTGCTCAGGATACGCAAGCGGACCAGACAAGGTATGCGACATGCCCAGGAATCCGGAAGGTACCTTGGCCGTGCGCCCTTTGGTTATCTTAATAGCAAAGATGTAACAGAAAAAAGTATTATCGTGATAGATGAGCCAAAAGCCCCTCTCATCCAAAAAGTTTTTACTGATTATTTATCAGGTTTGCCCGTACACCAGATCTATCAGGAAGTAAAAGATTTGGGCTTTACCGTAAAAGGGAACAGTGCGGTCCGAAAAGTCTTGGGCAATTGTGTTTACGCCGGGATGGTCAAAGTACCGGCCGATGGCAAACGGCCTGAACGTTATGTAAAAGCTTTACACCAGCCACTGGTTGCTGAGGGCGACTTTTGGCTGGCGCAGGAAATGCTGGGCAACAAACGTCCGTCCAAAGCACAACCGGAAGAAAGGTTTCCGTTAAGGGGCATCCTTAAATGCTGGTGCGGCCTGCATATGACCGCAGGCTTTAGTAAAGGGAAACGTAATTACTATTTGTACTATCGCTGTTTAAAGCATACCAGTACCAATATCTCCGGGGCCACCTTGCATAACCAGTTTAATGATCTGCTCCGCTCCCTAAGTTTTAGTCCCGGGCAACTGGGAAAGATAAGGTCGTTGGTTTCGGAAAAGCTAAAAAAGTCGTTGGGGGAAAGGGAAAGCCAGCTAAAAGCTAAAACAAACCAGCTCGCGGACGTTAACAGAAAAACCCTAAAGCTGGAAGAAAGGCTGATGAACGAAGAAATTGAGGCTTCCACCTTTAAAAACTGGTTCCAGAAATATTCTTCCGAAAGGGCTCTATTGTTAAAGGAAATAAGCGGCCTAAAACAGGATGAATCTGATAAATGGGCCCGGTTTGAAAAACTTTTCCCTGCTTTGACCAACTTGTTAGAGATTTATGAAAAAGCCAACATCAGCGCGAAAAACAAGCTGGTTAAAGCGGTGTTCAAACATAATCTTTCTTATTCTGAAGGTGCATTTAGAACACCCCCCATCAATGATGCTTTTGCCCTTAACTACCTGAATGCCAATAAGAAAGGGCTGCTCTTTGTAGAACAACCCTTAGTCTTTTCCGGGCAAAATCCCTTTTGTAGCCCGTAGGGGAATCGAACTTGATCCTTAACCTTTTGGTTTACAATATCTTATATGGATTTCAATGTACTACGCACCGAATTACTAACCATTTTTTTGATGCAGATTAATTACAAATCTTATGATATAAAAATATAAAATATTGCATTATCATACAATTTTAATCAACTAACTTTAATCAAAACCGTGGTGGCTAACCGCCGTGCAAGTTATGGCGCACACCACCCCATTTAACCAGTTAAGCAACCAACAGCGCGAGCCAGGATAAAAGTCAAGGCCGGGCAAGCCAATAAAAAACAAAACACAACTGCCCGCTGGTATAGCCTTTACTTTTTATCCCGGCAATGGCTAGCTTTGCGCCATTGGTGTAAATGGTTTTTCCGTGCTATTTTTTGTTGCAAAAGTAAATTCTTAAATGAATATTTTGGTAAGATAATTCTCCGGTCTATCGGCATAATCGATGTCTGTTTACCGCGATTCGGCCTGATCTAGTTAAAGGGAGGTTCGAATGTAAAAATTTGGTTACTTTTCAAAAAATGCGAACGAAGTCATTTATTACATGCTACTATGCAATAGATAGTACTGTATATGAAATCATATTTTAGATAATTGTTATATATATTTAAAAAAAACTTATTATGCCAACAAACCCTAAATTAGCTTTTCAAGCCACTGACGAACTTAACTTTCCAAGATTCGCAACTATTCTAATGCTGGTCATCTGGATAACGGCCGGAATCGGCATTATACTACCATTTGCAGTTGGTACATCTCCTCTTGATGCACTTTTGCTCAAAGTCCCTCATAATGAAGGTAATTGGTGGCACGCATTAGTTGGATTACCTTTCTTTTTGTCCTTACCAATGATTTGGTTGCATTTGCGGTTATTAGGCCCGGGAAAGTTGCATACGTTTTTTGGAACGAAATTATTGTGGATTGTGATCATTTTTTCGGCTCTTGGTACGCTATTGGTCGAAACACCCTTTTTGCTACATCGCGCAGGTACAAGTGAATTACAACGCTTGGAAGTTATATTTTTAGGCATCGGAATTATTTTAATCAATGGAATCTTTTTATTTATTAAAAGAAAAGAAATAATTCTTATCCGGGCACTTTTTATAAGTATCTGCGCAGCCTATCTTTCTAATGCATTTCTATGCCTTATTATCTATGGTGAAGCAAAATTTCAAGGTCAATCGCGATCAGGTTGGTATTTAACTGTAATAATTGTTCTTCCTATACTGATTGAAATGATGTGGTTATTATTTAAAAAATCGAACAACTCCAAAATATAGAGCCTGTTTAAATTTTGTTCAACAATAATTTTATAGCAGAGAGTTTGACCATTTCTTCTGAGGTTTCCAGCAGTAGTTCATAGTTCCTGCACAGCCTCCTGTCATTATCGAACCAGGAAAAAGCCCGTTCCACTACCCATCTTTTGTGGGTTGGTTTGAACCCTGTTTTTTTATCGTCCGAACGCATTGCTATCTGTAAGATATATCCGAAACGTTTTTTTACCTGTCCTATGATTCCCCCACGGTAGCCGCCATCGGCAACAATTGTCCTAATGCCGCACAGCAGTTCTTTTAAAACCCGGGCCAGCAGCAGGGCAGCCTTACTGTCGTGTACATGGGCCGCCGTTACCATCACGGCCAGCAAAAAACCGTTCTTGTCTGTTGCCACATGCCGCTTGATGCCTTTTACTTTTTTGTTCCCGTCATAACCGCTTAACGCCCTGTTGTTCCCCCACCTTACGCTTTGGCTGTCCATAATGCCCAGGCTTGCCTGCTTGTTTTGCCCCATCGTCAAACGGATTTTTTCCCTAAGCTTTGCCAACAACAAGTCAAAACAGTCCAGCCCTGACCATTTCTTATAGTAGTAATAAACTAATTGCCATTTGGCAAAGTCACAAGGCAGCATACGCCACTGACAGCCCGTTTTCAAAAATAAAGGATTGCATTCCAGACAGAACGCAGGCTGTGCTTTCTTTTTCTTTCGCCTAACTGTAGGTTTTTCTTTATAAATTGCCAAGGGTTTCTGATAGATCGGTAGGGTACATCTTTTTATAGTTTAGTCACCACAAAAAGAACATTCCTATCGGTTTATCTAAAACCTATAACATTATTTTAATCTCATTTTTAAACAGGCTCTAAATTAAACTACTATCGCCTGAAAGGCGATAGATTTGTAATCGGCTAAAGCCATCTAAAGTCTGTCTGAAACTGCAAAGCCCTCATTGGATGCGTTTTCATCCTAATTCTTTATATACTCTAAAACCATCTCATCTGTTATGTTTTTATAAAACTAAAGTCTTCACCTAAAGGCGAGGGATTTTCCCCCAGATATTTATATTAAGTAAGATGATTTCATCTTCTGCTTGCCTGGTGGCAATATTAGGATCATCCAGAATAACTACAGGATCTATACAAGATTAATTCAGAATCCAAGACTATACTTGTTCAATTAAATTAATCAACGTGAGTTCGGTTTAAGCGGCCAAAAGTAATTGGTTATTGTTGTTTTCAAAGACGATGTTCAGGGAAGGCTTTTTAGGGAAGAAATGGTAAGCGCAAAGTGCGCCCATGGTATTCATCAGAAAGTTGTTGACCGACCGGTGCCTGGTATGCTGCAGCTTGCAGATGTTTTTAAGCTCATCATTCACACATTCGATGATCGCCCTTTTCCTGAGCATGATTTTGTCAGCCTGAGAGATATTGAAGTCTTTCATGTTTTTCCGTGGCTTAGTGATCATCTGTATACCATTTCCCCAAAGTAGATCGGCCAAAGCTTTTGATATATAACCCTTGTCACCAAATAATTTGCCGAATATATCCTGTGTCATCGAGGTCATTAATTTTACATTACGGTCATCAACATTGCCTTTGGTAAGGTAAAAGGACAATATTTCACCTTTGTCGTTGATGATAAGGTGTAGCTTAAAGCCATAGAACCAACCGATAGAGCATTGTCCTCTTTCGGCCACCTCTGCAAATACCTTATGGTTATGAATGCGCCTGTTGTGGCACACTTTGATATGCGTAGAATCGATGAAATTAATGCCCCTGGATGTGCCCAGGCAATGTGTTTTCAGGAATAGCATCATCGGAACAGCCACTCTTTGTTGTAATTCAACGAAACGGTTGTAAGACACCAGTTTGGGAAAGTAATCTTTATAATAAGAGCATATATACCCGAGATAAAAATGTTTCAGGTTGGTGAAGTGGCCGCTGTGAAAGGCGGTCAGGACAGTCATGATCTCACTGTCTGCAAGTGATGCTTTTCTGTCCCTGACCCCGTAATTGCCTGCATCAAGCCGATGGTTAGCTATTTCTGTTTCAAATTCTTTACAGAAGTCATCTACTTTAACGAAAATTTCAATAATTTTATCAGGAGTAAGCATAGGTTGTTGTTCTTTAAATCAGGGCACTTAAATATAACAAAATATGCTTGCTTATTGATATTCAATCGGTTAAATATTTGATCTTCCCCCGGAATTCTCTTGAAATTATCCCGAACTCACGTTAATTAATAAGTTATGAAAAAGACAATTTTTTTATCAATTGCAATGGCTGCTTTAACTGGTAGCCTAATTGCAGGCAATGCAGGTATCAACGTACCTGCTGCCGTAAAGGAAGCCTTAGCAAAAAAATATCCAAATGCAGCAAAGGTTACCTGGGAAATGGAAAAAGGGAATTACGAGGCTAATTGGGGCGGTAAATCCGGTGAGGACACTTCCGTAGTGTTTACCCCTGCCGGGGCATTTGTGGAAGAAGTTGATGCTATGCCAGTATCACAACTGCCTACCTCAGTTGCAGCTTACGTAAAGGCACATTACCAAGGCAGTAAAATACTAGAAGCCGGGCGGGTTACGGATGCTGCCGGCAAAAAAATGTTTGAAGCCGAAATTAAAGGCAAAGACTTGATTTTTGATGAGAGCGGTAAATTTATAAAGGTAGATTAATTGCTTTTAATTTTATCACTTCATTAAAACATACGGCCAGTAGCAAAAACTATTGGCCGTATTTCTATTACAGCTCATTACGAATCTAACTTTGATAAATAATATGTGATTAGTACATGTATATAGGACTTTATAATATTTAGTATGTCTTTAATGTGAATTGAGTGATCAAAAAAGAATTCGATCATTTACTAAAAATTAAAGAAATGAAAAGAGCACCTCATCACGAAGTTAAAAAAACAAATTATCCCAAAGTTTTATTGTTCATAATTGCAATAGCGCTACTAGCTGTTTCCATTACATCATGTAAAAAAGATAATGATTTGATCAACGATCAGACGAATGCACCTCTGGCCAAGAACTATACCATTACTTCAAACCTGGACAATTTAGGTTTAAAAACAAGTTCCAAAGCAACGGGGTCGCTGATCGGCAGCTATGACAATACAACAAAAGTATTTTTTTATTCTTTAACATTTACAGGGATCAATCCTTTATCCGTTAGCATTTATAAAAACGACAAAGGTGTAACAACTCCCGCTTTTGATCTGGCTGCGAATAACGGGTTAAATTATACATCTCCTGTTGATGGCCATGTAGCTTTAACGGCAAGCCAGGAAACTGATCTGCTTGCCGGTTTATGGTTTGTAAAAATCAGTACAAACAACTTTAAGAGTGGTGAAATTTCCGGAAATTTAAGTGCTGTTCAAAAATAGACGTATTGATTTGATTACATTTAGTTTTGATTGAAATTATGATTTTCAGTCAACTGCTAATTTTACTTATTCGTATCCTTTGATTACCTTATGACTGGCCGTACAAGTAATAATATAAATGAGGATAAAGGGAATTTACAGGAAATCCATTTGAAAGACGACGGTGTTTTTGAATCCATGTACAAGCTATATTATAAAAAGCTTTATATGGTTGCTTACAGCTATACTAAAAGTCAGGAGTATTCGGAAGAAATTGTCCATGATGTGTTTTTAAAAATATGGGATCAGGAGGGTGCTTTGTTAATTACCCAATCCCTTGCCAGTTATTTGCACCGGGCTGTGGTCAATACATCCCTCAATATAATTAAAAGAGAGCAAAAACAAATGATTAAAAATGAAAACTTTGCTGCTGATTTTGAAGAATTGTACACGGATGAAAACAACCATTCAGAACAGTTGGAAACACAACTTATAAAACTCGAAAAAGCGCTGGAACTACTGCCTCCGCAATGTAAAAAAGTAATGATGATGAGTAAATTTGATAAACGCAAACAGCAGGACATCGCAGACACTTTAAATATTTCAATCAAAACGGTTAAGAACCACCTGACTTACGGGTTCAAGAAAATAAGACTAATATTAGCCGAACAGGAATTAACAATTGTTCTATTGGCTTTTTTTAGCCTGTTAGATTAATTTTTACTATTTCCCTACATGTTATGAAAGAAAACGACGTCTCCAATCCTATCCCGTATGAGCTGATCATAGAGGAGTTTGAAGGAACGCTTTCCCTTGAGGATTCAAAAAGATTGGCATTATGGAGAGCAGGTTCGGCAGCTAATGAACAAACTTACCATGAATTATCTTCACTAAAAGATAATTTGGAACTACTATCGGTTTACAAAAATTTAGATCCCGATTCTTCCTGGAAAAACTTTAAATACAAAATTGATAAATCAGGGGAAGCCGTAAAAAAGGTAATTCCGATGAGGCGGAATGTTGCTTTGTTCACAAGACTTGCCGCTGCGGCTATCCTGTTGATTGTAAGTTTATTTTTAATTGATCGTTTTTATATAAACCCGGAAAATAATTTCGCGACAGCAGAAAATGAGCATAAAAAAATACGGCTTCCTGACGGAACAGAAATCTTCATGAATGAAAATACTGAGGTCAACTTTAGTAAAAAAGATTTTAAAGGATCGAGAATTGTAAACCTGATAAAAGGCGAAGCTTTTTTTGATGTAGTCCACCAGGAACATCATCCGTTTCTGGTGAAGTTGGGTGCACTCAACCTGAATGATATCGGAACAAGTTTCAATATTGTGAGAACAAACAAAACGGTCAGCATTGTGGTGAGCACCGGAAAAGTATCGTTGGAAAGAATAACTGATAACAAAAAAATAATCCTGCACCCAAACGATAAAGGCATATTTAATGTTGAAACAAAAGAAATAGCTAGGACATCCAACCAGGATGCCAATTATAAATCATGGATGGACAAAAAATTCACTTTCAGAAGGACACCTTTAAGCGAAGTTGCCAGGGAAATTGAAAAGTCTTATGGTATTGTCATCATTTTTAAAAACGACGACCTGAAAGACCGCATACTTACCGGTTCTTATGAAAAGCTTTCTGCAGATAGTATCATACATGTTATTTCGTTATCATTACATATAAAATCAGAGAAGCGGGACGGTAAGTTTATTTTAAAAAATTAGGGCTTGTTTAAATTTGTTTGGGAAATAGTTTATGCTTCTTTTATCCTATAAAAAACAGTAAGTTGATGATAGTTGCTAGGTGAAAGGCGGAAAGGTGAAGGGCAAAAGGTTACAGCTATCAGCCAACACCAATTTTTTAGTGCTAAAAGAAGCATTATGATAAATCCCTAACTTGTGGAAAGATCCGGTATAAATTTAAGCAGCCCCTAAACGCCTTTTTAAGATTTAATTTTAAGATGCCATAATGACGAAAAGGAAAAGAGTAGGATCAAATTTTACCTGGTTTTATTTATTGTTTTTCTTTTTGTCAACAGCTCATAACTCCTCTGCGCAAAATGCGGCAATAGATACGGTAAAACTTAGTACAGCATTTAAAGGCATATCATTGGAAGCGGCATTGACCAAATTAGTGGTCGATGGTAAAATGCCCATATCTTTTGATCCCTCCTTGTTGCCTGCCAAACAAATAACCAAATCCTTCACAAAAGTTCCGCTTGCTGGGATCCTGGATTTTCTGTTTTCGGGCACGGATTTAACTTATCAAGTTACCGGACCGGAAATCGTCATCATCCAAAAGAAGGTGAAAAGATTTACGGTCAGCGGGCATATTTTGGATGCGGAAAACGGTGAAGAAATAATAGGTGCAGTAATATTTATAACTTCACTTAATCAAGGGGTTTCCAGTAACAATTATGGTTTCTATTCCTTAACTGTGCCGCAAGGTAAATATGAAATATTAATTACTCATCTCGGGTACAATCCCAAGAAAACAACCATTTCATTAGATGGATCTGTTACCGGTAATTTTAAATTGGAAAAAGAGCTACATACTTTAAAAGAAGTTATCGTTAATTCGGAACAAGATCATTCCGGGATTTCGCAAGTTACGGGCAAAGCTTTACCTATAGGATCAGTTAAGAATTTGCCTTATTACGGCGGCGAATTTGATTTGGTAAAAGCGCTGCAAATGCAAAGCGGTATTTTAGCCATTACGGAGGGAAGCAGTAATTTATTTGTAAGGGGCGGCAACAAAGATCAAAATTTGATTTTGTTGGACGAAGCCATAGTTTACAACCCGTCGCATTTATTTGGATTGGTGTCGGTCTTTAACCCGGATGCGGTAAAAAACATCCAGGTTTATAAGGATGAGATCCCGGCAAATTTCGGAGGCCGTTTGTCGTCAGTTATCGATTCGAGGATGGCAGAAGGAGACGATAAAATGTTCCATATCAAAGGCGGGATGAGCTTGCTGTCTGCAAGGGTTGCGGCAGAAGGGCCAATTTTACAAGACAAAGGCTCATTCTTGTTTGCTTTCAGGAGAGGGCTGTACGATGTGTTCGACAACAGTTTTAAACCCTTTAATCTCGATGCGGTTTACTATGATTACAATTTAAAATCCAATTACAAGCTAAACACAAATAACAGGATATTCCTTTCCGCCTACTTGGGTAGTGATTACCTGTCGTCCGCTAACTCATTTGTCAATAAATGGGGCAATAAAACAGCTACATTCAGATGGAACCACCTTTTTAACCCTAAATTATTTTTCAACCTTTCGGCTATTTACAGCAATTATAAAAATCAGTTGGACATCAATTCGGGAAAAGCTTTGGACAAATATAAATGGCAGACCGGCATACAGGATATAAGCCTGAAAAGCGATTTTACCTATTATAACCGTCCGGGCAATGAGATTAAATTTGGTTTTAACGGGATCTATCATTTTTTCGCCCCGGGGGAAACTTCCTATTACAACGGGGCTTTTAATATCCCAAGATCACAAGCTTTGGAAAATGCTGTTTATTTCTCCCAGAGTCTTAATATAAAGGAAAAATTAAAGGTTTCTTACGGTTTACGCGCGTCCCTATTTATAAATTTAGAAACCAATAAACTTTTCCTGATCAATAATCAATATCAAAATATAGGTGAAGAATCCAACCTTAAAGGAGGGTACAATACCTTTTTTAAGTTGGAACCCAGGATAACTATCCAATACAGAATTGATAACCTCCAGCAGGTTTATGCAACATATACCCGTAATTATCAATATTTGCAATTGGTACAAAACGATGAGTTGGCTTTTTCATCGTTAGAAACCTGGATCCCTGCAAGTCCGAACTTAAAACCCCAACAAGCTGATTCATGGTCAGCGGGCTATCAGGCTAACCTTGATCCTATCATCTTTACTTTAGATGGTTATTATAAAAAGTTAAACAACCAGTTAGACCTGATCGACCATGCCCAGATTATTTTGAACCCGGTTATTGAAAGCCAGCTTCGGTCAGGCCATTCAAACGCATACGGCTTAGAGTTTGCTTTAACCAAAAACACCGGCAAATTAACGGGCAACCTATCCTATACCTATTCCGGGGTATTTCGAAAAATAGCAGGCATTAATAATGGTAATACCTATCCGGCCAATTATGACATCCCGCATGATGTAAAGCTTACGGCAAATTACCAGCTTGCTAAACGAGTGGTCCTTTCGTCCTTCTTTACTTTTGCCAGTGGCCGGCCGGTTACTTTACCGGTTGGGTACTTTTTGCAAAATAACATCCGGGTTCCAATATTTGAAGACCGGAATGCTTCCCGTTTTCCAAATTATCAAAGGCTTGATATCAATGCAACTTGGACACCAAAGCCATCCATAAAAAACCACCGGCAGTGGAAAAGCAGCTGGAGCATAGGCATCTATAATTTATCCAATCAAAAAAACCCGCTATTTTATGGGTTAAATCAAAGTTCTCCTGTTGATAACTTAGGTTACACAGAGTTTTTTTCGGGTATCTTGCCAACGGTATCTTATAATTTCAAATTTTAAGCGATGCGTTTTAAAGCAATTTATTCCCTTGTTGTTTTGCTGCTGGTTCTAAATAGCTGTAAAAAGAATGTTTTGAACAGAATTGATTTTGAACCGTCAACTTTATCGCATCCGCTGGTTATAGAAGGCGGCATCAATTCACTTCAAAAGCAACAGTTTATAAGATTAAGCCTTCCTGCCATTGCTCCGGGCAATGTGATCACACCTGTTTCAAATGCTTTAGTAACCGTAAATGACGGTAAAAACGATATCAACTTTAATGCAACAAATGCACCCGGGGTTTACATGGCAATAGTCAACGATAATCATAATTACGGCCAGGCCTATACTTTGACAGTTGTTTATAACAATAAAACTTACACAGCAGTGGATACTTTAAAAAGAGTAGAACCCATTGCTGGCAATATACTCCCTTTCGCAACTGTCCCTTTGCAAAACGGGAAAGTTCAATTGACAATCCCGAAACATACTTTTGGGGTAACCCATGCACTCAAATGGATCGTAACGAACAATACAAGTATAATCTGGGATCCGTCCATGTTTGATACTTATTACGATTATAGCTATGCACACCGGTACGGGTCACCCAATGCTTTATATCCGCTTACCCAAGTCAACCGGATGATTGAATTAGGGTTGGCCGACAGCATCAAAATCTATAAATTTTCTTTATCCGATGCACAAGGCCAATACTTGTACAGCATCTTCCAGGAAACGGACTGGAAAGGCCTTTTTTCATCCGTACCGGGAAAGATCACCGGCAATGGATCAGGAGGCGCCGAAGGTTTTTTTGGCGCAACTGATATTGAGGTAAAATCATATCAGGTAAAGGACTTGGTTAAATAACAGGGGGCAGCGTGTTGCTTTATATTTACCCGGATCGAATATAATGCTTCTTTTAGCACTAAAAAATTGGTGTGGCTGATAGCTGTAACCTTTTGCCCTTCACCTTTCCGCCTTTCACCTATCATCCATCACTTACCATTTTTTATGGGATAAAAGAAGCATAAACAATTTACCGAACACATTTAAAAAGCCTTGACCCTACGAAAAGAACAAATAAACTTATAGGCATCTCTAAAAACGCTCCTTTTACTCTCCAATGGAGAGGAATTAAAGGTGAGGCCAAACAAATAATACGGGTTTTTAGAGATGCCCTTATAGGACTATTTCCGTGGACGGCTGTCCTCATAGTAATTCCTCGTGAAACAGGTCATTTTTAATCGCCTTGCTTAAATAAGTTTTTGGTTAAAAGTTAAAATAATAGCAGGAAATGCCCTTATAATATGGCTTATTTAAAGAATTTCGTTATCTCCCTTTTGGTGTTCGGCAGTTACGGATCGTTTGCGCAGCAGTTGACCATTAAAGGTAAAATTACCGATGCAAAGACAGGGGAAGCCATCACTTATGCCACGATTGCAGTAAAGGGTTCCGGTATCGGGACCAACAGTAATTTCGACGGCTTATATCAATTGGAACTCAAAAAAACTGATTCCGTTACGATCAGTTGCATCGGATATACCAGCAAAGTTGTTTTTCCTAAAAACCAGCCGGTTCAAACCATTAATGTAGTATTGGAACCTTCTTCAAATGCTTTAAGAGAAGTTGTCATCACGCCTAAAAGTTACGTTAACCCAGCATGGGAAATATTGCGGGAGGTAATCAAACACAAACCGGAAAACGACCCGCGTTCTTTATCATCCTATAAATATGAAAGTTATAGTCGGATTGAACTTGATGCAACTCATTTTAGTGATCAGCTTAAAAACAAAAAATTCATGAAGAGCGCATTCACACTTGCAGATAGTTTGAAAAGTTCGGACAAAGACAAACAACCACTTTTGCCCGTTTTTATTTCTGAAACGGTATCTGATTTTTATTATAAAAACAATCCGGAGTTAAAAAAAGAAGAAATAAAGCGGACAAATACCAATGGTTTAGGGTTTGATGATGGTACCCTTGTTGCACAATTAACGGGCAGTACTTTTCAACAATATAATTTTTATAAGAATTATGTAAGCGCGGCAGGAAAGGATTTTATATCACCGATAACCGACGGCTGGAAATCCAATTATGATTATGAGCTCGAAGACCGCAATGCCGTTATCAACAACGTAACGTGCTATCAAATCTCCTTTAAACCAAAACGGGCCCAGGCACTTGCATTTACCGGAACCATTTGGATTTCCCAGGACAGTTATGCTTTAAGCCAGATCAAAGCGACAATAGAACCAACTGCAAACCTGAATTTTATCAACAGTATCAATATCCAGCAGCAAATGGTTCAAGCGGTTGATGGTAAAGCCTGGCTGCCCGAAAAAACCAGGGTATTGGTAGAGGTTAGTCAACTCAGTAAAAAAACAAGTGGGTTACTGGCAAAGTTTTATACCGTTAATAAAAACCTAAAAATAAACAACACTTACAGTCCTGATTTTTTTAAAGAGAATATTGTACTGGCCGATGACGCAACCAAAAAAGACGACCAATTTTGGGCCGTTAACCGGCCGGATTCTTTGACCAAAGAAGAAAAATCAGTTTATCATTTGATCGACACAGTCAAATCTATTCCGCAGATTAAAAGTTATATTGAAATAGCTGATTTCCTGGTCAATGGCTATTACCGGTTAGGAAAGATCAGCCTGGGCCCGTTTCTGCAGAGTTACAATAATAACAATGTGGAAGGAAACCGTTTGAGGATTGGGTTCAAAACAAATTCCAGCTTTGATAAAAAATGGATCTTAGGCGGTTATGTTGCGTATGGCACGAAGGATGCCGACTTTAAATATGGCACAAGCGTAGATTACATCCTTTCCAGAAAATCCTGGACGGAAGCAGGTGTTTCCTTTACACATGACCTGAACCAGGTGGCTTTGCTGAGCGACAATTATACCTATCAGAGAAACAACCTTTTTGGCATATTTACGCGTTTTGGGCATATCGACAGGCGAAAGGTTTTTGATCAAAACACTTTCAGTGTTTATTTTACCAGAAACCTGTTTAAAGGGTTTACAGAAAGGGTAACGTATTCCAATTGGACATTCGATCCATTGTATGTGTTTAATTATATAGCCCCACAGAATGTCAATCAAATCCTTCAGAAATTAACTGTGTCCGAACTGCAATTTGAATCCAAGTGGAGGCCGGGTGCACAGCCATTGCTTTCGGAAACGATCAACCGGCCTATATCAATAAAAACAAACGCAACCGACCCGGTTTTAACTTTTCGTTATACTTTAGGTTTACGAAATGTTTTTGGAGGAGATGTGGCCTATCATAAATTCAGTTTCAACATCGTTCAAACATTAAAAATGGGTGGTTTGGGCAGGGGAAAATATTTCTTTACGCTGGGGTATGTTCCATCGAGTGTGCCTTATCCGTTATTAGAAAATCATTTGGGCAATACCACTTTTATTTACAATCCGAATGCCTTCAACCTGATGCGCTTTTTTGAATTTGCAAGCGACCGGTATGCCAGTTTAAATTATACCCAACATTTTGAAGGTTCGTTGTTGAATTATATACCTGCCATCAGAAGCCTGAAATGGAGGCTTGTTGGTACTGCAAATATTTTGTACGGCGGCATTTCCCAAAAAAACCTAAGCAATATTTTAGATCAAAAAGTCATCGGGATAAGCGGGTTAAACAATACGCCATACATTGAAGCAGGTTATGGGGTAGAAAATATATTTAAATTTTTCCGGGTAGATTTTATACACCGCTTAACCTATAGAAACAACATCAATTCAATTGACGGGACGGTTAAAAATTTTGGCGTCAAATTCTCGGCTCAATTTAGATTGTAACCGGAAATTGTTTAATTTCTTATTAAGCTCCTTTCCAATTATCATAGTGATTTTTAAATCGCAATGCTTCTTTTAGCACTAAAAAATTGGTGTTGACTGATAGCTGTCAGCCATTAATTATCAATAGTTTACTGTTTTCAGGGGCATAAAAGAAGCATCAACAACGGCAGCATAAAATTAAAACAAACTTAGAGCCTGTTTAAATTTATATCGAAAGAAACCATCGTGCTTCTTTTATGCCTATAAATCTTGTTTTTCAAATTTAAGCCGATAAAAGAAGCACGGAAATTCCCGTTTTTTAAGTGATAAAAGAAGCATAGAAATTAGATTGGATAAAATCTAAACAGGCTCTTATAATATCGCCGGGAATTATTTAAAAGTATAGGACTTTAATAAAAAGCTATTGTCTTTATAGAAGCAAGCCCATTAAAGAAGCCCGACAATGAAATCATTACGCAAACTATTCCCCGCATACCAATTGATAATTGCCGGTATCTGCTTGTTGTTGTTTAATGCTGGATATTTCTATTGTTTTGTTTTTAGCTATCAGCGGTTTATAGATTTGAACCTTGTATTGTTGGCCTTTCTCCTTCTGATTTTTTCGTTGAATATCATATTTCCTGTTGACACCTCTCCTACAGATAAAAAGAAACCTGATCAGCATAAAGACCTCATCTACTAATCCAACAGAAGTAATTACCCTAGTTTCAGTTATTTGTTAATAACCCTGCAAATTTTAAATTATGCTTAAACCAATCCGCAGTCTGTTCTTAAAATCATCTTACCTGGCCTTGTTCCTTGTTTTATGTTCAACCTTGTGCAAAGCCCAAAACATCACTTTCAGCGGTTATGTACGGGATGAAATTTCCAAGGAGGCTTTGATCAATGCAACGGTGAAAAGCATCAATACAAAGTCCGGGGTAATTACCAATCAGTACGGTTATTTCTCCATTACCGTTCCAAAAGCGGATACCACAACGTTTCTTATTTCCTACAGCGGTTATGAACCGGTCATAAAAAAGGTCGTCAATGGACAAAGTGTTCAGATGAATATTTTGTTAAGAACCAATTTGAACAATTTAAAAGAGGTAACCGTATCCGGAAACAGGAACAATGATAACGTAACAAAACCCCAAATGGGTGTAATTGATGTTCCGATCCAGTCGATCAAAGATTTGCCCGTCCTGCTGGGTGAAAGGGATATTTTAAAGATCGTGCAACTCCTGCCGGGCGTACAACAGGGCCAGGAAGGGACAACGGGCTTTTACGTGAGGGGCGGGAACCTGGATCAAAACCTGATCCAGTTGGACGAAGCCACTTTATATAACCCTAACCACCTGTTTGGCTTATTCAGCACTTTTAATGTGAATTCGGTAAATAGTGTTAAACTAATCAAAGGAGGGTTTCCTGCGCAGTATGGCGGGCGGTTAAGTTCAATCTTGGACATTACTTTAAAAGACGGCAATAAAACAAAGTATGAGACGGAAGCGGGTGTCGGGCTGCTATCGGCCAACCTTACTTTTCAGGGGCCGATTCAAAAAAACAGGTCTTCCTTTATTGTTTCTGCCAGGCGTAGTTACATTAATTTATTGCTGCATCCGTTGACATCTAATACAACCTCTTATACTTTTTATGACCTGAATGCCAAAATAAATTACGAACTGGGATTAAAGGACCATTTGTTTTTGAGTGTTTTTAAAGGAAATGACGATGCCTCTTACACGGGTTTAAACAGCCTGAACTATGGAACAAATTTTGGCAACAGTACTGCAACCCTGCGCTGGAACCACCTTTACGGTAATAAAGTGTTCTCCAATACTTCGCTGATCTATAATGACTATCACTTGCAGTTGGGAACTACACAAACCAGTTATTACGAAGTCCTTTATACCGGCATTAAGGACATTAATGCTAAAACAGATTTTACCGCATCGCTTAATACACATACCCTTAAGTTTGGGGTAAATTACATTTACCATACTTTATACCCTGCTGCTGTTTCTGCCAAAGTGCCTAAAAAAGGAAGTTTTCAAAGGATAAATACGGATAGCATTCCGCGCAGGTATTCGAGTGAAGCAGCTTTTTATGTTAATGATGAATACAGCTTGTCGGATAAGTTTTCCATTAACTACGGGATCAGGTTGCCTATGTTTAGCGGCGGAAATAAAACATATTTTTTTGCAGAACCCAGAATAACGACGGAGTACACGCTGGATGATAAGACATCCTTAAAAGCTTCTTATACCCGAATGAATCAGTTTGTTCATTTGGTGCCCAATAATACAGCTTCCTTACCGGCAGACATTTGGTTGAGCAGCAGCCAGGTCATCAAACCGCAAAACAGTACCCAGGTTTCCTTAGGCTTGTTTAAAAACTATAAGAATAACGAGATCGAAGCCAGCATTGAAGCTTATTATAAAACGATGGACAACCAGGTGTTGTTTAAAGAAGGCACCCAGATTGGTTTGAACACTAACTTAGACCAATCGCTAACTTTTGGCAAAGGAAAGTCTTACGGTGTAGAACTTTTTTTGAAGAAAAGCTTCGGACGTTTAACAGGCTGGGCCAGTTATACACTCTCCAAAACAACACAACAATTTACTGAAATCAACTTTGGAAACCCTTTTCCCGCAGCTTTTGACAGAAGGCATAACCTGGCTTTGGTCGGTACTTATGAATTAAGTAAAAAATGGTCTTTTTCCGCTGATTTTGTTTTTTCCTCGGGCAAACCTTATACATTGCCTGCTGGCAAAGTAATCGTTTACGGTGATGGTTCTTTATATGATAACTACTACTATGATTACACAAGCCGCAACAATAGCCGCCTTGCAGCTTATAACCGCTTGGACGTAAGCGTCTCCAATAAAAAGCAGGGCATGTTTTTCAAAAAGTATAAATATGAGCGGGAATGGGTGTTTGGTTTATATAATATTTACAGCCGCGCCAATCCTTATTTCGTTTACCTGACCATTGATCCGGTAACTAAAATACCACAGGCAAAACAGGTTTCCCTATTGCCCATTATCCCAAGTGTAAGTTACAATATCAAATTTTGATCAACTATGAAATCGTTTAGAACACTACCCATCTTATTTATTTTAACTTCTGTGTTTTTTTCCTGTACCAAAAACGTCAACGTCATTCCGCCTGCCTATACCAATAAAATAAGTATTCAATGCTTTATTGAGCCAGACTCGGTACCAGTTCTTTATCTTAATGAAACAGTGCCTTATTTTGATAATGCCATTAAAAAGAATCAACTGGTTATCCGCAACGCAGTAGTTAGTATTGAAAGTTTAACCGGAAAAGATATTTTAACCCTGGACAGTGTTTTTGATAAAATTGACTGCCAGTATAATTATTATTACAAAGGCAAAAATAAAATCCAGGCGAATCTGTTATATAACCTCACGGTGGTCAGGGGTTCTGCGGTTTACAAAGCATCGGCACAAACAGATATCCTGCCTGCTGCCATTGACAGTGTATCTTACATAGCTAAGTTTAATGACCTTAACGGAGAGCATGAGGGCGTAATTGTATATTTCAAAGACAACCCGGCACAGGTAAACTTTTACAGATATGAATTGGCGCGTTACATCGATATCAATACTAAAAAAGCGGAGGCTGCCATTTTGAGTACTTGCCTGGGAAAAGACAGCATATATACCCATGAGTTAGGAAGGGCCGTGTACAACGATGTTGGTTTACAGGGACAACAGATCAAAATTGTGGATGAACCTGCTTATTCTCACACTAAAGGTACAAAGGGATCGGTTTTTATGCAAGCTATAGATAAGAATGCCTATGACTTTTTTGATCAGTTGGATAAGCAAAAAATAGCTGTCAACAACCCTTTTATTGAGCCGGTTTTTTTAAAATCCGGACAATTCGGGGATAAAGCAATTGGTTTCTTTTCGGCTAAATCCAACAGCAGGGCATATCCATTTGTATATCCGGAATAAGCAATTTTATTAATCTATATCCGGTTTACAAAACAATATACACTTGAGTAATGACAGTAAATTGATTACCTTTTAAAATAACAATTTTACAAGTGTTAAATTATAAAAAAATGAAATTTAGGTTCAGGTTATCTTGCTTTATTATCCTGCTAATAATAGCTTCCGGATGCAGGAATACAGGAATATCCCCAACACCAACAGGTAATATACCACCCGTATCCCACGATAAAGATAGCATCAATGTAACAACCTTTGGGGCAAGCACAGTAAAAGGCGTGGGCGGATTTTCTTTTCAACAAGAATTAAAAAACAACCTGCAACTTTTCTACAAAGGAAACATCATCACTGTTACAAATAACGGAATTGCAGGGGAAACTACTACACAAGGGCTGAAACGATATAAAAAAGCGCTGGCCGGAAGGACTGGCTTTGTTGTTATCATTATGGGGCTTAATGATGCTATAGCCATGAGCAACAATTTAATGACCATCAAAGAAACAGAAAACAACATGCGGTATTTTGTTGCACAAGCCAAAATACAGCATCTTGTCCCAATAATCGGAACCCTGCAATTTGTGAATAGCGGCAATAATAAAAAACTGATAGCAGTCAATAGCAATATTGAAAAAATAAACGAGATATACAAACAGATAGCTGCGGAAAATACGGTTATGATTTCAGATATTAATGTAGGATTAGGACGAAATTTTAGCTTGTACCAGGATGTTTATCATCCAAATGGAAAAGGATACAAAATAATTGCTAAAGTAATTTTTAAAACGGTCAATCCATTAATTGATGTAAATTAAGCCGTATAATAAAAAAATAGAAATCAGTTACGTTTTTAGGTGATAAAAGAAGCTTGCCGACTTGCAAAAAAAATTTACCCGCGAAAAAGGCAATAAGGTTAAGTACCTTGAACGATGGTTTTTGATTTAGGTTTTAGCCTATAATAATTTATGGAAGAACAAATTACCTCTAAATCAACAATCAACCCAATAAAAAGCATTGATCACAAATGAAATTACCCATTTAAAAAAGAATGGGGCGGATAAATGGAAGCTCTTAGACCGGTGATGTCGCTTTAGCAAAACGTTTACGATATTTATTAAAAAAGCTAATTTAGCTGCCCAAAATAAGCTGGTCAAAGCTTGATAGCGTCATTAAGTTCTCTGTAATTGACAAGGCTATTTCGGAAAAGAATAATGTGGAGTCTGGATCTCAAAGAGAAGAAAGTAAAAAAATGGTCACCTGCAAAATACCTGATCCGGACAGAAGTACACACCATCCCATTTTCAACGCTTAGGCACCTTTAGATTAGCAGAATGAAATCACTAATAAAAAAGTTGTTGTTGCTTGAGATGTGGAATTGTGGTAAACTCGTTAGAGTTTTCCATAATTCCACATCTTTTCTTTTTGCTTCTTTTTCTTTTTTAATAACGGCGATTTTTGTTGAAAGTTAACACTAACAGAGGCGCATTTATTAGGCACATAGGCTTAGAAGCCTAGTTTTGGATTCAATCCTCTGTCAGTTTGTTTAAACAAGCATCAAATAGAAATTCGGGTTATTAGGCCCATTATCAAGGTATCGATCGTGTTTAAACAGGTTAGCTAATAATTAAACCCAATTATAGTTATCGAATTCACCTATTTCATTGGCACTGATGTGTCAAAAAACGAACTGGATTTTGCTGTTATGCAAGGTAAAACACTTCTGTTTCATAAAGAGATACAGAATACTCCAGCAGCTGTAAAATCTTGTATTAAAGAATTAATAAAATTACCTGACTTTGATTTAAATAGCGCCGTTTTCTGCTTAGAGCATACGGGTATTTACAGCAATCATTTACTATCGGTTCTTCATGATAAGAAAGCCCCGATCTGTCTGGAATCAGCTACGCAAATAAAAAACTCTTTAGGAAATCTGCGTGGTAAAAATGATAAGGTAGATGCTATCCGTATTGCAGAATATGCTTATAGAAATCGAGACAAGTTACGTCTATGGCAACCAAAAAGGGATGTAATCCAACAACTGGCTCATTTATCAACTTTACGGTCAAGGTTAGTGGAAGTCCAAAAAGTAATTAAAACTCCACTTAAAGAGGCGGGCTCTTTCATCAAAAAGAACCAGGGAAAGCAAAATGACAAGCTTTGCAGTAAAACATTAACTGCCATTGAATTCGATTTGGAAAATATTGAAAAGGCTATTGATGTGATTATAGCTGAAGATCCCGAACTGAATAGACTTTTTAAAATCGTTAGCTCAGTAAGCGGTATTGGGAAAATAACAGCTGCAACTGTTATCATTACCACAAATGAATTCAAAGATATCAGCGACCCTAAGAAATTTGCCTGCCATGCAGGTGTCGCTCCATTTGTAAAGGAATCCGGCTTGTTCAAAGGCAAAGCAAGAGTATCACATATGGCCAATAAGCGACTTAAAATGCTTCTACACCTTGCCGCTTTAAATTCAGTACGATACAATGAAGATCTTAAGCGTTACTACCAGCGCAGAGTTATGGAGGATAAAAAAAATAAAATGAGTGCTTTAAATGCAATAAGGAATAAACTGATATTACGAATCTTTGCTTGTGTCAACCAAAACAGATCTTACGAAAAAAATTATTCCAGATCAGTTGCATAGCTCATAGAAATCCAAAACGCAAGGCGGATGAAATGTCAAGGCCGAAGCACCGCTAAAAACCAAAACACAATCGCTTCGTTCGTATAGCCTTTACATTTCAGTCCGCCGGTCGGTAACTTTGCCGTATGTGGTAAAAAGGAAATGTTGCTATAATTCGGCTGTTAGGGGAAGCAGGTATGTTATGAGCGCAGCGAATTTCATTCCTGCAAAGGGCAGCGAGGCTGGCGGCGGAATGGAACCCGGCGCAAGGCGCATGGTGTAATGTAGCCGCCTGCCGCAGCTGCATGGGATATTAAAATTTAGCCGGAACATTACAAACCCATACCCCGGCTTTGCTCATGCTCCTGTTTTTTCTTCTTTGGGACAATCGGCCCGGAATCATTCTCGGGGCCTCCCCTTAAAAAGTCTCTCAAAAGTGAATTAACATCCTGATGAATGGATTGCATTTCAAATTGTTGCTGCCTTTGTTCTTGCTCACGGCTTTGTTTTTCCTTGATTTCGAGCCTCTGCTCATAATTGCCATGCTTCAGGGTATTGGCGTATTTAAAGGTCTCTTTTAGTTCACGCTCGTAACCAAATATTTTGTCAAACCGTTTTTCCGCACTTTGCTTGAATGCGGTACGGTCAAACTGCCCTACTTTTAGGCTGTGCGCCTGATTTTTACCCCTTGAATTATTTAGGGGGCTAAGTTTAATACTGTTACTGGCATCTTTACGGCTGACAATGATCTGTACGTGCATTTGTTCGCCCGGCTTCGCATCGCCTTTATTTGCTATTCCATTTTTTACTTCGGCATCCTTAAAGGTGTAGTAACGGTTGTTTTCCAGTTTGCCAAAATATACCAGGTCTTTATTACTCTCAATATTGTTCCGCTTGAAGTTTAGGGCATAATCATTCATCACCTGATTGGCGTATTGTTTCAATTGGTGTTTGGCCCCATCTTCACCGTATTGTTCTTTCAGGTAGCTGATCTCCTTTTCGCTCGGACTGATGTTGAGTAGAAAAAACTTGGCTTCATCTTTTGATAGCTTCGCAATATTATTGTCAATACCATAGCGGACATCATAGGGTTGTATATTTTGCCGCTCCTGGTTAAACCAATGCTCCGGCTCTAAATGTGCGTTTTGTTGTGACCTGTTTTCCTTTTCAAGGTAACTGACTAATTGGCTGCTGCTGCCCTGATTATTCCCGGCTTCGCTTGGGGTGATATTTATGTGCATCGTGTTTTATCAAAGGTTTATTAATTGCTGCCTTACATTCTTGTTGAGCTCGTCTTTTTCAACCTGCTTGGTGAGCATGCTCATATTATCACGGTTTCTGATATTAAAACTCCAGAATATCAGAAAATAGCTTTTTCAGGGTTTGTCTGTCATGTTGTGCCTGCTCTATTTTTTGAACCGATGTAACCACACTATTGAGCTTTGTCTGCTGTAAGGTATAAGCTTCCTTTTGCTGTTTATTGTGGCCTATAATGTGTTCATTAAAAAAGTTAATAATCCCGGATTGTGAGGTACTAATTCTTTCACAGGCTTTTATTAATGGCCTTAGTAATTCTTCCTCCATCGTTTTAATAAAACTGATGATGGTATCGGTACGCTTTACTAATTCTTTTTTTAACAGTTCATCGTTTAGATCCCTGGGGTCTTTCTTGCTTTTATAGAAGTAATCCACCATAGCAATAAAGAAATCAATTTTGGTTAGGCCTGTTTTTTCGGCCAGCTTTTGTAATTTCTGATCTGTCAAAACCGGGAACCTGATGGTTTTAATATTTTGATCTTTAATGGCGCTTGGCTGTATTTTTGTCGCATTCATAATGTTTCAATAATTTCAAAATCCTGGTATACTGCTAAGTATACTAAATATGGCCTTTTTAGCATTAAGCGGGGGGTAAAGTATACCGCAGGTATACGCAAAACGCCTTTGCCCCGCCGGGCAAGCGGAAAAAGTCGGGTGCGCCCGACTTCCGCTTGCTCCCCCCGCTTTCGCGGTTGGACGTAAATAAAATGGCAGATAGCTGGTTATAGGAATATACAGATACATGGTTATTCGGATACTGTGATGCACGATTAATTAAATTTATCTGACCAATAAATCGTGCTGCCAATCTTCGGATGGTAGGATGGCTGATAACGGATATAGCCATAGCTATCCAGCTCCCGGATACACTTATGGTAGGTCGCAATAGACGCGATTTTACTAAAGGCCATAAGCTCACGACGGTTAACAGAAAAGGGACTGATAAATCCGCTACGCTGCCAACAGACGAATATCGCGGTGAACAAACTGATATGGGTTGCATAAAGGCGCTGGTCTTCGCCCATGCGCCTGACCCACTTGCTGTAGGCCGCTGTTTCTTTAAGCTTTGTTGTCTTTATCATTGCAAGCCTCCTTCCAATAGCTTATGGATGTCCTCTAATTTATAGTACATCATACCGCCTATCTTAGTGTAGCGCAGTGTCCCGTTGATACGCAGGTTTTGTAATGTGCCGGGTGAAATATTTAATAGCTTCCTGACCTCATTGCTTTTCAGCCATTGCTTGCTTTGCCTTTGTCCAGGCTGTATCATGGCTTTAATTTCAGTTAGCAGTTCGCTTTTGAATTGCTTTAAATCTTCTTTGGTAATTAATTCGATTGCTGTCATTGTGGTTAATGTTTTACAGTTTAAAATATGTTTATCCCCTGCCTGTTCAGGCAATGGTTTGGTTATTCCAAGAATTGGATGAAAGGCTGGTGATACTTTAGAAAAGACTAAGGTAAATATATGTTTTGATAAATTAAAATAACATCAAAACATTTTATTAGCTTTGCTTTATCATTAACTAATCGTCTAATTTGATTTGATTACTTTTGGTAGTATCTGTATATTGTCGTTAGGGTTTTAAATAAGCATTGCATACCAAAATCACTGAAAAGGCTTCAAGAAAAATTATTAAAAAAAAGTGTATAAAATCGCCTATAAAACTTACTTGAACGAACGGCTGAAACAGGTTGACTTTCACGGACATCTTACTAATCCTTTGTACCTACAGCTTACGTTTGAAAGAAAGACCATCTTTTTCAAGAGTTACTATTTTGAGTTATTCTCTAAGCCCAGGTATCTATTGGTTGTGCCGGGTGTAGGTTCTAAAGGCCCTGCAATGGATGAGGTGATAGCAAAAGAAATGGAGGTGCTTAATTTTATTGTAGATAAGCACAAAGAAGATTTCTCGATGGAAATATTTAAGCAAGCTTACGCTTATTACAATAAAGATTTGTGTGATGTAACGGCAAGTGGCTTTATGGATTACTTATATGTTTTTTTCCATGATGAGGGCTTGCCTGCACTGTCTGAAACCATGAGGCATGGCGGGAAATATAGTGTCGCCTATGATGTGGTTAGGGATATGAAACGTGCGTTTAATAAAACCCTATATGATAAGCTGGTGGATAACTCTTTTTATTATGCACCGCCATATATGCCATTATACGGTTTTATGCAGCAAACTAAAAGATGGCCGATGCTTATACTCTCCGTTATGGAATGGGAAAAGCCGGAAACAAAGGCCGCTTTTCGGGAATATGCAGTATTGTATTATCCTAAAATGAATATTGATGAGTTGATCGGGCAGGTTAATAAGTGGCCGGATTATTTATAAAGGATTGCTGATTATTTAAAAAGTAAGTCTCAGGCTATCAAGCCATTTGTAATAATTTCTCGTAATCATATTTATTGTATTTATCCTCCGATTGCTTCTCCTTTTGCAAAAGCAATAGTTCATTTTTGATCTGTATCTTCAGCCACAGGTCAGCCGGTGTATGAAAAAAATGTGCAAACTTCAAAGCAAGCTCGGTGTTAAACCGCCTGTCGCTCCGATAATACTTATTCAGGTTCGCCCCATCCATTTCTATATATTGGGCAAAAGCTGTTTTATTGATGCCTAAAACTTTAAGGAAATCTTTTACAAAGTCCTCAATGGCATACCTATTTTCAAACGTAACCTGATCGTCCTGTACATAGTGTTCAATACGATATTGTACGGCCAGCATTGCATTCTTGCGTAACCGTTCAGGCGAACGTTTACTATGGTGCAACTTGGCTAAGGCTGTTATTTCCGCCGTTTTTTTCTCACTCCATTTGTTTCCATTATTAGGGCCGATAGTTATATCAATCACTTTTTCCCTGCTTCTTTTAACACTCATACCGATCTGATTTATTTGTATAGTCTAATAATTTATTATTTGTCTGCTGAAAGGTACTCTCTAATAAGCATTTCACCATCTTCATCCATAATAATCATTGTGGTTCCGTCCCAGCGTTTAGCATGATATTTGGAAGCGTATAAGGTCATTAGCTTTATTTCATCTGCTTTATTTTCTTCCATTACATCAAAAAACAGCATTCCGCTAAAATGATCTTTCCCTTGTATTACACTTTGCTGGTAAGCAAAAGCAATCAAACATCCTGCCACATGGTCATATCTCTTTTTGTCCTTTTTATTGTGTGGGGCAACCTCTATATAAGCCATATAAGGGGCCACTTTTTTATTTAGCATGAAAATCATGCATCCCTCTATAACAGCAGGTGTTTCTTCTGTTACCAAAAGATAACCGGTAGCTCCCGGTAGTTTTTTCAGCTCCTTATCAAAATTAAACCGCCATTCCTGCTGCATAGAAGGCATTTCGGAGATTTTCCCCTTTTTAATCAGGGCATCTACCTGCTCGGAAGTTGATGTCTTTATTGTTTTAACATTCATTCTATCGTCATATATTCCCGATCTTTAATGTTTCCATAAATATACGAAAAGTAAATAATTGGTACAAATCGTACCAATGAAAAATAAAAGTTTATATATTATACCGCCTTGTACTTCTGTTTAAGTAAACCCATATCATGGCTTACTTTCAAGTCCAGTATTTTAGCATAATGCTGTGTGGTTTTGATGTTGGTATGGCCTAACATTTTACTTACGGTTTCAATCGGTACATTATTGGATAAAGTAACCGTTGTAGCAAAAGTATGCCGGGCTAAGTGAAAGGTCAAATGTTTAACAATATCGCATAAATCAGCTATTTCCTTTAAATAGGCGTTCATCTTTTGATTGCTCAATACAGGAAGTAACAAACCTTTATTTTCGCATTGCGGATGATCCTGGTAACTGTTTAATATAGTTAAGGCTACAGGCAAAAGCGGTATCCGCGAAGAGGTATCCGTTTTTTGCCTGCTGGTGAATATCCATTTATCACCATCCATCCCTATAGCTATTTCACTTCTTTTAAGCTTCTTAATATCCGCATAGGATAATCCGGTGTAACAGCAAAAAACAAAAATATCCCTTACCTGGTGTAAGCGTTCAATAGTTAACTTTTTATCGGCAATGGCATCTAATTCCTGTTGCGTTAAATAAGTTCGCTCTTTCGCCTTTGCAGTCGATTTAAAGTTGATAAATGGATTTGTTGTTAGCCAGTTGTTGGCAAGGCAGTGGTTAACAATTTTTTTCAGGTGTTTAATATATTTGGCGGCAGATACTCCGCTAATTTTAGATTCGGCTTTTAAGTAAAATTCAAAGCCAGTAATAAAGGCATGATTTAACTGGTTAATCTCAATATCAGTTTTTCCAAATTCTTTTTGCAAAAACCCTGTAAGATGTTTTTCAGTCGTGTTGTAACCTTTCAGGGTGTTTTCTTCAAAACCGTTGCCGATTAATGCCTTTACTTTGGCGTTATGTTCTCTTAATAACTGCATCAGGTAGCGGCTCTTTTCTGCTTTCCCCGTAAATTGGTTCTGTAAACTCTCTGTCGTTACATGTTGGTTTGTGTCAATCAGGGTTTGGTGTGCGTTCCGAATCTTAGTTTGCAGACTGTCAAGATAGTTATTCAACGCCCTGGTTTCTTCCTTTGTGCCGATGGCACGCCCGGCATGGCTGTTCCATTTGGCGGGGTCGCATTCACGTCCGGCAGACATATCGGCACGCTTACCATTGACAGTAATACGCATGTAGATGGCCATATGGCCTCCTTTGTAGTTTTTTTGCTTTCTTAGGTAAAAAAGCAGATGGAAATTACTTTTCATAATTACAAGCTTAAAAGTGAAACAAAAGTAAGGTTGTAACCTGCTGCTATCAAGATGTTCAGTCATTGAACATCTTGATAGTCAAATAATTATAAGCAATTCGGTGCGTTGTGTTTTCCATTTAGGTACGCACCGAATTACACCCCTATTTGGTGCGATTTGATGCATAAAATGGTGTTTTGATGCCATAAAAAAAACCTGCAAATGTTTGATTTGCAGGGTTTTAGCATCTTTTGATATTGTTTTCCGTAGCCCCAACGATACAAATTTCCAATTTTTTTTTAGAAGATATTCAGGCTTTAGTACATTTATTTAATTAAAACTATGCTTTTTCGCAAGGAGGACGGGAAGTTTATACAATAAATTTAGTTCGTTCAGCTGTTCAATTTTTTTTAAATCAAAAACAAACGAAGGATATTCTGAATCCGGAAAAACTATCGTGGGTTAAATTAGTTGAAATTTTGGGAGGTGGTGACAGATCTTCATTAAAAGTAAAAGTCGAAGGTTGGGCGAATAAACTTACTGATACCTTTAATCAAATTAGCTACGAAGTCATTTTTAAAAAGATCGATAATAGTAGTCAAGATTCTGATAATACATAAACATTGGATGTGATAAAACAGCTTTCTACGAAAGAAGCAATTACTTCAATTTCTTAGAAGCTGTTTAAAAACGGTTCAACATAATTTTTATGGATGATAAATGTACCATTGCAACGCTTGTATCATTTAAGCGTTCATAGTTTTTCGAGTTTCGCCTATAGGCATCCATCCAGGCAAAAGTCCTTTCCACTATCCATCTTTTAGGCAGTATTTTAAAAGTGTGCAGTTCGTTCCGCTTTATGATTTCCATCTCTATTTTAAACTTGGTTTTAATCAATTCTATTAGTTTGCCACGGTAGCCCCCATCTGCAAATATTTTAGTTATGTTCCTCCAGCTTTCCGCCATTCTATGGATTACTTCCATAGCACCGTCCCGGTCTTGTAACGATGCACCCTGTACCACTACGGCAAGCACTAAGCCCAGGGTATCAACAATAATATGCCGTTTGATGCCCTTTACCTTCTTGCCCGCATCAAAACCTTTGCTTTCGCTGCTTACAAGCGTAGATTTAACACTTTGGGCATCTATGATACCTACCGAAGGCTGCCCTTTCCGTCCGCTTTCCCGTCTTGTCTTTTCCACTAATGCCTCCTGTAACACTTCAACAACACCATTCTTTTTCCAGCTTGAAAAATAATAATAAACTATACGCCAATCCGGAAAATCACCGGGAAGCATCCGCCACTGGCAGCCTGTTTTTAACAAATAAAGTATCCCGTTGAACACCTCCCGTAATTCATATTTCCGGTTCCTGTCGGTATCTAAAAAATTTGATATATATTGCCATTGGCTGCCCGTCAGATTGCTTGGATAATTTGTCATGCTAACCAGGGTTTGTCGTTATTCACAATTAGCAAATTATCCCTCAATTAACGGCAGCCCTTTTTTAACTTTTTCACATACACCTTCTTTTATTAGCGTTTCTAAACAGCTTCTAAGTAACTGAATGCTCCATTACGGTTAAGTATTCAAAAAAGAAAACTATGAAATTCAACTTAGACCGAAATGCTTATGCCTATCTGCATGATGCACTTTATGATGTTTTTGACCAATCTCTTAATCACTCACAAATAGATAAACTTTTTGAATTGCATCCTGCCTGGGATGGTGTTATGGATACATTAGGCAGAGGGGAACTTATGGACAAAATATGTTTTCACTTTATTCAAATGAAAGTTCCAATCTATAATGATACCCAAGAATTTGAAGATGAGTTTCACCGGAAGATTGCTGAAAATAAGGACAGATTTTTAGCGTATATTAATAATTGACTGTTACATTAAAACGAAGGGTTTGGTGTCATCTGGGTTTCACAAATAAAACGGAAGACTCAGTAAGATTCTTTTTCAATTTCACGATTATCCTTCAATAATATTATGCCTTTTATAAAATTTTGATACCCTTAAAAATACTGTATAATGGTTAAATTATAGCAAAACACTCCCAATTACCTATTAAGACCTCTTTTCTTAATAATTAATAATAGTTGTGGGATTAACTCTGTTCTGACCAAATGACATTTATAACAATACTTCCACTATTGATACTTTGAAATTGCATATAACGGAAAAGGCTTGGCGAAGAACTGGCATTTGAAACCCGTCGGCCCAAAATCAAAGTTAAATTTATATGACTATCCGCAATTAATACCAAGTGGTTCCTAAAGCTGCTACAACTAGCCTGTCGAACAATTTATCACCAAAGTATCTTCGGTTAAATTTATAACAGAACCCATCAAGATAGTTCTGTACAAAGTTATTATTGATGCCATTATGGTGATTACATAAAAGTACTTTCTTGGCATTGCTTATTGTTCTGTTTACCCAGGGAAACAGCTTGGCTGCTTTCTTTTTGTCCGGTTCAACAATAACGGCATGGTTTGCCAGTACCTCTTTAAGTTTGTTGTATCCCCTGTATCCATCTGTTTGGGCACTTGTACCGGCCTTAACATCCTTTTTTATTGTTTCATTGATGCTGGAAGCTTTCAAACCCTCCATTACCTTCATCTTCAAACAACCTACTTTTCTATCGGGTTTTCCTTTTTTGGAACCTTCTTTTGAAGGTTTTGATCCGGCCATAACCAGTACTTTAGTCTGTTTTTCACTTCCACGGCCTCGTTTATTGCCCTTGTCGCCTTCGGAGGCTGTCTTTTGCTTGTTGGTGGTGATTGCCTCTTTGTCATCTACGCGTTCAAAAAAGCCTTCGTCTATCTCAATATGATCAGACAGCTGACAGGCATCGTCCCGCTTACCCATAATGCGCCTGATTTTGTGCATCATATACCAAATCGGTTCATAACGTTTATGCCCGATCAGGCGTTGCATTTCTAAAGCTGAAAACCCTTTTTTGGTTACACCCATTAAATGAACGGCCATCAGCCGGTAACGGATAGGAAGATTGGTGTTTTCCATCACTGTTCCGGCACGCAGGCCTTGGCGGCTGTGGCACTTTTTGCATTCAAATTTTAGGTCCCCCTTTCGAAAATAATGTTCGGTATGGCTACATTTCTTGCATTTCAAACCCATAGACAGGCGTTTTGTCTTAACCGCTTCTATACAGCTTAGTTCATCCGGGTAGGTTTTTGTGAAATCATCTAAATTCATTCGATATCCGTTTTATCCCTAAATTTAATCATTATTTATCCATGGTACAAATTGCGGACAGTCATATAAGTTTATAATCAAATGTTGATGCTTCTTTTACCGGCTAAATTTTTAACATCATGTTGAAACTGAAGCCAAATAGCAAAACAAAAGTTCAATAACTTCCGTCAGCCGGTTTTTTGCCAAACCAATGTTGTGTGCTGGCTTTGTCAATCACACATTTTAAACAGTCCTTCTAAATTGTTTGGATGCAACTTATTAATCGCATTAGGGTTAGGAATATACTTATAACCGTCAAAAGGAACTAATACAAACAATCCGCTAACATTTTGTCCAAAATCAAGGTCTGTATAAAAATATCCATTTTTACCATCAGCTATGAAAAAGTCTGTGAAGTCATTATAAAAAGAATAAAGCTCAATTTCTTGAGCGTCAACGCAGACTATAAATGGATAATTTTTTCTTTTAATTAGGGTCTGCTGAGAAATAGATTTTATTTTGAAATATAAGGAGTTATGAGGAAATTAGTTGGATCAAGTGCAAGGAAAAATGCAAAAAGGTTCAAAAAAGCGTGCATCAGCTCCAACTTTTGT
>JAABUR0100001763.1_pt1 | contig 36685 bp, 26 predicted proteins | sample 5560091 | NCBI WGS metagenome assembly JAABUR01 (sample SAMN10711879, study PRJNA513375) | rock metagenome | isolation source: Antarctica rocks | place: Antarctica: Victoria Land, University Valley sud | reverse complement strand
TGGTCGGCGACGGAGTCGTCCTTGAGCGGGTTGGGGGGATCCCAAGCCAGGCGACGCAAGAGGTCGGGACTGAGCAGATTCTCGGCGGGGACAGCGTGGGTCGCGATCAGCTCCGCGATGACTCCGCGGGCCGCCACCAGGCGCGCGGCGGCTGCTGGGTCGCGATCGGCCCAGCGATTCGGTGGCGGAGGGCCGTTGCCGGTCAGGGTCAGCGGCGGCAACTCGCTCTCGGGTAGTGCGCGCGCCTGCTGCAAGGCGCCGTACCAGGTCCGCATCAGTTTCCGGTTCGCCCGGCCGCGGAAGACCGGAAGCGACACCATCGCATCGGCACTGTCGGGGTCGGCGAGCACTCCGGCGACCATCGCCTTGTCGTGCAGGATCCGCCCTGGCGCGATGTCGCGACCCTGCGCGACCTCTTCACGGGCGATCCACAGCGAGCGCAGGGCGGCAAGCTGCCTAGGGCTGCGTAACGAGTGCATCCCCGACGTACGGCGCCAGGGGTCGACGCGAGGCAGTGGTGGGGCGACGGCAAGAAGTGCGGCGAACTCCTCCTCGGCCCACGCCAGTTTCCCGGTCTCGACGAGTCTCTCCCGGACCTTGTCACGCAGCTCGATCAGGACCTCGACGTCCAGCGCCGCGTAGACCAGCCACTCTCGGGGTAGGGGTCTGGTACTCCAATCAGCGGCCGAGTGCCCCTTTTCGAGTTGGAGACCGAGCAGTTCCTCGACCAACCCACCCAGTCCCACCCGCGCGAATCCGGCCAGTCGTGCCCCGAGTTCGGTGTCGAACAGCAGCGTTGGTGTCATCCCGAGCTCGCTCAGGCAGGCCAGGTCCTGGCTCGCGGCGTGTAACACCCACTCGTTGTTGGCGATGGCCCGCTGGATGGCACTGAGATCGGGTACGGCGATGGGGTCGATCAGGGCGGTCCCGGCCCCTTCGCGGCGGATCTGGACGAGATAGGCCCGCTGCCCGTAGCGGTATCCCGACGCGCGTTCGGCATCGACCGCGATCGGACCCGTACCGGCCGCCAATCGCTCGGCAAAGGCAGTGACCTCCGCGGCTGTGATCAGTGGCTCGGGTACGCCGTCGCGGGGTTCCAGCAGGGCAACCGCGTTCGATTCAGACGCAGCGGCCACCGCGTCGGGGGTCGCAGCCGATGCGCCGTCGGCCACCGGGTCCGCCGCGATCAGCATGACCGGGACGTCGGGTGGTGCGGCTGGCTCGATGCGGGTGTGGGTGGGGGTACGCGTCCGCACCCTGCGCCGACGAGTCGGGTTCTCGTCCCCGCTCCGGTCATCGGATACCTCATCGAATGGTGACATCACTGCGGAACACGCCTCGCGGGGTCGGTGTTCGTGAGCGCAGAACCGAGCAGGCGTACTCCCGGGGGCGGAAGCCCTGCGGCTGCCCCCAGGACATCCAGCCACGCCTGAAGATGCGGGGCCAGGTCGAAGCTCAGAGCGGTCCAGGATGCCCGGATCTCGACATCGACGCTGCGCTGGGGGCCGGCGATGTCGCCGAACCGCGTCGACATCGTCGACGTGACGGTGCCACCGACGGCGGTATGTGCCGCACCTCGACTGTCCAGCGCCTCCAACAGCCAACTCCAGCCCACCTCGGGGAACAGCTCGTCGGATGCCAACGCGGCGTCTGTCTCGGCGGTGAGGAATCCGACAATCCGGAGCACGCCGTTCCACCCGGCCTGGCCGTCGGGATCATGAAGGACGACCAGCCGTCCGGTGGCGATCTCCGCACCGTCGATGCTGATTTCGGCGCCCAGAGCGTGCGAGTAGGGCGCCAACCTGGCCGGACCGGCGATCTCGTCCAGCAGGATCTCCGGACGTGGCGAGACCGTGCGCAGGCTGGCGATCGCATCGATGAAGACCGCAGGAACAGGGTCCTGCGGCTTCGGATTGGCGTCGCTCATCACTTCGAGCGTAGGTCGGGGTCGTCCAACCGGGCGCCCCGACGCGCCGGAACGTGCTCGGGCGCAGATCGCCCGGGGGTACGCCGACGAACGATGCGCGACCATCGGTCTGCGAAGATCGCGCCGATGTCCGTTCATGAACCCCCCGCGCTGCCGGAGAGCACCCTGCTCGCTGCCGCCCGCGGACGGCGGCCGGCACAGCTGCCGGTCTGGTTCATGCGCCAGGCCGGTCGATCCCTTCCGGAGTACCGCGCCCGCCGGGAGGGCACCGCGATGCTGCGAGCGTGTCAGGACCCGGATCTGGTGACCGAGCTGACCCTGCAACCGGTCACCCGCCACGGTGTGGATGCGGCAATCCTGTTTTCCGACATCGTGGTTCCGTTGGTCGTCGCTGGCATCGATGTCGACATCGTTCCTGGGGTGGGCCCGGTGCTCGAACGGCCGGTGCGCTCGCTCGAAGACGTCCGCGCGCTGCCGGAGCTCGATCCAGCTGCCCTGGGCTTCCTCGACACTGCCGTACGCCGGCTTGTCACCGAACTGGATGGCATCCCATTGATCGGGTTCTCCGGCGCACCCTTCACCCTTGCCGCCTATCTCATCGAGGGCGGTCCATCCAAGGATCACGCGCTCACCAAGGCGTTCATGTACGGCCGGCCGCAGTTGTGGGACGAACTGCTCAGCACGCTGGCGGAGTACGCCACGATCTTCCTGCGATCTCAGGCGGCAGCCGGTGCCAGCGTCCTCCAGCTGTTCGACTCCTGGGCCGGAGCACTTCCCGCCGCTGCCTACGAACGATTCGTGCTGCCGTACAGCCGACGGGTATTCGCCTCGCTGGAGGATCTGGCTGTGCCGCGCATCCATTTCGGTGTTGGAACCGGTGAGCTGCTGGGACTCATGGCCCAGGCCGGAGCCGAGGTCGTCGGCGTCGACTGGCGGGTGCCGCTGTCCCGGGCTTTGACCCGGATCGAGCCGGGTCACCCGGTGCAGGGGAATCTCGACCCGGCCATCCTGCTGGCGGACTGGCCGGTCATCGAGGCTGCTGTACGAGAGGTCGTCGATCAGGGTCGGGGCGCGCCGGGGCACATCTTCAACCTCGGTCACGGCGTACTGCCACAGACCGATCCGGAAGTCCTCACTCGAGTGGTCGAACTCGTTCACTCCCTGCCGGCTCACTGATCGGCTCCGCGCTCTGAGCGGTGGCAGGCGGAGGGGGCCGCATGGTCGCCGTGGCCGGGATTGCCGGCGTGCGGCGTCGACGCCGCACGAGGAACCACAGCGGAACCGCGATGACGGCCAGCAAGATCAGCCACGGCAGCAGCAATCCGATGATCGAGATCAATCCGCGGCCGGCGTCGAGCAGTGCATTCCAGCCGTCCCGCAGGCCGGCGAGAAAGCCGGTGTCTGCGCTCTCAGGATCGCTGGAGGCGGTCAGGCGAACACTCAGCGTGGCCAGGCTCACTTGATCCGACAGGGCTCGCTGCTGTGCCTGCAGCGATTCCAGTTCCGACTGCCGGGCGCTCAGCTCGGACTCGATCGTGATCAGGTCGCTGACCGAGACCGCCTGCGCGGCAAGGGCGAGCAACCGGTCAACGGAATTCTGCAAGCTCTCGACCCGCGCGTCGACGTCGGCCACGACGGTGCTCACGTCCTGCGCCGCGACCGACCGGGACAACTCCTTGCCAAGGTCGCTAATGGTTTCCAGCAACTCGTCGAAACGGTCCGGTGGTACGCGAAGGACCAGATCTGCGCTGCCGTCGGTCGCGTCGCCGTACCGTTGATCGGATCCGATGTTCCCGCCCGCTGCATCAACCACGGTGATGACCCGGTTGGCGGCCGAGGTGATGTCGTCCACGTCGACGGTGATGTCACCGGTGCGAACGATCTGCTCGGTCAGCGTCGGGCCGCCAGGTGGGGCGTCCTCGCCAGCGCCGGGTGGCGCGTTCTCCGGTACGCCGCCGCCGACGACCGACTCGTCGCCCGAGGCATCCCGATCCGCCGACCCGCCGACATCCGGGGGAACGGAGCCGGACGTGTTGCCACCGGCAACTCGGTCGGCGGAACAAGCGGACAGCATGAGCAGGACGACAGCCGTAGCCAGCGCCAGCAAGACGGGCACCATGCGGTTCCGGCGGATCGAGCGGGACGCGAGCGATGGCACTGCGGGTGCTGACATGAGGACCTCCAGGTCGTCTTCGCGGTGAAAGACGTCCGACCCGGAAGGGAGGTTGCCCTCGTCACCGATTCGTGACGCTGCCTCCTCCGGTACGCCGTGCGTAAGGTGCGGCAATCCGGCCTGAATCGGGCCGTTGTGCGCATAACGTCCGGGCTTTGGTGCACGGTCTAACGGAGGATTGGGGCTCGATGCGGCACGTCGTCGTCGTCGGCGCGGGTATCGCGGGGCTGACCGTTGCGTACGAGCACCGCCGCCAGCACCCGAGCGACCGGGTCACCGTGCTGGAGGCCGCGGCGCGAGTGGGCGGGAAGTTGCATGCCATCGACGTGGCCGGGCAGCGGTTCGACGTCGGCGCGGAGATGGTTCTCGCCGTCGTACCCGAGGCTCTTGCCCTGATCGATGAGCTCGGCATGGCAGCAGACATCGTCCACCCGAGCACTACATCCGCGTCGGTCGTCGTCGGTGGCCGGCATCATCCGATCCCGACGGGCACGGTCATGGGGGTTCCCGCCTCGGTCGACGACCTGGCTGCCGGCGGACTGTTCAGCCAGGCGGCGCTGGATCGGATGCGCGCCGAGCCGGACGCTCCGGGTCCATTGCTCACCGGCGACGAGTCGGTCGGCGGGTTCCTCCGACCGCGATTGGGCGACGAGGTGGTCGATCTGCTGATCGAGCCGCTTCTCGGCGGGGTGTACGCCGGCCGGGCCGACGCGCTGTCCCTGGAGGCGACGATGCCGGCCCTGGCCCAAGCGCTGCGAAGCGAGCCCTCGGTGTTGCGTGCGGCGGCTTCAGTTCGCCGCGAACCTGGCGCCGGGCCGGTCTTCGCCACCCTGCGCGGAGGGCTTGCCGGGCTCGCGCAGGCCCTGGTCGTCCGGTCCGGCGCCGAGGTCCGGCTCGGAACAACCGCCCGTGCCGTACGACCGACCCAGCAGGGTTACCGGATCGAATGCGGGCCGGTCCCGACAGCCACAGTGATCGAGGCCGATGCCGTCCTGATCGCTGTGCCGCCGCCCAACGCAGATCGATTGCTTCGGTCACTGGCCCCCGATGCCGCCGCTGCCCTGGGCGAGATCCCGATGGCCAGCATGGCGATCCTCGCCCTGGCCTGGGCTGATCCGCAGCCGTCGCTTCCTCAGGGCAGCGGCCTGCTGGTCCCGCCAGCCGCCGGCGGCTTGGTCAAGGCGGTGACGATCTCCTCGAACAAGTGGCCGCACCTGGCCGGATCCGGCGTTCTGCTCCGCGCCTCGATCGGCCGGTTCGGCGAGGCGCAAGCCTTGCGGCGCAGCGATTCCGATCTGCTCGTTGCCGCCGGGCAGGAAGTCGCGGCAATGCTGAACCTCACCGGATCGCCGTACGCAGGCTCGGTGACCCGCTGGGGCGGCGGCCTGCCGCAGTACACCGTCGGTCATCTCGATCGGGTCAGGACGATCCGCGCTGCGGTCGCCGAGGTTCCCGGACTCGCCGTCGCCGGTGCCGCTTATGACGGGGTGGGCGTCCCGGCCTGTATTCGCAGCGCGCACGCCGCGGTCGAGGCCCTTTCCGGCTGAGCTGGAGGGCTCTGCGACCCGCGGCCGTACGGTGAGCGCCGTGACTCGCCACACCGTGCTGATCGACCTCGACGGCACCCTGGTCGACTCGGCTGCCGGCATCACCGAACACCTGTCCTCGGCAATGGTGACCGCCGGATCACGCCTGCATCCGCCAAGGACACTGCGTGGCTACATCGGTCCACCGTTCGAAGCGTTCATGCCCGAGCTGGGTCTCGATCCTCACCAGGTCATCGCCGCAGTCGCGGAATACCGGCGCACATACGACCCGGTAGCTGCATCCCTGTCCCGGCCGTACGCCGGTATCACGCAGCTGTTGGATCGGCTGCGGGACAACAACGTCCGGCTTGCGGTCGCCACGTCCAAGCCGGAGTCGTTGGCCCGCGTCATCGCGTCCGGAAACGGCCTTGACGGCTACTTCGAGGTTGTCGGCGGGGCTGACGTAGCGCACGGACGGACCGGGAAGGCCGCGGTGATCGGTTCCGTCCTCGACCGGCTCGGACTAGTGACGGGTGGGTCGCCGCGCCGCGACCCCGTTAGCACTGGACTGCCCCTCGCGGTGATGGTCGGTGACCGGCTGCACGACGTACATGGAGCGGCCGCGCACGGATTGCCCACCATCGGAGTGTCCTGGGGGTACGCCGAGCCGGACGAACTCGTCGGTGCTGGCGCGTTCGCCGTGGTCGACAACCCGGAGGAGCTCGGGGATCTGCTGCTGGGCCAGTCCGTCTACCCCGGGTCCTCCGCTGTCGGCAGCACGTAGCCCTGGAACTTCTCCCGCAACGTCTTCTTGGAGAACTTCCCTACCGAGGTCTTGGGGACCTCGTCGATGAAGACCACGTCGTCGGGCATCCACCACTTCGCGATCCGACCTTCGAGGAAGCGGAGGATCTCCTCCTTGCTGACCTCCTCGCCTTGCTTGGGGACCACGCAGGCCAGCGGGCGTTCGTCCCACTTGGGGTGCGGGATCCCGATGACCGCGGCCTCGGCGACCTTGGGGTGGGCCATGATCTCGTTCTCCAGCTCGACCGTTGAGATCCACTCACCGCCGGACTTCACCACGTCCTTCGTCCGGTCGACGATCCGGGCGTACCCGTGCGAGTCCACCGTCGCGACATCGCCGGTACGCAACCAGCCGTCCTCGGTGAACGACTCGGGGGAGCGCTCGTCGTCGTAATAGCTCTTGGCCACCCAGGCACCGGCGGCCTGGAGTTCGCCCTGGGAGCTCCGGTCGGCCGGGACGGGTTCGAGGGTCACCGGGTCCACCACCCGGATCTCCGAGCCGAACATCGGCCGGCCGATGGTCGCCCGCATGTCTGCCTTCTCCTCCTCGGTCGCGTCGGCCAGGCTCGACTTGACGTGGGCCACGCTGACGACCGGGGAGGTCTCGGTCATGCCCCAGGCCTGCAGGATCGGCATGCCGGTTTGCTCGCGATATGCCTCGGACAGTGCCCGCGGTACGGCCGAGCCACCGCACGGGATGCTCCGCAACGCCGAGATGTCGCGGCCGGCGAGTTCGGGCAGTACACCCATCCAGATAGTCGGGACACCGGCCGCGATCGTGACCCGCTGCGACTCGATCAGGTGTGCCAGCGCCTTGGGAGACAGATCCGGACCCGGCATGACCAGATCGGCTCCGGCCGCCACACCAGCGTGGGCCAGTCCCCAGGCATTGGCGTGGAACATCGGGACGACCGGCATGATCCGGTCGGTCTCCCGGGCGCCGAGCCCGTCGGCCTGCAGGACGCCCATGGTGTGCAGAAAGGTCGACCGATGCGTGTAGACAACGCCTTTGGGGTTGCCGGTCGTACCGCTGGTGTAACACATCGACGCGGCTTGCCACTCGTCCTCGACCCCGAACTCCACCGGCTCGGCGGCGCTCAACAATTCCTCGTAGTCGTGGATCTCGATGCCGCCCGGTGCGGTGTCCGGAACCGCTCCCTTGCCGTCGTCCATGACGACCACGTGGCGGACGGTCCGGAACGTCTCCAACAGCGGCCAGAGCAGCCCGGTGAGGGATTTGTCGACGAAGACGACCTCGTCGGCCGCGTGGTTGGCGATGTAGGTCAGCTGCTCGGGAAAGAGCCGGATGTTGAGAGTGTGCAGGACCCGGCCGGTGCAGGGAGCCGCGAAATACAGTTCGAGGTGGTTGCCGGTGTTCCAGCCGAAGGTCGCCACCCGGCCATCGGCCGAGATACCCAGGGTGTCCAGGACCGTGCCCAGGCGACGGGTCCGGTCGGCCCACTCGGCGTAGTTCCGCTCGACGATCCCGGAGGCGGTGGAGGTGATCACCGACTTGTCGGGAAACAGCTTCTCGGCCCGGTCGAAGATCCGGACGATCGTGAGTGGGTAGTCCTGCATCAAGCCCTGCATGCGAAATCGCTCCTCCGCGGCCGGTACTGGTGTGCAAACACTAGGCGCCGCGGCGGTGGGGGAGAATGGTTGTCGTGACAGAGACTGAGAGCAGCGACGGGGGTCAAGCAGCGTCTGCGGCCGGCCGTGTGCCTGGCCGGGGTAAGGCCGAGCGGCCGGGCGAAGCCAGCCGTGTGCCTGGCCGGGGTAAGGCCGCCAAGGAGATCAACGCGACGATCCGCTACACGATGTGGTCGGTGTTTCGCGCCGCTGCGCCGTTGCCGGAAGAGGGTCGTTCGGCGATTGCCGAGGAGGTTGACTGCCTTTTCGGGGAACTGGCCGGCAAGGACGTCGTCGTCCGAGGCGTGTACGACGTGGCCGGACTGCGCGCCGACGCCGACCTGATGATCTGGTGGCACGCTGAGGATGCCCAGGCGCTGCAGGAGGCATATTCGCGATTCCGGCGTACCGAGCTGGGCAGCGCTTGCGCCCCGGTGTGGTCACAGCTGGCGCTGCACCGGCCGGCTGAATTCAACAAGTCGCACGTGCCCGCGTTCCTGGCCGACGAGGCACCGCGCAGGTTCGTGTGCGTCTACCCGTTCGTACGGTCGTACGAGTGGTACTTGCTGCCCGACGAGGAGCGCCGCGCGATGCTGGCCGAGCACGGCCAGCTGGCCCGGGGGTATGCCGACGTACGCGCCAACACGGTCGCCTCGTTCGCACTCGGCGACTACGAGTGGATGCTGGCCTTCGAGGCCGACGAACTGCACCGGATCGTGGATCTGATGCGCGATCTCCGGGCATCGACTGCGCGTCGACACGTCCGCGAGGAGGTTCCGTTCTACACCGGGGCGCGCAAGCCGATCGCCGAACTTGTCGCCGCCCTGCCCTGAGCGCTCAGTCCGCTTGGGGCGAGGGTGCAGCGTCGGCCTTGGGCTCGAGCTTGATGCTGACGGAGTTGATGCAGTAGCGATCGCCCGTGGGCGTCTGCGGAGCGTCCTCGAAGACGTGACCCAGGTGCGAGTGACAGGTCGCGCACTGGACCTCGATCCTGGTCATGAACATGCTCTTGTCCTTGCGCAGGATCACGTTGTCGCCGGCAGTCGGCTCGTAGAAGCTCGGCCAGCCGCAGTGCGAATCGAACTTCGCATTCGACCGGAACAGCTCGGCGCCGCAGGCCCGGCAGGAGTAGACACCCTCGGTCTTGGTGTCGGTGTACTCGCCGGTGAAGGCTCGCTCGGTGCCCGCCTTACGGAGCACCTGGTACTCCTCGTCGGAGAGCAGGGTTCGCCACTCTTCATCTGACTTGACCACGCTGGGCTGGGTCGATTCTTCGGTGCTCATGTCTCCACGGTACGACGGTCTAACGTGCCGGAGCTGAGGCCGGTAGTGACGAACCGGTGACGCCCCGTGAAAATACCTAGCAACCACGTCGATATAGTGCGGCCAATGGACTGGGCCCTGGCATTCGGCGGCGTGATCGTTGGCTTCGTGGTCGGTCTCACCGGCATGGGTGGCGGGGCGCTCATGACGCCTATGTTGGTGCTCTTCTTCGGCGTCTCCCCACTGGCCGCGGTGTCCAGCGACCTCGTGGTGTCGGCGGTGATGAAACCGTTCGGCGGAGCTGTCCATATGCGAATGGGCACCGTCAACAAGTCACTGGTCGGGTGGCTGTGCCTGGGATCTGTGCCCGCCGCGTTCTGTGGCGTCCTGGTTGCTCGGGCGCTCGGGTCCGGAGGCGAGGTCCAGCAGGTCATCAAGACCGCTTTGGGAATAGCGCTGCTCCTGGCCGCGGCCGGCTTGATCCTGAAGTCCTATCTGAGCCTGATCGCCTGGGCCAAGCGGCGACGCGGTGAAGGTGCGCCGACGGTGGAGTCTGCCGCCGGCATGACGATCCGGCCGATTCCCACGGTGCTCGTTGGCGTGGTCGGCGGGCTGGTGGTGGGCATGACCTCCGTGGGTTCGGGCTCGCTGATCATCATCGCGCTGCTCCTGCTGTATCCGAAGCTGCAGGCCTCGAACATCGTCGGCACCGACATCGTGCAGGCCGTACCGCTGGTGATCTCCGCCGCCATCGGTCACCTGCTCTTCGGGGACTTCCAGTTCGACATCGCGAGCTCACTGCTGGTCGGTGCAATCCCAGGCGTGATCGCCGGGTCGCTGGTTTCGGCGAAGGCGCCCGGTGGGATCGTGCGCCGGGCCCTGGCCCTGATCCTGTTGGCCTCGGCGCTGAAACTGCTCGAGGTGCCGAATGGATGGACCGCGGCGATCCTAATCGCGGTCCTGCTCGTGGCACCGCCAGTGTGGATGATCGTCCGGCGCAGGTACGGCCTGCCGGCGCTCAACCGGCGCCGGACACGACGGCAGAACGCCAAGCCCGTCGAGTCGTCAGGTGCCGGACCGGTCGCGTCGTCAGGGGAGCCAACCCCTAGCCCATTGTCGAGGCCCTGAACCGGGGGCCTAGCCTACGGAATAAGTGGCAATCTCCGACCTCTGCCTCAGCCGAAAGGGAACACCAATGAAGGTGTCTCGCCTCATCTCCGTAAAGCCCCTGATCGTTCTCGGCGTTGTCCCGCTGTTCATGCTCGGACTGGGCGCTCCGCCGGCCCTGGGATCCACCCCGGGGGCGGATGCCCGCCTGACCAATGACGACGGGTCCAACGGCGGATACACGTCGAACTACAACCTCAACCACCCAGCTGCCGGCGTCCGCAAAGACCCCACGCTCGCCGAATGTTCCCGGTCCCGAGGACGGCAGAACGAGCCTTCGGTGGCCGTCGACCCGCGCAACACCAACGTGATCGTCGGCAGCTCCAACGACTACTGCGGCGTCTACAACGACGGGGTCGATGACGACGGCGCCCCGATCCCTTCCGGTCCGATCTGGCTCGGCTACTACCGTTCCACGAACGGCGGCGTGTCGTTCCGCTCGTCTCTGGTTCCGGGCTACCCAGGTGACAACACGCCATACGCCGCACGTTCCGGACTGCGTACCGCCTCGGCAGGCGATGCGGTCCTGGCGTGGGACCTGCAGGGTCGGCTGTTCGTCGGCACCGAGACCTCCGACGACCCGGCAGGCACCCCGAAGAGCTTCGGCGACGTGGGGGTTGCCAGGTATGTGAATCCAGGCGGACCGGCCTCGGCGACGGTCAACGACGGCAAGGAGTTCCAGGGCTCGGTCATTGTGGACCGCGGCGCCTCCGGCGGCTCAGGTCAGTTCAATGACAAGACCGCTCTCGAGGTGGACCGTACGCAAGGCGCGTGCAGCGGGAACGTCTACTTCTCCTACTCCAGGTTCAACGGGTCTGGCAACAACAGCATCCAGTTTGCTCGTTCCAGCGACCACGGTGTCACGTTCTCTCAGCCGCAGAAGATCTCCGCCTCCATCCATGGCGTGCAGTTCCCCGACATCGCGGTCACGTCCAACGGACACGTCTACGTGACCTATCGGCAGTTCGCCGCCCAGGGAGGTCAGCAGGACGCGGTCATTCTCGTCAAGTCAACCGACTGCGGGGCGAGCTTCTCCCAGCCGGAGGTGCTGCAGACCTTCATCCCCTACGACGCGCAGGACGTCCTGGTCAGCGGTGGCTACGCCCGGGACTGTGGAGACTTCGCCAGCGAATGTCAGTCGGGCTACACGTTCTTCCGTCAGGACAGCCAGATCAGGTCGACGGCGGACCAGCTTGCGAGTGCCGGCGACGAGTCGGTATACATCGTCTACAACGCGACGATCCCAGGTACCGAGATCAACACCGGCACAACGTACGGCTCGGTGAGTCCGGGGGTCGCCAGCCGGGAGGGCATCTACTTCCTCCGCTACGACGGAACTGCAGCGGTCAAGACAACGCCGAAACTGATCAACCGACCGCAACGCGGCCAGCAGCTGTTCCCCGATCTGTCCATCGAGGGCGGTCCGCTGCATGTGCTGTGGTGGGACAGCCGTAACGACAGCTGCTACAGCAGGGCCCGCCCGATCGGCAACTGCGCTGACCGTTCGCTGGTTGCTTCGCTCGATGTGTATGCCACAACCTCGACCAACCGAGGTGCGACATTCGCAGCCGCCACCCGGATGAGCGATGTGACGACGAATCCCAACTATGAGCAGTTCGCCGGGCGGACCGTTCCCTTCGCCGGGGACTACTTGTGGATCAGCGCCGTCGGCACATTTGCATATGGCGTCTGGACGGACTGGCGCGACACGGTGGGTGGCGTAGATCCGCGAGAGATAGATGATCCGGACAACGACACCGGCACCGGGGACGTCCGTCAGTGTCGCCATCTGCTGGCTGACGGCGTCACCTGGAGCGGCGACACCTGCCCGCGGGCAGGCGGGCTGGACCAGAACATCTACGGAGACCTCGCACCGTAGGGATCACCGGCGCCAGCCCCTCGTCGCGCAGCGGTCTGGGGCTGGCGCCGGCCTATGTCTCGGGCCAGTTGGCCTCGTTCTTCTTGCTCGGCTGCACGCGCGGGGGTTCACCGGGCATCTTCGGGTAGTCCGGGGGATAGGGCATCCCCTCGAGTCCCCGGTCGCTGGCATCGCGGTCGGCCCACTCCAAGAGAGGCTCGATCGAAAAGCCCGGACCGGAGTACAGCTCGGTATGCGGGTCCGCGACGCTGTCAAAGCGCGCCGGCATCGAACGCAGGTCGAAGTCCTCCGGAGAGACGTCCGCGACCTCCTCCCACAGCAGCGGCGCCGACACCAAGGCCCGAGGCGATGGGCGTACGGAGTAGGCCGACGCGATGGTGCGGTCGCGAGCCATCTGGTTGTAGTCGATGAAGATCTTCGCCCCGCGCTCCTCCTTCCACCAGGACATGGTCACCTGCTGCGGCAGCCGGCGTTCCAACTCCCGGCCGAAGGCGATCACCGCGCGCCGTACGTCGGCGAAGTCCCAGCGCGGTTGGATCGGGACGTAGACGTGCAGGCCACGACCGCCGGACGTTTTCGGAAATCCGGTCAGGCCTGCCTCAGCCAGCAGGGAGCGCACATCCGGGGCGACCTGAGCGGCCTCGCGGAAGGACGTACCCGGCTGCGGGTCCAGGTCGATCCGCAGCTGATCGGGCCGGTCCACGTCGGGGATGCTGACCGGCCAGGGATGGAAGGTGAGCGTTCCCAGATTGGCCGCCCAGGCGATGACAGCCACCTCGGTCGGGCAGACCTCGTCGGCGGTGCGGCCGGACGGAAAAGCGATCCGCGCAGTCTCGACCCACTCCGGCGCGTCCTTGGGAACCCGCTTCTGGAAGAACGCATCGCCGCGGTTGTCCATCCGGGTGGACAGCTTCGCCCCCTCGAAAACCCCTCCGGGCCAACGCTCCAGAGTCGTCGGACGATCCCGCAACGCGGCCAGGATGCCGGGTCCGACGGCGAGAAAGTATTCGACGACGTCGAGTTTGCTGATCCCCAGCTCGGCGAAGTAGGGCTTGTCCGGATTGGATACCCGCACGGTGCGTTCGCCGACAGTCAGCTCGACGGCTGGAGTGGCGGCCATCACGCCGGACAGGTTGTGCCGTCGGCGGGGGCGACCAGGTCGATCAGATAGGCGACAACCGCGGCGGTGATGCAGTCAGTCTTGGGAAAGGCGGTGTGCCCCTCGCCTTCCCAGGTCAATAACACGCCTGCCTCCAACTGCTCCGCCATCGTCACAGCCCCCTCGTACGGCGTCGCCGGGTCGCCCTCGGTACCGATGACCAGGATCGGCGCCGAACCCACAGCATCCCGCTCGGGCAACGGGTGTCGGGTTGCGTCCCACAGGGTGCAGGTCAACAAACCACTGGCCAGGGCGGCGCCGAACAGCGGGTAGGCGGCATCCCATTCGGCAACGTAGTCACGAACCTCGCCGGGAGTGAAGGTCTGGTCGCTGTCGGCACAGTTGATCGCAATGTTGGCATCGGTCAGATTCGGGTACGTGCCGTCCTCCCGCCGCTGGCTGTATCCATCGGCCAGCGAAACGATCCCCACGGAGTCACCGGCCCGGGCGTCGGCCAGCGCCCGGGCGAGATCGGGCCAGGCATCCTGGCTGTAGAGCGCACCGAGGACACCGAGGAAGACCAGACCGTCGGTGGCGCTCCGACCGTCCGGCCCGCTGGACGGGATCGGCGCACCCTCGGCCTGGTCAAGCAACTCGTAGACCAGCGCTCGTGGATCGGGCCCGGCCGGGCAGCCAGCACCTTGCGCCGCGCAGTCGGCGGAGAACGCGTCGAAGGCCTGCTCGAATCCGGCCGCCTGTCCCTCCGAGCTCTCAAGGTCGTCCTTGCTCGGATCCACCGCGCCGTCGAGAACCAGGGCCCGCACCCGGTCGGGGAAGAGCTCGGCGTACGTCGAGCCCAGGGTGGTCCCATAGGAGTAGCCGAGGTAGGTCAGCTGCTCGTCGCCCAGCGCTTCGCGGAGTCGGTCCATGTCCCGCGCGGTGTAGGTGGTGTTGAAGTTGCCGAGTTCCTCGCCGTACTTGTCCTCGCATCCGTCCCCCACCTCCTCGGAGAGGTCCAGGGCGTCGTCGATCTCCTCCGCGGTTCGCGGGGTTGGCTCAGCTGCGTTGATCTCGTCCTTGAACGAGTCCGTCAGGCATTCCACCGGGGAGCTGAGATTCACGCCTCGGGGATCGAAACCCACGATGTCGAAGCGTGCGAGGACTTCCATCGGAAGGTTCAGCGACAGGCCGATTGCCGTGTCCACCCCCGAACCGCCCGGACCGCCGGGGTTGACCAGCAGCGAGGCGATCCGGTCGGTCTGCTCGGCGGACACTCCGCGCAGGAGGAACAGTTCGTACGTACCGTCGGTCGGGTTGTCGTAGTCCTTGGGTACGCGCGTCGTACCGCATTCGAAGGTCAGCGGGCGATCCAACTCGCCACCGACGGCTCGTTCGACGTTGTCGGTGCAGTCCTCCCAGGCGATGTCGTCGACCGGCGGTGCTTGAGCTGGTGTGGTCGGCGCGTCGGCCGCTGCTCCCGGAGCCGCCGGGGTCGCCGAGCCGGCAACCAGTGTCGTGCAACCGCTGACGACCAGGGCAATGCAGGCCAGCGCGGCCGCCAGAGCTGATCGGGTGGAACCTCGGCGCATGCGGCAACCCTACGTCGGCGACCGGAGCGGGGTTCGGCTCCAGACGCCTGGCGGTTTCCAGCGAGCCGCCCGTCATCGGCCGGATTCGCTCAGCTCAGGCCAGGGACGATGTCGGCGAGGTCGAAGGAGACCGGGCGTTCGAGTTGCTCGTAGGTGCAGGACTCGGGCGTGCGGTCGGGGCGCCAACGGTTGAACTGTGCGGTGTGCCGGAATCGCTCGCCCTCCATGTGGTCGTAGCGCACTTCCACGACCCGTTCGGGCCGGAGTGGCACGAACGACAGGTCCTTGCCGGCGTTCCAGCGGGATCCTTCGCCCTTGCGTGGCGTTCGCTCGCCCGCCTCATGGGCGGCCCAGTTCCACGGATGCTCGTCAAAGCTGGTGACCAGTGGCTGCAGTTCGGCGAACAGCTCTCGGCGGCGAGCCATCGGGAACGCACCGATCACGCCGATCGAGTTGAGGACGCCGCCCTCGGTGTAGAGCCCGAGCATGAGCGAACCGACGGCGTCCGGGCCGCTCTTGTGGACGCGATATCCGGCGACGACGCAGTCAGCCGTTCGCTCGTGCTTAATCTTGAACATCACCCGCTTGTCGGGTTGGTAGGTGCCGTTCAGCGGCTTGGCGACAACACCGTCGAGTCCGGCGCCTTCGAACTCGGTGAACCAGCGTTGCGCGAGGTCGAGGTCCGTGGTCGCCGGGGTGAGGTGGATCGGCGCACCGACGTTGGCGAGGGTTGCCTCGAGCGCCGTGCGGCGTTCGATCAGGGGCCGTTTGGTGTAGTCGTCGTCGCCCAGGGCGAGTAGGTCGAAGGCGATGAACGATGCTGGGGTCCTCTCGGCCAGCATGGTGACCCGCGAGACGGCGGGGTGGATGCGCTGTTGGAGTGCCTCGAAGTCCAGCCCCGAGTCCGTGGCGATGACGATCTCCCCGTCGATGACGCACCGTTCGGGTAGCTGGGCCCTGACCGCCTCGACCAACTCCGGGAAGTACCGAGTCATCGGACGCTCGTTGCGGCTGCCGAACTCGACCTCGTCCGCGTCGCGGAAGATGATTGATCTGAAGCCGTCCCACTTTGGCTCATAGGAGGCGCCGGGCGGGATGCTCGCAACCGACTTGGCCAGCATCGGAGACACCGGCGGCATCACAGGTAGCTTCATCGTCACATTGTGACGGGTCGCCGCCCAGCCGCGCTGAGACGACGAGCAGTCAGTGCGGGCCGGCCCACGCCGGGAAAGATCGGACCGCATAGTCCCGGCTCCAGCTTCCCCACTTGCCCGCGGGGCGCGGCACGGGGCGAGCGGCTCTCCGGTGCCGTCGTGCCGTTCGGCAGCTCGGGCCAACTGGTCTAGGGCCGACCGCGGCCTGATCAGCAGCCTCCAGGACAGCACGGGAACCGCCCACGTCGACGCGCTAGAGGTATTCGATGTCCTGAAATGGTTGACCGAGGTGGACGACGGCGTCGGCCGCGCGCCGACGATCTGGTGCTCGGAGGAGTCGGCAGCGAGCCGGCGGAGAAGGGCCGTACCGATCCTGCTGCTCGCGCGGGTGATGACGATCCGCATGCGTCCCTGCTCACCCGATGGTCCGGGTCGCATGCGCTTGCTGCCTGCCCGGAAGCCAGCCGTTCACCGACCGGGTAGACATGGAGGGTCGCGCTGGCAATCGAGAGAGTGCAGGAGTGATCGAGGTGGCAGAGAATCGGGTGCGGATCGGGGCCCAGTTGGTCGATCCGAAGCCGGGTGCTGACCCTTTGGGTGAGCTCGAGGACCAGATCCGGCGAGCCGCCGACGACGGGTTCGCCTCCGCTTGGCTGGCCAACATCTTCGCCCTGGACGCGCTCACCGCGCTGGCAGTTGCCGGACGAGATGTGCCTGGGATCGAGCTCGGCACGGCCGTCGTGCCGACCTACCCGAGGCATCCGGCCGCACTGGCCCAGCAGGCCCTCACCGCCCATCTGGCACTGGCCGAACGACTGGTGCTCGGCATCGGAACGTCGCACAAGGTGGTTGTCGAGGGAGCCTTCGGCTACTCCTTCGATCGCCCGGCCAGGCACATGCGGGAGTACCTGTCGGCGCTGATTCCGTTGTTGCAAGAAGGCCGGTGCCATGTCGAGGGTGAGACGCTCACCGCGCGCTACCAGATAACCGGACCGCGACCGGCACGCGCACCGTCCGTTGTTCTGGCTGCGCTCGGGCCCAGGATGCTGGAACTTGCCGGCTCGTACGCCGACGGGACGATCCTGTGGATGACCGGGCCAGTCACGATCCGCGACCACATCCGACCGTCGATCGCTGCGGCTGCCGAATCCGCCGGTCGCCCGGAGCCGCGCATCATCTGCACCCTCCCGGTCTGCGTCACAGCCGACGAGGGGGCGGCCCGGCAGCGCGCCGACAAGGTCTTCGAGATGTACGGGCGGCTGCCGTCCTACCGCGCCATGCTCGATCGCGAGGGTGCTGCCGGGCCGGGTGGGGTGGCCATCGTCGGGGACGAGGATGCGGTCACCCAGCAGATCCGCGGACTGGCCGCTGTCGGGGTCACCGACTTCATCGCTGCCGAGTTCGCGCGCGGCGATGAAGCCGAGCACACCCGCCGGGTACTCTCCCGTCTGGCCACGGATGCCAGCCGGCCATGAGGTGCCAGGGCCAGCGTCGCGCCCGGCTGGCGTCGGCCAGCCAACCACCACAGATGCGACATCTGGCCAGCACGCGTTCGGTCGGCGGGCGGGTCAGCCGGGGTCGACGGCGTAACGCAGGAACAGGTAGCCGTCCTCCTCCAGCAGATGCCGCAGCCGGAGCCGGACCGGATCGATCTGGACAGAACTGTCCACGATCCGACCGGCACCGGGCCCGGTCAGCATCGGCGAGACAGTCAGGCACAGCTCGTCCACGATGCCAGCGGCCAGCGCGGTGGCGAACAGGGTGGGGCCGCCCTCGCAGACCAAGCGGCGCAGCCCGCGCTCGGCCAGCGACGTCCGCGCAGCCGCGAGATCGACGGTGTCCTCGCCGGCCACGATCACCGGGGTCACCGCCTGCAGAGCCGCCCGCCGTTCAGGGTCGGAGCCCGCACACGTCACGATCACCGTGGGGGCCACCGCTTTCGCAATGATCGGCTCAGTGGGGTCCACCGTGAGCCGCTGGGTCACCAGGATCAGCGGGGGGACCCGGGACAGGCCGCGTGCGGTACGTGCCGCCGACCGGGTCGGCTCGTCCCGCAGCGCTCGGTATGACTCAGCCCGAGCCGTGCCGGCCCCGACCATGATCCCGTCTGATCGATCGCGCAGCAGGCGGAGTACCTGCTGGTCGGTGGCCGAGCCCAACCCACCGGCGCGCCCGCCCAGGCTGGCCGCCCCGTCCGCCGACGTGACGAAGTTGATCCGAAGGAAGTCGGGTGGCTCATCGCCGTACGCCTGTTCGAGGTCCGCCTCGTCGAGCAGGCCATCAGCGATGGGGAGCAACCGGCGCATCGGGCCATCCCATCAGATGTCCCCGCCGGGAGAGGCTGCCGCCGTCAGATGACGCCGTCCGATGCCGCCGTCCGATGCGGCTCCCCTCGGATCACGCCGAGCCCTACGCTCTGTGACCATGGCCGATCAGTTCGTACGACAAGCGCTGCGCGCACCCCCATCCCCGGTCTCGCTGGCCGATCTTGATCCGCGCGCCACTGCCGTGGCCCCGGGAGGCAAAGCGCGTACCCGGACGACGGCCGAGGCCGATGGTAAGAAGTTGGCCAGCCTCCAGGAGGCGCTCTACGCCGAGGGCAGCGGCGGCAGCGACCGCCGCGTCCTGCTCGTCCTGCAGGGGATGGACACCAGCGGCAAGGGCGGGGTGATCAAGCACGTCATCGGGGCGGTGAACCCGCAGGGAAGCCAGATCGCCTCGTTCAAGAAGCCGACCGCCACCGAGCTCGCCCACTCCTTCCTCTGGCGGATCCGCAAGGAGGTCCCGCGGCCGGGTCTGATCGGCATCTTCGACCGCTCGCACTACGAGGATGTCCTGATTGCCAGGGTCCAGCGCCTGGTACCGGTCACCACGTGGGAGAAGCGCTACGCCCAGATCAACCGATTTGAACACGGGCTGGCCGAGGACGGCGTACAGATCATCAAGTGCTTCCTGCACATCTCACCCGAGGCGCAGAAGGAACGATTGCTGGCTCGCCTCGACGACCCAGACAAGCAGTGGAAGTTCAATCCGGGGGATATCGACGAGCGCAAGCACTGGCCGGCATATGCCAAGGCGTACGAGGCGGTCCTGGACCGGACCTCTACCGAGGCGGCGCCGTGGTACGTCATCCCGAGCGACCGCAAGTGGTACCGCAACTGGGCGATCGGCCGGATCCTGCTGGAGACGCTGACCGAGATGGCTCCGCAATTCCCGAAGCCTGACTATGACGTGGACGAACAACGACGGCGTCTCACCGATGAAACGTAGGTCCGCAGAGGTGACATCGTCAGCCAACGAGACCGAGGTCATCGACCCGGCCCAACCATGGGTCGAACTGCGGGTACACGGCGTCAGCGGATCACCGCCGGAGAGCATGCTGCGCGGCGCTCACGTCGTCCAGGTGGGTGGTGACGAGAAGAGCCGCTTCTTCCGGCTGGCCGGCCCGCAGGGGGAGGAGTTGCCACCTGATCGTGGGCGGATCCTCGAGGCTTATCACTGGGGCCGTTTCACGAGCGGCACCTGGCGTCAGGCGTTGTGGCTGCTGATCATCCCGTTCGGGATCGTCAACGCTGCGCAGTTCATGTTGCCGCGGCCGGGAACGGACCGCTGGGCGCGTCGCTGGCACGCCGTCGCCGGGGCGATGCTCCGGACTCTCGGAGTCGGACTCACCTGCCTGCTGATCTACAGCTCGGCGGTCGTCGGGATGGACCTGCTCGGCTGGCAGTGGGCCAGAGCCGGTGAGGGCGGTGGCCGGCAATGGTGGTTGCTGCTGGGGCTGGCACTGCCATTGGCCGCATTGACCCTGTTCAGCCTGTTCGGTCGGGCCACGTTGACTGCCGGGCAGAACCCGGGTGAGGACACCCACAGCGAACTCGAGGGCAGTACGGCAGTGCTCGGACGAGTGCAGGACCACCCGCCGACCGAACTGGGTAGGGCGGCGTTCTTCACCGGAGATCCGGACGCACCGGCGCTGCGGCGGTTGCACGCCTGCGCCGCCCTGGCGATGCTCGCGGTGTTGTGCTTCTCCCCGGCTGCCGACTATGGCGACACCGCCGGTCGGGTCGGCCGGTGGGTCGCTCTGATCCTGCTTGGAGCTGCCGTGCTGGTGATCGTGTTCCTCGGCGACCCCGAGCATTCCGCGACCGTGAGCACCGGCTCTGCCGCCTGGGATCGGCGGGTCGAGCGCTGGCACCGGCTGGCGCCGTCACTGGGCGGGGCCGGCCTGGTCGCCGCGTTGGCAGTCCTCTTGTGGGGCGGTGTCACGCACTCCGCGCAGGGTCGTTCGCTGATCAGGTCCAGCACTGGTTGTCCGGATCCGGGCAAGGGCACCGGCGCGGTGGACGGCTGCTCGTTGCCGGCCGTCGATGCGGTGGGCTTCGGTCTCCTTGCGGTGTGCGTATTCGCACTGGTCCTGCTGTTCATCAGTGCCGCCGGGCTGGCCCGCAGCACGCGGCGGACCGCAGCCAACGCCGTGTTGCCTGCGTTCGGCCGATTCGCCATGGGTATGACAGCGGCGCTGGCCGGTTCGGTCGGCACCTTCCTCGGTGTGGGGTTCGCTGCGGCCTTCAGCTTTGCGGTGCAGGCAGCAGTCAATCGCGTGGCAGCCGAGCCGGTGTCCATCCCGCCCTTGCTGCAGAGGGTCGCCTACGCGTGGGGGCTCACGGCCGTCCTTCTCGTGCTGATCGTCGTCATCGGGGTGATCGGGTATCTCGTACGGCGGGCGGAGTTCGTCGACCGGGCGGCGCAGGCATTCAGTTTCGGTCGCCAGACGCCGCGGCTGCCCGCGGCCTGGCTGCGCCGCGTGGCCCGGACGATGTACCTCGCCCGGGCCAAGAACCACCTGCAGCTGTTGTTCTGGGTCTTCGCCGGTTTCGGGATGCTGCTCTCCCTGGCCGCCGGCATCGAACACTGCTCGGTGAGATCGGGTTCCCGGTGCGTACCGGTCAGTCTCTGGCAACCGTTCGGGGTCCTTTCCGAGCCGGCCAATCCGGACGGCGTGAGCCCGATGATCTGGCTGGGAACGCTCGTCCTGGTGAGCCTGTCGGCCCTGCTGGTGACCCTGGGTCGCGGCGCGATCGGGTCGGAGAGCATGCGACGCGGAGTCAGTGTCATCTGGGACGTCATCGCATTCTGGCCACGCTCGGTGCACCCGTTCGTACCACCGCCGTACTCTCAGCGCGCGGTGGCCGACCTCCGACGGCGGATCAGCTGGCACCTCGGGACGCTGCGCGATCCCGACGTGCCGCTTCCCGACCCGCCTGCCTCGTGCGTCGTGGTGGCCGCACACAGCCAGGGGAGTCTGATCGCCGTCGCTGCACTGTTGTGGTTGACGCCCGAGGAACGGGCGCGGGTGGGACTGGTGACCTTCGGCTCACAGCTTCGTCAGCAGTTCGTACGGGCCTTTCCCGCCCACGTCGATGCCGCCGTTCTCGGCTGGCTGTGGTCGCGGTACAGCGGGCGATGGCGCAACCTCTACCGGGACACCGATGCGATCGCGGGTCCGGTCCTGAGTTGGGATCATTCCGCCGAGCGGCGTGGCCAACGGCCCCAGTCGCGGCGCATCGACGGCTGGGATCATGCCTACGACGACGAGATAGACCAGGCCAGCGGACGGCGAAGCTGCGGCCCGGACTGGCGGTTGCTCGACCCCACGCCATCCGATATCGCCCAGATGACCTCTGCGGTCACCGTCCTGCGCGGCCACGGGGACTATCCCGCGGACCCGGACTGGCCCAAAGTCGTTGCCGAAGTGCTACCACCGCTACCGGTCACCTGAGCCCGTCGTACTTCCGGACAACCCGTCGTACGTCGTGACCGAACGCCAGATTGCGCCCGATCAGACCGTGGCGCGCAGGACCACCAGAGAGCGGTCGAGAGCGGGCACCGAGCCCCCGGCGTCGACGCGCACCTGCGGGCTTGCTGGTTGGCGTGCAAGACCGGTGTCCAGCACGACCTCCCACGCTGGGGCGTACTCCACCGGCGGCGTGCGGAAGGCAAGGGGACTGTCGTGGGCGTTGAAGCACAGCAGGAAGGACACGTCGGTGATCGACTCACCTCGGTCGTCGCGTTCGTTGATGCCCTGACCGTTGAAGAAGACCGCAAATGCCCGGTGATAGCTGGAGTCCCAGTCCCCGTGGGCCATCTCGATCCCGGCAGACGTCAGCCAGCTGATGTCGGGAATCGGATCGCCGACGTCGCGGACCGGTGAGCCACGGAAGAACCGCCGACGCCGGAAGGTCGGATGCTTGCGGCGTAGCCGCGACGCGGCGGCAACGAAGGCCTCGAGGTCGGCATCTGCTGATGCCCAGTCGATCCAGGACAGCTCGTTGTCCTGGCAATAGGCGTTGTTGTTGCCGTGCTGGGTGCGGCCCAGCTCGTCACCGTGCAGCAACATTGGAACACCTTGGGACAGAAGCAGAGTGGCCATCATGTTACGTCGTTGTCGGGCTCGTAGCTCGACGATCTCCAGATCGTCGGTCGGACCCTCGACTCCGTGGTTCCAGGAACGGTTGTGACTCTCGCCGTCGCGGTTTCCTTCGCCGTTGGCCTCGTTGTGCTTGTGGTCGTACGAGACGAGGTCGTTGAGCGTGAAGCCGTCGTGTGCGGTGACGAAATTGATGCTGGCCACCGGCCGGCGGCCGTTGTGCTCGTACAGATCCGAGGATCCGGTGATGCGGGCGGCGAACTCCGGCAGAGCGGCCTTCTCACCGCGCCAGAAGTCCCGGACGGTATCGCGGTACTTGCCGTTCCACTCCGTCCACTGTGGAGGGAACTTGCCCACCTGATAGCCACCCTCGCCCACGTCCCATGGCTCGGCGATCAGCTTGACCTGACTGACGACCGGGTCCTGCTGCACGAGGTCGAAGAATGCCGAGAGCCGATCGACGTCATGCAACTCGCGCGCCAGCGCGGCAGCCAGGTCGAAGCGGAAGCCGTCGACATGCATGTCGAGAACCCAATAGCGCAGGGAATCCATGATCAGCTGTAAGGCGTGGGGGTGCCTGACATTGAGTGAGTTGCCGGTCCCGGTGTAGTCGACGTAACGCCCTGGACGTTTGTCGTCGAGCCGGTAATAGGCAGCGTTGTCGAGGCCGCGGAAGCACAGCGTCGGGCCCAGGTGGCTTCCCTCGGCAGTGTGGTTGTAGACGACGTCCAGGATGACTTCGATGCCTGCTTCGTGCAGTGCCCGGACCATGCCCTTGAACTCCTGGACCTGTTGGCCACCGGTCCCGGACGCCGAATAGGCGTGATGTGGAGCGAAGAAGCCGATCGTGTTGTAGCCCCAGTAGTTGGTGAGGTTGCGCTCGGCCAACGTGTGATCAAGGACGAACTGGTGGACCGGCATCAACTCCAGGGCGGTCACCCCGAGGGAGCCCAGATGTTCGATAAGCGCCGGATGGGCGATGCCGGCGTAGGTGCCGCGCAGCTCCGCTGGAACGCCGGGATGGGTCTTGGTAAGGCCGCGCACGTGCGCCTCGTAGATAACGGTCCGGTGGTAGGGCGTACGCGGAGCCCGATCGGAACCCCAGTCGAAGAAGGGGTTGATCACGACCGACTTCGGGATGTGCCCGGCAGAATCGGTGAGATCGGGACCCTCAATGGCCGACCGACCGGCGGAGGCGGCGCCACCGGCAGTGGCGTGGTCCAGCGGGTAGCTGAACAGTGCTTGACCCCACTGCAACCCTCCGTCGAGTGCCTTGGCGTAGGGATCGATGAGCAGCTTCGCCGGATTGCACCGCTGCCCGTAGGCCGGAGCGTAGGGGCCGTGGACGCGGTAGCCGTAGCGCTGTCCGGGAGTGACCCCCGGCAGATAGGCATGATGAACGAAAGCGTCCACGTCCTCGATCGGGATCCGCTTCTCTACGCCCTGACGATCGAAGAGGCACAACTCGATCAACTCCGCGACCTCGCTGAAGACGGCGAAGTTCGTTCCGGTGCCGTCGTAGGTCGCGCCGAGGGGATATGCCGCTCCGGGCCAGGATGTCACCGGCAGACAATAACGACGCCCCTCCGCGAACGGGTCGCGAAGGGGCGTCATGTGCCGGGAACTACCGGCGCTCCGGGCAATCTCAACCGTAGTTTCGATGACCCCGAGATGTCGGCCGACGAGACAAGCTCGCTGGCTCCCAGCTCGAGTCCTTTGTTCGCGACCGCCCGAAGGCGGCCACGATCAGTGGTCCCGGTCGTTCCATGATGCACCGAAATGCACTACGGAGCGTGACCTTTGGCCAGAATTTGCTCGGCGAACCGAGCATTTCCTGTCCTCCGGTCTGTGCCGGTTGTTCCCTGCAATGAGTAAGTTACTCACGACATCAGGCGGGTACAAGGACTTTTCTGAGAAACTCTGGTCACATGGGTCACTCTGACAACTGTGATACCCGTCACTCCCAGTCGTTACTCTCCGTCCACACGTGCACCCCCGCCGTCCACACTCGGGAACCCTTGGTCCACAGCGGGCGAACACGTTGTCCACAGATATTTTCGCAAGTGGTAGCCAGAAGTTCAGCGCAGGGTCGGCTACGGCTGTAACGGGTCCCGCGGACCCAGGCGCGGCCACTCGATGGCGGGGCAGTGATCCATGACCACGGTCAGTCCTGCTGCGCAGGCTCGATCGGCGGCGGCAGGATCGATGACCCCCAGCTGAAGCCAGACGGCGCCGGCACCGATTTCGATCGCCTCGTCGACGTGGGCGCCGGCCTCGGTCGAGCGTCGGAAAATGTCCACGACATCGACATGTTCGGCGACCTCGGAGAGGGTGCGCACGCCGGGATGACCGTGGACTGCGGCGGCCTGCGGATTGACCGGAATGATTCTGATGCCGTGGTCGAGCAGGAAACGCGCTACGCCGTAGGAGGGCCGCCGCGGGTTGGGGGTCAGCCCGACCACCGCCCAGACCGGCTGGCGCAGCAGGCCAGCGATGTCCTCGTCGGATCCCCGGCGATTGCTCATACCCAGACGGTACGACCGCGTGAATCTGCTGGGGCGAGGGCATCCGCTGGGGAATGTCGGATGTCGGGCCTATGTTCGATAACTGTGACCGCCACAGATACTTCCGAGCCGGGTTCGTCGGCACCGGACTTCACCCGGAGCACACCAGCCGAGGGGAAGACGCTGACCGAGGCGCAGCGCTCTGTCCGCCCGCTGCGCTCCTGGTCCAACGACAAGAGTCCGACGATGGGCGACTTTGCCGTCGAGGCGGACTTCGAACCGTCCGGCGACCAACCCCAGGCGATCGATGATCTGGTTTGCCGGATCAACGCCGGCGAGCGCGACGTCGTCCTACTCGGCGCGACTGGCACCGGCAAATCAGCAACGGCTGCCTGGGTCATCGAAAAGGTGCAACGGCCGACCCTGATCATCGCGCCCAACAAGACGCTGGCCGCTCAGTTGGCCAACGAGTTCCGCGAGCTGATGCCCAACAGCGCGGTCGAGTACTTCGTCTCCTACTACGACTACTACCAACCCGAGGCCTACGTCCCGCAGACCGACACCTACATCGAGAAGGACAGCTCGGTCAACGATGAGGTCGAACGACTACGCCACTCGTCCACGGCCAGTCTGGTGACCCGGCGAGACGTCGTCGTGGTCGCCAGCGTCTCGTGCATCTACGGCCTGGGGACGCCCAAGGAGTACCTCGACCAGAGTGTCCGGCTGCAGCTGGGCACGACCACCGATCGGGACTGGTTGCTGCACCGGCTGGTTGACATGCAGTACACGCGCAACGACCTGTCCTTCACCCGAGGCACGTTCCGCGTCCGCGGTGACACGATCGAGGTCATTCCCTCCTACGAGGAGCTCGGCGTACGCATCGAGATGTTCGGTGACGAGATCGAGCGGCTGTATTACCTGCACCCGTTGACCGGGGAAGTCGTGCGAGAGGTCGAGGAGTTGTTCGTCTTTCCAGCGACCCATTACGCGACCGGTCCGGAGCGGATGGAAAAGGCGATCGCCAGCATCGAGGCCGAGCTGGCCGACCGTCTGGCCGAGTTGGACAAGCAGGGCAAGTTGCTCGAGGCCCAGAGGCTGCGGATGCGGACGACGTACGACATCGAGATGATGCGTCAGGTCGGCTTCTGCTCCGGTATCGAGAACTACTCCCGTCATCTCGACGGACGCGGCCCCGGGAGCCCACCGTCGTGCTTGCTGGACTATTTCCCCGAAGATTTCCTCCTGGTCATCGACGAGTCGCACGTGACCGTGCCGCAGATCGGCGGCATGTACGAGGGCGACATGAGCCGCAAGCGCACCCTGGTCGATCATGGCTTTCGGCTTCCTTCGGCGATGGACAACCGACCGCTGCGCTGGGAGGAGTTCGTCGAGCGGATCGGGCAGACCGTCTACATGTCGGCTACTCCGGGCTCGTACGAGCTGGGTCGGACGAAGGGGGAGTTCGTCGAGCAGGTCATCCGGCCGACCGGGCTGGTCGATCCCGAGGTCGTCGTCAAGCCGACCAAGGGCCAGATCGACGACCTAGTGGCCGAGATCCGATCCCGGGCCGAGCGGGACGAGCGGGTGCTGGTCACCACGCTCACCAAGAAGATGGCCGAGGACCTGACCGACTACCTGCTCGAACTGGGGATCCGGGTCCGCTACCTGCACTCCGAGGTGGACACCCTGCGCCGGGTTGAGTTGCTCCGCGAGTTGCGCAAGGGCGACTACGACGTCCTCGTCGGGATCAACCTGCTCCGGGAAGGTCTCGACCTCCCCGAGGTGTCGCTGGTCTCGATCCTCGACGCCGACAAGGAGGGCTTCTTGCGCTCGGAGACGTCGCTGATCCAGACCATCGGCCGGGCGGCGCGCAACGTCTCCGGCCAGGTGCACATGTACGCCGACAAGATCACCCCGTCGATGGAGCGCGCGATCGACGAGACCAACCGGCGCCGCGAGAAGCAGGTCGCCTACAACCTCGAACGCGGCCTGGACCCGCAGCCGCTGCGCAAGAAGATCGTCGACATTCTCGACGACATCTATGCCGAGGCGGCTGATACCGAGAAGGCCGCCGAACGGCTCTATGGCGGCGGGCGTACGCAGTCCCGAGGCAAGGCACCGGTGCCCGGACTCTCCTCACGCGGCAAGGGAGAGCGGGCTCTGGACGCATCCACGCTCCCGGCTGCGGAGTTGGCGGATCTGATCCGGCAGCTCGATGATCAGATGTTGGCCGCAGCCCGAGAACTCCAGTTCGAGCTGGCCGCGCGCCTACGGGACGAGATCGGTGTGCTGAAGAAGGAGCTACGCCAGATGCAGCGTGCCGGTCAGGGCTGACCGGCACGCCAAGCGCCCGCTGACTACCCGGTCTGGTCGGCGCCCTCGGGGCGTTGGCCGGACCCGCCGGCTCCGGTCGACCAGTCCGGCAGTTCCTGCAGCGACCAGCTGTTTCCGTCGGGATCCGCGAAGTAGACGAACCTGCCCCAGACCTGCTCGTCGACCTCACTCACCTCGACCCCGCGGCCGGCCAACTCTTCCCGAGCGGCCCCGGCATCTGCGATCACACATTGCAGAGCTTTCAGCGACCCAGGCTCCATCGTCGAGATGCCCCTGCCGATTGCGATGGAGCAGGCCGACCCAGCCGGGGTCAGCTGTACGAATCGGATCTCTTCGCTGACCGTCTGATCGTGATCCACGACGAAACCCACCTGATCGACGTAGAACGTCTTAGCCCGGTCTATGTCTGAGACGGGAACGAGCACAAGCTCAAGTTTCATGTCCATGTCCGGACGCTAACAGCGGGCTACGACAACACCCGATGCGCGGTCCGGCAGCCCGCGTAGCAGGATGGGAGCGTCGGTGGAGGGGAGTATTCCTTCGCGGCGGGGTCGTCACCACGGCCGGACCGGATCCTCGGCTCCGTCCCGGTCCCGCCGGTTTGCGCGCGCAATGTCGCGGCGCAGGCGGAAGAGACCTCCGGTTTACTGCCCCGTGCCACCGGAGAGGGACCTACCAAGTGCTCGATCTACCCGTCTGGTTCGAGATCGGATCGTTCGTCTTTCTCGGACTGCTGTTGCTCGCCGACCTGCTGATCGTCTCGCGGCGACCGCACTTGCCGTCGATGAAGGAATCCTCACTCTGGGTCGTCTTCTACGTCGGCCTGGCTCTGGCCTTCGGGTTGGCGATGCTGGCATTTGCCGGCGGGCAGGCCGCTGGGGAGTTCTACGCCGGCTGGCTCACCGAGTACAGCCTGTCCGTGGACAACCTGTTCGTCTTCGTGATCATCATGGCGCGGTTCTCCGTGCCCCGCAGGTACCAGCAAGAAGTCCTGATGGTGGGGATCATCATCGCGCTGGTGCTACGCGGAATCTTCATCCTCGCCGGGGCCGCTCTGATCGAGCGCTTTGTCTGGCTGTTCTACATCTTCGGCGCGTTCCTCATCTACACCGCGATCAAGCTGGCCAAGCAGCAAGGTGAGGAAGAGGAGTTCGAGGAGAACGTCCTGATCCGGCGGATGCGCAAGGTCCTGCCGATCAGCGACGAATACGACGGGGCAAAAATTCGTACAACGGTCGACGGCAAGAAGATGTGGACCCCGATGATCATCGTCTTCCTCGCGATCGGATCGACCGACCTGCTCTTCGCCCTCGACTCGATACCGGCGATCTTCGGGCTCACTAGGGAAGCCTTCATCGTCTTCACCGCGAACATCTTTGCGCTGATGGGGCTGCGCCAGCTGTACTTCTTGCTCGGCGGCCTGCTCGAGCGATTGGTCTATCTATCCGTCGGCCTCTCGGCCATCTTGGGGTTCATCGGGGTCAAGCTCATTCTCGAGGCGGCGCACGAAAACAGCCTGCCGTTCATCAACGGTGGTGAGCCGCTGGAAGGCGTCCCGACCATTCCTATCTGGCTGTCGCTGGCGGTGATCTTGGGTGTCATGGCGACAGCGGTCCTCGCTAGCCTGCTCAAAGCCCGCAACGACCCCGAAACGGCGGCCCAGCTCCGTGGTGACAAGGACCCAGCTAACGGCCAGAGCGACACGACCGACGACTGACCTGGCCCTGCTCGATTGCTCGATTGCTCCCCGTCATATGTCCGCTCCCGGACCGATGTCCTGTGAGAGCGTGAGAACTCGCAGTCCAACCTCGGACGGTGCAGATGGAGATCGACTACGTCAACCTGCTCGGCTTGACCCTCATCGCAGTCGGAGCGCCGTTGCTGATGGATCTGCTGCGACTGCCGGTCCCCGATGCGGTGGCGATGATCCTGCTCGGAGTCGGATTCGGTGGGTCGGGACTGGGTTGGATCGATCTCGACCGCTCCGTGGAGTTGCTTTCAGCTCTCGGGCTGGCCTACCTACTCTTTGTCGCAGGCCTGGAGATCAGGCTGGATCTGTTGCGCGGCCGACTGCTGCTGGTCGGCACCGCATCATTCGCCCTCTCGTGCGGGGTGGCTGTCGGGGCCGGTGCCGTGCTGTACGCGACGGACCTGGTCAACGACGTGGGTGTCGTGATCGCAGCACTGCTGACCACCTCGGTCGGCATTGTCGTCGTGGTGCTCAAGGACGCGGATCGACTCAGATCTCCGATAGGTCAGTTGACCCTGCTCGGCGCGCTGCTCGGCGATGTGGCCTCGGTTGCGCTGCTGTCGGTCCTGTTCGTGGGTCCAGATGGCACGATCTCCGGACAGCTCCGCGGGCTGCTGCTGTTCGCCGTCGTGGGTGCGACGTTGGCAGTGGGGGTGCTGCTGGCAAGCAACGTCAGCTGGCTCCGGGATGCCATTGGTCACCGGCTCGGCGGGGCGAGCCAGATCACTGTCCGGTTGTCGTTCTCGATGATGGTGGCGTTCGCTGCACTAGCCCAGGTCTTTGGGCCGGAGGCGATCCTGGGCGCGTTTCTGGCCGGCATCGCGGTATCGGCGATCAGCGACCGCACTGCTGGCACCGGCGTGACTCGAGGCAAGCTCGAGGTGGTCGGTTTTGGTCTCCTGGCTCCGATGTTCTTCGTGGGAGCCGGCCTGCGGTTCGACGTCGGCGCCCTCACCGCGGATGGACTGGTGCTTGTTCCAATGCTGCTAGGGGCCATGATCGCGACGCGTGCGCTCCCGGGCCTGCTCTTTCTGCGCCTGCTCAGCCGCCGGGAGGCGGCAGCGTCGGCGCTGCTTATGTCCACCAAGCTGACCTTCGTGGTGGCCGCGGTGCAGATAGGTCTCGCCCGAGGGGGGCTCCGAGCCGAGACTGCCTCGGCCTTGATCGTCGCGGCCGTTATCACGGTACTGCTGTTCCCTGCCGCCGCATCGTGGGCACTTCGGCCTAGGACACCTGTTGCGCCAGAAGCTGCGGACTAGCTAGGGCGGCCCGCAGGCAAACGAGCCGCCGCCAACCAGGACGCCGTCCTGATAGACCGCGCGGACCCGCTCGCGCAGGCCCACGAGGTCGATGGCCGATCCGTCGAGCACCACGACGTCAGCCCGCTTGCCGGGCTCAAGGGTGCCGAACTCGTCGGAGATGCCGAGCAACTCGGCCGCCGATGCGGTGCTGGCATGCCAGGCCTGGTACGGGGACATGCCCAAGCCGGCCATCAGTCCAAGTTCCCCCAGATTGTTGCCGTGTGGACCGACACCGCTGTCGGTGCCCATCGCAATCCTGATGCCTGCGTCGATGGCCCGCCGGACCGAGTCATCGTGTGACTCGAGAACCATCCGGGCCTTGCTGATCACAGCGGCGGGCATCGGCACACCCGAGTCAGCCATGATGAGAACTGCCCGAGGCGCTGACAACGTTGGTACCAACCAGGTCCCCGCTTCCAGCATCATCTCGATGGCCTCGTCGTCGAGGTAGATCCCGTGCTCGATCGAGCGGATGCCATTGCGGATGGCGACCTTGATCCCGTCGGTTGCTTGCGCATGCGCCATCACGAAAACCCCAGCCGCCGTCGCCTCTTCGACCAGTACGGCGATCTCGGCGTCGCGGAAGTGGCCGTGCCGTGGATCGTCGCGGGGCGACAGCACACCCCCACTGGTCGCCACCTTGATGACGTCGGCCCCGGCGCGGATGAGTTCCCGGACCACTCGGCGCATCTCGTCGACGCTGTCGACGATCGTGGAGGGACGGCCAGGGTGGGTGGACAGGAGCGGCATCACTGCCCCGCACGGCTGCCAGCCGTCGCCGTGGCCACCGGTCTGACTGATCATGCTGATCGAGATCTGCAGCCGTGGGCCGGCGATGAGACCATCTCGGAGCGCTTGGGCCACACCGAGATCGGCACCACTGGCGTCCCGCACGTTCGTGATTCCGGTGTCCAACGTCGTCTGCAGGTTGTGCAACGCTTCATAGAACGGATAACTGAACGGGGTCTGCATCATCCGGAGCACGTTCACGCCGCTGAACAGAACGTGGACATGACTGTCGATCAGTCCAGGCAGGACCGTGGTGCCGGAGCAGTCGACGACGTCATCGGCGTCCAAGCCGCTGCCGACCTCGATGATCACCCCGTCCTCCACGAGCACGTCCGCCGAACTCGGCTCTGCACCGGTGCCATCGAAGACGAGGCCACCGGCGAACAGAGTTCGGGTCATCGGGGGACCGTATCCCGTTGTCGATCGCGAGCCCGAAACCCCGGTGATCTTGACCTTATTGCGGTAATCCGAGCGTTCCGTCGGCGTGTCGCCACCATAAGGTCAAGATCACCAGGCGCAGTCACCAACCGCGAGCGCGCCACTCGGCCAGATGCGGCCGCTCGGCGCCCAGAGTCGTGTCCGAACCGTGTCCCGGATAGACCCACGTGTCATCCGGCAGCATCCCGAACACCCGCTCCTCGAGATCATCCATCAGTGACACGAAGTCGTCGGTGTTGCCGAACGTGTTCCCCGGCCCACCGGGGAACAGGCTGTCTCCAGTGAACAGGTGTGCTGCCGGGCGAAGCTGGCCCGAACGCTGGCTGGGGTAAGAGTGCATGGCCGGGCGAAGCTGGCCCGAACGCTGGCTGGGATGAGACTGCGTCCCGTCGCCGCTCCAGACCAGGGCGATGCTGCCCGGCGTGTGACCGCGAAGATGGATGACCGACAGCTCCACCTGACCTACCGACACGGTGTCACCGTGCTGCACGAGATCGCTGACCGGCACCGGCAATTCGTCTGCGTCCAGCGGGTGGGCCGAGGTCGCAGCTCCGCTCCGTTCCACGACCTCGGCCAACGCCTGCCAGTGGTCACCGTGCCGGTGGGTGGTCACCACCCGGCGAAGCGATGTGCCGTTCGTGAGCTCCAGGATCCGGTCGGCCTCGTTGGCGGCGTCGACCAGCAGGCTGTCGCCGGTCGCCGTACAGGTCAGCAGGTAGGCGTTGTTGTCCATCGGCCCGACCGAGAGCTTGCTGATTCGCAGACCAGCCAGTTCGCGGACGTCGGCCGGACCGCCGGTGCTGACGTCGCCGGTGTAACCGGCGCCGTCTCCAGACGTCGTCATCGCAGCCGCCGTCAGGCGTACAGCTCGTCGAGCTGCTTGCGGTGGTTGTCCTCGACGATCTTGCGCTTGACCTTCATCGAGGGGGTCATCTCGCCGGATTCGATGCTCAGATCGTGGTCCAGGATCACGAACTTCTTCACCGTCTCCCAGCGGTTGAGCTTGCCATTCAGTTCGGTGATGTATCCGTCGATCATGCTTCGCGCCTGATCCGATGCGGCGATCTCCTCGTACGAGGGGTTCTCCAGCCCGCTCTGTGACTTCGCCCATCCAGCGATGGCCTCCGGGTCCAGGGTCACCAGGGCGACAACGAAATTGCGCTGATTGCCGTGCACGACGACCTGGCCGACGTACGGGCACAGCGCCTTGAACTGGGATTCGATGTGGGACGGCGCGATGTACTTGCCACCAGAGGTTTTGAACAAATCCTTCTTCCGGTCGGTGATCTTGGTGAAGCCGTCCGAGTCGATCTCGGCGATGTCCCCGGTATGCAGCCAGCCGTCGGAGTCCAACGCTTCGCTCGTCGCCTCGTCCAAGTTGTGATACCCGTCCATGACGCCGGGGCCCTTGATCAGGAGTTCACCGTCTCCGGCGATCCGAAACTCGGTGCCCTCGAACGGCATCCCGATCGTCCCGAATTTGTTGCGAGTCGGCCGGTTGACCGACGACCCGGCCGAGGTCTCGGTCAGGCCGTACCCCTCGAGGATCAGGATGCCGGCCGCGTCGAACCAGCGGGCGATCTCGCCGTTGAGCGCAGCGGCGCCCGAGATGAAGAAACGGACCTGGCCACCGAAGCGCTCCTGGATCTTGGAGAAGACCAGTTTGCTGGCCACCCCATACTCCAGCTTGAGCAACGGCGGCACCGATCGACCCTCGGCTTCCCGGGCTTTGACGTCCAGCCCGACCCGGAAGGCCCAGTCGAAGATCTTCTTCTTCAGGCCGCCTTCGTTCGCAGTCATCGTGGTGATCCGGTTGTATGCCTTTTCGAAGATCCGCGGGGCGGCACCCATGAAGGTGGGCTTCACGACGGCCAGATTCTCGATGATCTTGTCGATCCGCCCGTCCACTGCGGTCTCGAAACCGACGGCCAACTGAGTGCTGAGCAGCACCTTGCCGAAGGAGTGCGCGAGCGGCAGCCACAGGTACTGCAGGTCGTCGATGGAGAGGAGTCCGGGCTCGGAAGCCACCGCCGCACCCTCGTAGGTCCAACTCGAATGCCGCAGCCGCACACCCTTGGGCCGGCCCGTGGTGCCAGAGGTGTAGATAAGGGTGGCCAGGGAATCGGGCGTGATCGCAGCGATCCGGTCGTCGATCGCCGACGGGGACGAATCGAGCAGGTCGCGGCCCCTGGCGGCCACGTCGTCGAGGGAGAGCACCCAGTCCCCGTCGCCCGTGCCATCGAAGATCACGACAGCGGTGACCTGGGGGATCTCGGAGCGGGCCTCCACCAGTTTGGCCACCTGGGTGTCGTCCTCGGCGAAGACGACGCGAGACTCCGAGTCGGCGATGATGTAGGCCACATCGGAGGCCAGCGAACTGGGATAGACGGTGGTCGTTGCCGCACCGGCGCACATGATGGCCAGGTCCGCGACGATCCACTCGTACCGGGTTCCCGAGGCAATGGCGACCCGCTGTTCCCCCTCCACGCCCAGATCGACCAGGCCGGCCGCGACCTCGCGAACTCGGGTGCCAGCCTCTTCCCAGCTCACGCTGGTCCATGTTTCGATGTCGCCCTTGCTCGCGCCGTCAGGAAAGCGAAAGGCGGGACGACCGGGAGTTTGTTCGACTCGGTCCAGGAAGAGCCTGGCGACATTCGGCGCGCGATTCTCGATCGGGGCTGCTGGTTCGACGTCCACCGTGTTCGTCATATCTCCTCTTGAGTGGTATCCGCGTAGTGAGCGACCTAGATGGTGAGCTGCCTCAGGTGTCCATCCCGTACGCCGCACGGTAGATGAGTCACCGGTGTGAGTGGTAGCTATCGATGCCAGTGCATCGTCGGAGGGCTTCGCTACGGTCCTCGGTCGTGGGCTTGCTCGGGGGAACACTCGGCGACGGTCTTCCGTTGGTTCAACTGCGGCAGCGCGACTCGGCGAACCTCCCCATGCTCGAACACGCGTTCGATATGCTCGGATGCGTCGTGCTGCTCGACGGGCCGGTCGACCGATGAGTACGGCAGGCTGCGTGACCAGTCAGGAGACAGGAGGGGCCCGAGCTCACATGGACAGACTGGTCGTGCGCGGCGCTCGCGAACACAACCTCAAAGACGTCCACCTCGATCTGCCGCGGGACGCGATGATCGTGTTCACCGGGCTGTCCGGATCAGGCAAATCCAGCTTGGCCTTCGACACGATCTTCGCCGAGGGACAACGCCGCTACGTCGAGTCGCTGTCGGCCTATGCCCGCCAGTTCCTCGGCCAGTTGGACAAGCCTGACGTCGACTTCATCGAGGGGCTGTCCCCGGCGGTCTCCATCGACCAGAAGTCGACCAACCGCAACCCTCGCTCGACGGTCGGCACGATCACCGAGGTATACGACTACCTCCGGCTCCTGTATGCCCGCGCCGGCCAGCCGCACTGTCCGATCTGCGGTCGGGTGATCGCCAAGCAGACCCCGCAGCAGATCGTCGACCAGGTCCTTGCCCTGGAGGAGGGCACCCGCTTCCAGGTGCTCGCCCCCGTGGTGCGCGAACGCAAGGGGGAGTACGTCGACCTGTTCTCCTCCCTGCAGGGTCAGGGTTTCGCCCGGGCCCGCATCGACGGAGTGGTGCACTCGCTGACCGATGCCCCCAGGCTCAAGAAGCAGGAGAAGCACTCCATCGAGGTGGTCATCGATCGGCTCACGGTCAAGGCCAGTTCCAAGCAGCGCCTGACCGACTCGGTGGAGACTGCACTCCGGCTGGCCGGCGGCCTGGTCGTGCTCGACTTCGTCGACCTTCCCGAGGACGACCCGCACCGAGAACGCACCTTCTCCGAACATCTGGCCTGTCTGTACGACGGCATGTCCTTCGAAGCGCTCGAACCACGCTCGTTCTCGTTCAACTCGCCGTTCGGCGCCTGCCCGGAGTGCACGGGATTGGGTACCCGTAAGGAGGTCGACGCGGATCTGGTCATCCCCGACCCGGAACGTTCCCTCGGTGAAGGTGCGATCGCACCGTGGGCGGGATCGCAGACAAACGAATACTTCGCCCGGCTGCTGACCGGTCTCGGTGAATCTGTCGGATTCTCCATGGACACGCCATGGCAGGACCTGTCGGCCAGGGCCCGCAAGGTCATCCTCGAAGGCACAGCTGAGCAAGTGCACGTCTCGTACAAGAATCGATACAACCGAACCCGCTCGTATTACGCCGCATACGAGGGCGTCATCCCGTTCTTGGAGCGCCGGCACGCCGACACCGACAGTGAATGGGCCCGGGACAAGTACGAAGGTTACATGCGGGATGTGCCCTGTCCGGTCTGTCATGGCACTCGGCTGAAGCCGGAGATCCTGGCAGTCACTTTGGGGGACAAGAACATTGCCGAGGTCACCGGTCTGTCGATCGGTGACTGCTCGGTTTTCCTGAACGGGCTGGAGCTGGCCGAGCGGGAGCGGATGATCGCTGATCGGGTCTTGAAGGAGGTCCAGGCGCGGCTGTCGTTCCTCGTCGACGTCGGGCTGGACTACCTGTCGTTGAGCCGACCGGCGGCGACTCTTGCCGGTGGTGAGGCGCAGCGGATCCGGTTGGCGACCCAGATCGGTTCAGGCCTGGTAGGCGTGCTGTACGTGCTGGACGAGCCCTCGATCGGACTGCACCAGCGGGACAACCGGCGACTGATCGAGACGCTGGTCCGGCTGCGCGATCTGGGCAACACGCTGATCGTGGTCGAACACGACGAGGACACCATCCGGCGGGCGGACTGGATCGTCGACATCGGCCCCGGCGCAGGCGAGCACGGCGGGCACATCGTCAGCAGCGGCACACTCGAGGAATTGTTGTCAGCCGAGGGCTCGCTCACCGGTGATTACCTGTCCGGTCGTCGCGAGATCGCCGTACCCAAGCACCGTCGGCCGCTGACCCCCGGCCGCGAACTGGTCGTCAAAGGCGCCCGGGAGCA
>JAABUR0100001762.1_pt1 | contig 36705 bp, 33 predicted proteins | sample 5560091 | NCBI WGS metagenome assembly JAABUR01 (sample SAMN10711879, study PRJNA513375) | rock metagenome | isolation source: Antarctica rocks | place: Antarctica: Victoria Land, University Valley sud | reverse complement strand
ACTACTCGAGTCTGATTGTTGGAGGCATATCCCTGTTTGTCGCGACGTTTTGGTATTGGCGAAAAGAGGGGTATAGAGGGCCACAGTACGTTCAGATGAAGACAGAGTTGATATAGAAATATGTTATGTTATCTGATATCTCGCGCTTGTATGTGCATATTATCGAAATGACTGTTCAATGAAAAGATATAAAGAACGAAATCGGCTAAGGAATAGTGTTTTTACATTAGTTTCTTGCATACTTTATCGACTAGTCTCATATGTATTAGAGTGTAGATGATTGAATCACTGTTTATCAGAGATTTTAGACTGAAAGATTTGTTCTGAGAGATTAGAAATCGGCAAATCGAAAACTCTAGCCAGAGGACTTTCTGGGCTCCCAGGGCCGATGTGGGCCAATCTGGGCCCTTGTGCTGGGCTACCAGAGTCATTAACCAACATCTTTATCATTACTGCATCGACAACATCACTATTTTCAGCGTAACTTGACATGCCACCAGCCATACGATGGAGAACCCAGGCAAGAACAACGATAAAAGTAAGATGGAAGACGATGTCGCTCGCCAAATCCAACGCGCCCACTATCAAGAGGGTTACCGCTGGGCTGTAGCAAGGAATTGGCAGTACATATACGAATCAGACTCGGACTCCGAAGACGATGGTCTCCTTACTCCAGTCTCTTTACCATCACCAGCCCAAAACCAGAACCAGGACCCAAACCCTCAGACCACCCAGCAACAGCAACCATCTCTATCGCACAGTCGCACCACCCTGCCTTCCCGCAAGATCAGACCCTATGCTTGCAGAGTGACTAAGTCTATGCGTCTTCAAGGCCCAAATCGTCCCGTAGTCGGTACGTGGGCCGCTGAGGCTGTGGCCTTACATCCTCGGCGGAAAGGTTGGGTGACTTTTCGTGACGGCGGACGTCAAATATCCATGACTTTTGAGCGCTATCTGAGAGAACATATTCGTATCGCTTATGCTCATAGCTTTTCGCAGCTAATCATTCCAGCAGATTTCAGCCGACACATTCTTTTGACCATACAATGGACGACAATTTCTTCCTAACACACACTTGCCTAACACACGACGACCGTCACCAACAGCGCTTGAATGAATCTTGGAAACTTCAAGAAGTGGTGGGGATGTGAGATTGATCGGTTGGACAGGACGTAGTGGAGGGTAAGAGGGCTAGCAGCGCTTCTGCTGGGTCGAGGATTGGGGACTGCACACTCACTGCATCTGCGCAATGTACCTCATACCATGGAGACCATCATGCATGCGTTTAGAATCGTGTTTGGATGGGACGCAAGATGGATACACAGCGCAGGAGTCTACTCATGGAGACTTCAAGACCGACACAAACCAGTCCATATCACTAAATAAAGGTTGGGTGTCAACATATTACACTTGATGGACAGCTTGATTTGAGCAATGTTGTACCAATCATTCTGCGCTAGAAGCGTTGTACGGTGCCTCATCACATGACAGTAGTTTTTTGAGTCCGAGTCAAAACATCTAGAACTAACCCCGCAAGAGTGGCCAAAAATAGAGGGATTGCTGGGGGGAGTACTCGTCCAGGGAGCACTCGTCGAGGGAATACTCCCCACATCCAAAAGGTGAGGGTTCTGGGGGGAGTACTCGTCCAGGCACTCCATTTTTGGGATCTACCTTTGGAGAGTACTCCCTTGGGTAGTACTCCCCCAGCGAGTACTCCGCCCAATTTCGTGGGATCTACCTCTCCAAAGGTAGATCCCAAAAATGAAGGAAAATGCTCATCAGAGAGTACTTGCCAAGGAAGCACTCTTCGAGTGCAGTTATGGGCCAACTCTGAATGCTAGTGCCTCGCTTTTTGAAGGCCGGGACGCAGCCCTATACAGTTGTTGAGGGTCGTCAAAAACAGCGACCGTCATCATACAGTACCCCGCACTACTCGTATGCACGGGGTTTCCGCGCACACTGGGTCTTCATATTTTGATGAGTTGAATCGAAAATTCGAGTCAATACTCGATATCAACATCATGATTCAACTTGAATACTCAATATCAACATCATGACTCGGCTTGAATATTCGATACCAAAATCCTGACCCGAATCAAGTCTTGACGGGCCGAAAACTCGGCTCGACGCGACCAGTCTACGATTTATTCATTGAAATTAGTTCAAGAATTATTCTACATTTATTTAATGATGAATTGTCACGCTAACTCTAGCTTGTATAACAGCAACTTGTTTACCTAAGTCTCACAGCAATTTAAACAGTAACTCGATCATTTCATCGTTTTCATTTTTTCCTAACACTTATCTCTCATTTTTCATATCATCAGCATACTTCTCTGCCAGCATATCTGAACGAGTGAGTTAGCACTTTCATATCAAACGATTGAATATGAACTAAATTTGACTACTCACAAACAGTGGCTTGACAGTGCCCCGGCGGGAGTAAGGGAAATGTTGAGGCGTCTACCACTCGCAACGAGCGAACTCCATATACTTTTCCGGTCATGTCAACAACAGCATCTGAATTTGATGCATTTCCCATGGCGCCTGTAAACAGTTGTCAGCCTCTCCAGTATCAATCGCGAGTCAGTCTTCAAATGGGTTTATCGTACAAGTGGCAACGGCATGATGGATCGGGCCAGTAATCTCTTTAAGCACCTCGAGGATTTGTGCATCTGTTTGTACCGACGGTCCAGGAAAAAATTCAGGGCCAACAGTGATGCCACTCATTTTAGCAATGTCTCGAGCAACTTTGAAACCTTGAATGGCAACTTCTTGATCAGTCGTGGAGAGGAGCCAATTGGGACTGATCAGCGGCGGATCATTCGTATCAGTCGAATTAATGGTGACATTGCCACGAGAAAGAGGGGCTGTAACCGCGATTGTGAAGGATGCATAATCGAAACTATCATTCACTGGCACGTTCGAAGCACCAAGAGGCAATAATTCTAGCTCAGGCCAGTCGGCTGGGAATTTTGCGAGGTCGGCGAGCGCGGCTGCGCTGAAGCTGTTACGAAACGGCTGTGGGACTTTCTCAAATCCTAAGTAGAAAGACTAATCAGACGAAGTCAGAAAACAGAGCGGTAATAATATTGACCAATTATATCTCCTCCTATGTTCGTTAAGGGTCCAGTCTGATTGTTCAGGTAGTCTGATGTCGCTGTGCTTAGGTACGTGGGGTGGCCCAGTTGTTGGTCTGTCGTCACATTGACTCGATAGACTATTCCAAAATATGGCTGGTCCTATTCCGCAGATTAGTGGATGGCGAAGAGTCGCGGATCTCAAATTTTTGACAAACCCATAGGTTCTGACCAACACCTTGCAAATTCGAGAGGACGGGAATACCGAGGGATTGAAGGGTGCTTGTCGGCCCAATACCTGATGCCATTAATATTTGAGGGGATTTGAACTATGATCGAGTAAATCTATCCGCCTTTTGGGTCAATGTCTTGGACTGTACTCACCACGCCGGCAGCTAGAATAACCTCCTTCTTTGCTGATAACACGTAAGAATCTCCATTGGTCATGACTTCAACGCCTGTAGCGGCCTTCCTTTTATCAAACAATATTCTTTTTGCCATTGTGTTATGATAGATTTGCAGAGATGAGGTTGCAATTGCATTCCGTAGGAAAGAAGTCTCGGAGGAACTTCTTGTCTCGTCCTTTGGATCGATAGTTGATGTAAATCGGGAATACCCTATCAAATTACCGCTATTCAGACCTGGAATAGACTTCACACCAAGTGTAATGAACGCATTCTCGATGAATGGTATTATGGGCTGGCGGTAATTGCTGTAGGAGACCTGAAGGGGACCCCCAGTAGGATCGAAAGCTGTGGGGTCATATGACACGTTATCTCCTGGCGGCAGCTTGCTGTAATTTGGAGGTGTAAACGCTGGGCTCTTTTGAAAGAACGGCAAAAGACTTTCGAATGTGAAGCTCTTGTCGTTTACATGATCGGCCCATTGCTGGTAGGCACCCTTATTGCCTCTGTATGATATTCAGTGATGGAATAGAATAGGAAACGGCGCTCGGACCTATGGTATGCCAAGTAATTACGGGCGGAACTACACATCTTTTAGAGATGATGATCTAACAAATAAGATCTGGAAACTAACCCTCCTCCAAGGGTCTTGCCTTGCGTATAATGTAATCGACGTCCATTGAGACCCTGAGTGTGCCGTATTAATAATATGATCCTTCAATATGTTCGTGGAAGCAAGGTATGGATCTTCACCGGTTGGGGTTGGGTGATAAAGCCCCAATCAACAAGAGGCTGGATGTCTGTTACCACATCTGTGGAGTATCGCGTACAGAAAGCTGGGATTTGACTCAGGTTGCCATTATCAATCTCATAGAAGCTTCCAGCTTCGATGACTGCAACAGAGACGCTAGAATTTTCAGCAAGGCGATTGGCGACAGTGAGACCTGAAGTGCCTCCTCCAATAATCTAGATCTTTGTCAGCCTTCGACGTGCATACCAATCAATAAATTTCGGATAATATACCACATAGTCAAACGTTGAATTAACATTCGGAATTCCGAAAGAACTTCCGAGCAATGGAGTCTGCGCCGCTACGGTGATGACAGGTGATTGGAGTATAAGCAAAAGTATGCACGCCCGCTTCCAGAGATATGGGCCAAGCATTGTTTGCCGAAGTTCAAGCCCAAGCTAAGGTAGAAGTTTTTGTGTTTCTACCTCAATGAATGAGAAAAATGAGCGATACAAGCTAAATATGACGGCCAGATTGGCCCTCGGATCAAGAGATGGTGAGATCATATATACCTGCGACAGACGAGCGGGTAAATGGGTAGATCATGGACAGAAAAGGTTGTAGCGTAGATAAGGTATATCCGTACTCGTACCACGTACTCTCGCGGTGCACGGCACAGAAAAATCCCACGTGCCTTTACCGATAAAGTAATTAAATTAAAACAACGTGTCTATAAGGAACACAGTGGGTCCCTGGTTCTTCGTGACCATTGGGACGCAATTTATTAGAATTTTTGAACTACTTACAGGGTGTTGACACCATGGATGGACTATTATATTATAGGGTATTGACAGAGTGGATGGTACATTGCATAAAACGTGGGGCAATCCACCTGTGCTACATAATGACTAATGGTGTCGTCTAGGGGTGATCTGCTGGCTATCTTGCTTTAAAGTCTCTTTGTAATTGTGTCACTCCTCTGGTCGAAACGATAAACAGCTGATATCCATCTACAGAATGACCTTGCAACAAGAATATGACTACGTCGTTGTCGGCGGAGGAACAGCTGGCCTAGTACTTGCAAATCGCCTCACACAGGATCCACATGTTGAAGTAGCTGTGCTAGAAGCTGGTTCTGATCGTTTGAAAGACCCACGCATTACGACACCAGGATTGACGTCTGCTTTATACGACAATCCCGAGTTTGATTGGATTTTTAGATCTACACCTCAAGTAAGTCAGATTTCGCTTGAAAAGTCCAAGTACATCGAGGGTTGATTTTATTCTTTCTATTCTAGGAGCACCTTTACGGTAAAGTCATCTCGTTCCCACGTGGAAAAACTGTTGGAGGGTCCAGCGCAATCAACATCCTTGGTTTAGTTTATCCGAGCAAGTCAAGTATCGATGCTTGGGGCAAGTTAGGCAATAGTGGCTGGGACTGGGAAACATTGGCTCCTTACTATAGGAAGTTTCAAACATACAACCCGCCATCGGAAGCCTCTAAAGCATCGCTTGGAGTCGACTATATCGACGATTCTATCCAGGGCTCATCAGGTCCAATCAAAAGCTCCTACCCAGATTTTGTGGGCACTCTAGTCAAAGCATGGCCTGAGACTTTCAAAAACCTGGGCTGGAACGTCACTGGTGATCCTATTTCTGGAACATCCATTGGAGGCTTCAGCGGTCCTTACACAGTAGACCCAAAAGAGCGGGTTCGGAGTCACGCCGGGAACGAGTATTATTCCCCTGTTGCTGAAAGGCCAAATCTGCATCTACTAACTGAAGTTATGGTTGAGAAGATTATTCTCAAGGAAGCCAAAGGTGAGAAAGGTGTTACATCTGTCACTGCTACCGGGGTTTATTATATGAAAAATGGACAGCAACATGCTGCCAAAGCTCGCAAAGAAGTAATACTTGCCGCGGGGGTCTTCCAGACACCACAATTGCTGGAGCTTTCTGGTATTGGATCATCACGAATCCTTAACAACCATGGAATCAACGTGATTGTCAATAACCCGAATGTTGGTGAGAATCTCCAAGACCATTGCATGACTGGGATTTGCGTTCAGGTCAAGGACGAGGTCCCAACCGGGGACATGAGAAGAGACCCCGATTTCCTCAAAGCCGCAAAGGAGCTATATGAGAAGCATCGCACGGGCCCGCTGACTGCAGGCTTCCCTTCCTTTGCTTTTATGCCACTAGCTGGGTGGGCTCCCGATTCGGGCGAGCCGATCGCAAAGGTCTTGGACAAGCACCTCAACTATAACTCGCATCCTGAAACCAGGCCATCGCAACAGGAACAATATGCTTGTCTTCGCTCGATCATTGAATCATCCAATGAAGCTTCGATTCAACTTTGTTTGGGTGCTTCGCAGGTTCACTTCGACAAATCGACGTACATCGACGTTTTCAGCGTTACTCAACCTGGAAATTATTTGGCTCTTCTCGTTTCCCTCCCGCATCCTTTCTCGCATGGTTATGTGCATATCAACTCCAACTCTTCCACGGATTTGCCAACTCTCGATCCTCGATTTATGTCCCATCCGCTAGATTCGGAAATTATGGGACGGCACATGATGGCGTTGGAAAAGATCGTCGCCACCGAGCCCATGCTTTCACTCGTTAAGCCCGGTGGCCAGCGCCTTCCACTTGGTTCCGACCTCAGTACACTTGAAAGTGCAAAAGAGCACTGTCGACGTAATTTAAGATCAACCTCGCATCCCTGTGGAACGTGCGCAATGCTACCTCAAGATAAGGGTGGGGTTGTTGACAGCAACTTGAAGGTGTATGGAGTCAAGGGCCTACGAATAGTGGACGCAAGCATTTTTCCTATGGTGCCGAGAGGCAATATCCAGAGCACAGTGTATGCAGTTGCCGAGCGTGTAGCGGATCTCGTGAAAAAAGAATGGCATCTGGAATGTAATTAAGTAGGCTCTGAAGAACCGAGCTTCATGGGATTTTCTTTGCTGTAATATGGCCCATAAAATTGCGGATTAGTTGGAACAGATGCGATATTTCTTGAGGTTAGAGTGCAGCATCAATATCACCCACTATTCAATCTGGTGACCACTAGTGAGGCCATCCGGTCTTTGTATCATCTTGAATTCTGTATTTCTATAGTAGATTCGGTATTAAATCTTGGCTTGCTCATGCAGGGAGCTTGGTTGAATAAATCCATGGCCTATGCGATCGACGGTTCCAATTTCTTCAACTCAATGAGTTTTCAAATTACAGTGCCTCTACCTATAGTACAGGGGCCGATTCTCAGACCACTGCCCAGAAATTCCTGTTCATCAATAATTTCGCGATTAGATTCGACACTGCTCCTGCCAGGACCATGACAGCACTAAATATTGACGCTGAAAGGTAGCCATATCGTGAAATTAACACCCCATTTACTGGCGTTCCGGATAGGCCGCCTAGGCTGCACAATGCAAGAGCCATGCCAATATACGTACCGATGTTACTGGGTTCTGGACATGCTTTACACATCCAATCAGCCTTGCAGACGTGCATGTGTATGGATACGCCGGCACAGAAACTTACCTTCAGCGAGGCAGGGTGAGGCTAAGGACACAACGGCGCCAGCAAAAAAGCCGTACAAGGCAACAAAAACGGTAATTCCTGCGTTGGATTTTGCTGCGGTCCAGCAAAATATCAAGATTGCGGAGCAAGCTGTCATGAAAATGTTGGCGTTGAACCTTCCCACTTTGTCTGCAGCGAATCCTGGAAGCGTTCGGCCGAAAAAAGAAGTGGCGTTCAATATGGCGACTTGATAAAACGCCATCTCTAGCGTCATACCCTGTGCTGTGGCGTAATCGACGATGTAGAATATTGGCGTCCATAGCCCAAAAAGAGTGAGGAAGAAGGATAGAAGTGCAAAAACATACGATCCCGACTTGAAAGCCTCGGGGAGAAAGAATCTATGGCGTCGACGGGGCGCGTGCTCTTCCATTACGATGCAAGCAAAGGCAAGTAATGCGAGCATAATAAAGCCAATGACTCGAAGTGTCCACCCAAAGCCCAAGGACGAGTGGTTGAGAAGGCGATTGAGAGCGATCGGAAATATGACACCGCCTGTTGATGCACCACTGACAACAACCCCCATCGCCCAAGCGCGTTTGGTTGTAAAGTATTGTCCAACCGTAGATACTGTAGGGGTAAAGATCATGCCACAAGCAAACCCCTCAAGAACGCCCTGTGCTAGGATAAATTGAAAGTACTGTGTCGCGAGACTTGCCATCATGACGGAGAATATAAGAATGGCCGAAGCCGGTATCAGCACAGCCTGAAAAGTCAGTAAGGGGCTGATCGAGATCATAAATTTGCTTGCCTTGATGCCATATCGATCCGCCAGTGGCCCGGACAATATACCTCCAAGAAAAAGGAGGAAAACCTGTAGTGAACCGATCCATGATATGTTGCTAGGGGACTCTTTGGTGAGAAATCTAGATTGATAATAAGACTGGAATACTCTATCCCATGGTTTCTGTTAGCTTTCAACAGTGGGTAGCGGATTTCACAAGCATACCCAAAACTGTTCAGGTAGCCAAATGTACATATCAGGGCACAAAAAGCGCCGGAAACGACTAGCCAGGCTTGGATCCCACCATTAGGAGGGGATCGAGGGACGTGAGCGGCAGCCCCTAGGGGTTGGGACTCATTGGCGTGAGCTACAACGGGCTGTGTTTCTTTGTCTTGAGCCATGCGAGAGATCAATCCGGTCAACAACAAGAGTAGCCAAGGTATTGCACATGTGTTCCTTTAACACAATAAGAAGAGGGTTTTTCCTAATCCCCCCCAGGTGCGGCTGGAATTTTCTCAGGAACGCATCATTTCCGAGCCGTATCCGTCCCCCGCACTTTCGCTCCAAGTATTAAGCGATAGCAAACTTGAAACTTGAAAGTTCAAGGCTCCACAAATGTGACCCCAAGTCGATTGGGTATCTCCTGAACCACAGGCAAAACAAGCTTCGGATTACTCCTTGCTTCAATCATGCATGTCATCGGAAATATGATCCATTTCCTGAGCGACATACATACTCCACACTGTTACCGGCTCGGTAAGAACTGAATATGGTAATTACCAGGGCTATCGCCCATGTGTGTGGCGGGAAACAATTGTGGTTGGCAACTTGGCAGGCCATCTCCACCAATATGCAATGCACACTACTAGGCATCATGACGTGTTGACCTCTAACAAGTCAGTAGATTCAAGGTAAACAACACATGTATTAGTACTTACGCGGCGGTGTCGAAGGCCTTACTGTCTGGATAGAGTAAGATGTTCGCGGCGGGACGCGACGGGGACTATGTTGCCGAGAAAGCTTAGTAGAACTACTCGTATCGGCATTGCGCTATTGGGCCTTTCTCTGGGCTAATCTTGCATCAAGAACATTTATCACTTTTCCCATTGCTATTGGTCCAAGTCACTGTGCCGTACGTGCGGGCATAAATTTGTGCATATGATTGTGGCCTGCCTGGCACCATCGAACGAATCTTAGGACAAGCAGAGGCCCAAACGACCGGCGCCGGGATCATTTACGCAGTGGGCGGGCAAAGCTGAACTCAATGAGAAGAAGTGCCGAAACAGGTGGGTGTGCCTCCTGCCTGCCTCATGTTACCCATCAATTTGACGGTGGTTTTCTCCATAGAAGGCATTACTAAGTAAAGTTTACTAGGGCACTTTGATTTCCATGCAATACTGCAGTGGTGTTTTGTTACCATGCAATTTCAACATTGCAGAGGATATTCTGCGTTACAGATAGATCTTTTTTCATTAACAAGAATCTGTTCAGCTTCTTTGCATATGGTATCTGAGAGCTAAAGGAGCTCAATCAAAAGGACCCCTCGAAGTGTGTTGACCGGTCCTCGGTATTTCATTGTAGCTCTGTGAGGATTCATATCCTTGAACGGCAAAGCATTTTAGACACACCCTTTTCATCCCCATGGCACTATTGGTAGATGCGGGCCCCACCGATGTGCACAAAGCTTCCTAGCATTACTGATTAAGGGTGCTGGTTAATTTCAGTTGATTACACAGACACAATTGTTGAAATAGGCCTGTAAAAGCTGCCTCTTGGAAAATCCAGAGTCAGCAAACCTCTGTCCAGCACGGAAACCAAGAGGAATCTTGCGCCTACTCCATACAATATACTGCCTTGACTTGCTGTCGCGCTCACAATGTCTCTAGATGGCCAGAATCAAAACAGAGGCCCTGGTTTACTTGCCATTGAGGTTGTGCTGACGCCAATTGCTCTTCTTGTAACGGTGATTAGAATTGGAGTCCGGAAAATTAATTATCAAACTGGATGGGACGACGCTGCTATAGGCGCGGCAATGGTAAGATCTTATCTATTCATCACATTGTCGACGCATTAGCCCCTTTTCACATGCTTCTTATCCCCAGCTTTCTCCAAACTGCAATGAAGGCTCTCAACGTACTGACACGTTTTGGCACAGATATTCCGGCTTGTCTCATTTTGCTTCACAATGATCAGCCTGAGCGAGGGAAATGGCCGACACCAAAAATATCTCTCGATTGGAGCAGTCATGAATATCCTCAAGTGGACGTGGGCAAACGAAATCTTGATATTCGTTACCGTCTGCCTTATCAAGGTCTCTATATGCCTCTTTATTCTCCGTTTTAAAAGGACTGGCTGGCTCAAGTGGTTCCTCTACGTAATGATGGCTGGTTTGATTATTACCAACGCAAGCTGCATCGTTGTTCTGTTGGCGCAGTGCAGGCCTCTAAATGCATACTGGAATAGAGCCGCTGGTACTTGCTGGGATGTTCGGATTTATAACGGCTTTATTTACGCAGCTGTTGGTATGCTAATCGTGTTAAAGATTTAAGCCTTCACTAATAGAGTCAATAGGTTATTCAGTCATTACAGACATGATATGCTCTTTCCTTCCACTTATAATACTTTGGAATGTTCGAATCTCGCCTCGCCTCAAATTCGCTGTGTCTGGTCTCATGACCCTTGGGTTGATGTAAGCCCAGCCGTAACATCATTAGAGCCAGAGAGACTAAACAAGGACCCAGAGCATCTGGCTGCGCTGCCGTAAGGGCAGCTTTATCGGCTCAAAATGAGTCAAATGATCTGACCTGTGAGCCGCATATCACCAAAGTTCCCTTTGGTGGAACTCATTCATTGACATTGATAGGGGCTCTTGTAATAGTCGATGATTGGGCCTTGTAAGTCAAAAACATTGGAACCTCAGATTGGTTCCAAGACTAAGCTTAAGTTCAGTTGCGAAGCGGATCTAGGAATCATCGCGGCAAATCTCGCGCTCTCCCAGATGGTTTACCTTTTTATTCGTAATCGACGTCGTCGTCTGAATGATGAACGGGGTACTACAAGAGCCTACCAATATCGTTGGCCATCCTCTCAAAGCTACTCCAGCACGTTAAAGAGAAAAGTATATCGAATATTCCGATCGTCACAAAGCCAAGAACCCGAACCTCAATTCAACGACCAAATACCACTTGGCAGCATAGCTGTCACAAGTCATTAATTATAGTAGTCATGTCCAGATTAAGGTTTCGTCAAAACCTAGACAACGACTTGTTAAAATGAAGACGAAAGAAAACTAGCTTTCTGCTTGTTTAGCCATTGTTCAAACACAATATCTAATTGGCCCAAGCCTTGCAGCCATCGCCCAGTACTGTTGACCACGTGATACTCAACCAAAAATACAGTAGCGTGAGTTGCTTCGAGTTTGTAGCCTCGTACAACTTCGTACAATATACGTCATTTTTATAATTGGATCCTACCGTTATCATGGATTTTGCCTTACACCCATGGAAGAAGCCAAAAGAGAACATGTTTTTTCCCAATGTCTAATGCAGACTACCATGGGAGAAGCGTCCAGCTATCTGCATGCTAGATCACATGAGGGAGGTCAGAGAGCTGGTACTTCTCGGGGAGCACAAAGTATCTCGGAAATCCTTTGAAACTACAAGTTTGCGGGATCTTGAGGACCCTTGGGTTGTTTCTGGCCAATGCAGATGCCGGACCTCGACCAGTGAGCATTATAGTAAAATCCCGTTACTACGGGGCGGCGAAGCAGGTAAGACTATCCTTTATACAAAAATTTCTGTAATAAATACTACGGCTAGTAGTGGCTGGGTATGGCTAACGTAAGAAAACTTGAAAACTACAGGACTTTGACCAAAATCTGGGCTAAATAATCTGAAATACAGGGAGTTCTGTGTATTTTCCCCTATATTGATGTAACGGATTGCTAACACTCTTTCAGAATTTCTTTCCGTTCGAGTTATAAAGAGGTTTTCCCTTATCCGTATGTGTAATATTGGAAATCTGCAGGAGCCTTCCGTTGTAACGAGTCCACTAGTCGGAACTTCCCTACAACGAAGTTTTGCTGTATTCTATGCCAAAATGCGGGGTTTTTTCCTCTCGTCCTTACTACTCGAGCCACTCCTTTGCAGATACTATTGATATGTACGCCATATGGCTTTGGCAATCTGATCTTTCTTTTATTCCGGTTGCAGCGGTGCTTTTTATCGTCACAATCTACGGATACTGCCTGGCGTTTAGATTTCAATATGCTGCTTTCCATATTTTATGTACTCTTGCTGGCTTTATTTGTTATTTTGTTCTATGTTGTAATCTACAATCGATATTTCCACCCGTTGCATTTATTTCCAGGACCATTGTGGGGGTCAGTCACAGATTTTTACCATACGTATCTGTTTTCGACTAGAAAATACCATGAGAAGGTACAAATCCTTCATGAAGAATACGGTCAGTGATAACAGTTCATGGCTACAGAAACCCAAGCTGAAAACCAATATTCAAGGGTCAGTTATTCGGATAGCTCCGAATCTTTTGAGTTTTACCGATCCACTCCTCCTGCCCAAAGTCTACCATCGAGCGGCCGAAAAGACGCCCTTCTACAGTACAGGATTGGCTGGAGAGGCTCCTCCGCTCTTGCAAATAGAGTCACACTCTCAGCATGCAGCAAAGCTGAAAATTATAGCCCCAACTGTCAGCTTATTCAATGCGACTCAAGCTGTTTTCATTTGCTGACTTTTCGTAGTATTCGATGAAAAATCTGAAACTCTTAGAATGTGTCATAGACGAGCGCATTACGATGGTGAACCAAATGCTGAGGTCGGAGCATGCTCTTACAGGCCTCAAAGTCGACCTTTCTGAGTGGACGAGGTGAGATAATATCTAATTAACTTTGGCTACATAGCTATTTACAATTTTGTCCAAACGCATCTTAAGAAAAATCAAACACTGATTTGAAACCATCAGATGGTATGTCTATGACACGATAACTCACCTCATCTATGGCGAGCCAGCTGGCTTTGTGGAAAAGGGTCAAGATATTGATGGGCTCATCGAAGCATGGCACGACATGTTCAGGCTGGGAGGGCTTGTCGCAACCTTACCGTGGCTAGTCCATCCCCTAATAACTTCTTGGCCTTTGAAGAAGTACATAATGCCGCGCAAAGGCCACCGAAAAGGAAGTGGTGCGATAATGTCGGTATGGATTCCCTACATAAACTTTACAACTTTTTGAAATCTTCGTTGAGTCCGCCATAGTCACATGAGAAATTCTTCGAGCGCCGCCTTCAAAACCCTCAGCTCGCACGATCTGGAAACATTTTCGATAGGTATCTCTCCATGCACTGCGTTTTCCTTCTACCATATTGCCTATGCTGATGCTACATAGATTTCGCCAAACCAGACATACCGATGGTAGGACCTTCAGTCCTGCAGAAGCTGAGCACGAATGTTTCCTTTTGACAGTCGCCTCCCAGGACACCACAGCGGCGTTTATCTCTCCACTGATTGGCCACATCGCACAGGATAAACAAGTTTCTACAAAACTCATGGCCGAAATTTGCGAATTGGAGAAACAAGGTCTGTTGAGCTTGCCTGTTGTTCAATATCACGAGACTACGATTATGCCTTATTTCATGGCCTGCGTGCGTGAAACCCTTCGTCTCTGTCCGCCAACTCCAATTATTCTTCCTCGTTATTCTCCTAAGGGGGGCATGGCTATTGATGGAATGTGGGTGCCTGAGACTGCCGAGATTGGCGCCAATCCATACCTCATACATCGTAACAAAGATATGTTTGGAGAAGATGTGGGTGTGTATCGCCCAGAGCGATGGTTGGAAAATCCCGAGCGCACACACTTAATGGATAGATATGATTTTGTGTGGGGTTATGGAAGTCGCAAGTGTGTAGGGAAGAATATCGCTTTGATGGACGGGCAAAAGTTTGTGCTACAGGTATATCAAATTCATTCCTACACTATTACGCAAGTTTTAACAGTTATAGCTCTTCCGTGATTTCAAAATTCAGTTGGCAACGCCAGGAAAGCCGTGGACGACGGAGAATTGGGGGATTAACCTGTACTTTGAACAGTGGGTCAATCTTGACGAGAGGTTCAAGCGCTCTGCTGGAAATTGAATGTATCAAGTACATTTAAGCTACTCAAAATCCTTTTCATTACAATTCCTTTGGGGAGTAAGACTTTATCCCGAGCAAATCATTTAGCTTATCTCCAAGAGACTCTCACGACTCGTTTTAGTAATAGAAGCGGGATGGCGAATAGCTGTTCTACCATTTATCTGAATCAAACGGTGCTTTCTCCAGTAAGAACTAAGATAGGCGTTTCCTGAGAAAAGGCCCCATACCTCGGCACAGTCGGTATTCGAAAGAAACATTGGCCAATCACATATCAATGTACGTACACGCCATAGCGTGGGATGTTATCCTCCTGCCTGCTTTGCCCCAAAACCCCCCCCCCGATCGCTTTACATGAAGTGCTTCAATATTTTCCATTTACTTCTATTTCTGCACATCTGATGGTCACTATGCCAACAAAAACTCTCTTTGAACTGCTACCCCCTTTTCCCAATAATGTTCCCATCGCAAATATTCCCCGACTATCTCTTAATAAGCTTTTTGCTAATGAAAGCTTTGAGTCTGAGAGACTGTATGATGCCTGCAGAACATACGGATTTTTTCATCTGAACTTGGAAGGACCATCAGGAGGCGAGTCGCTTTTGAAAGATGCAGAGGCTATGTACGAACTGGATCGCAGAATCCACAGGCTGGAACAAGTTGAGAAGATGAAATACGCTTACTCGCCACCTTCTCAGCTGTTTGGGTAATTTCAAGATTCCATAAAATACCACTCGGGTGTACATTAAAATGAAGATCATGAGTAGTTATAGGCTAACTCTGTTCCATGTTCCGAGATTCAAACATGCCGGACGCAACAAGATCCCTTCTGGTGCTCCAGACCGCTATGAAGCTTGGACTCTAAGCCAGGACGACATCCTCGGCACGCCGACCGATATTGACGTTCACCCACCCCCAAATCCCGATCTCATCAACTCTGAAAATCAGTTGTTGAGGTCATTCGTTTATCATGCTCACGCCATAGTCCGCCTTGTACTTTCTCACTTAGACTCTCATTTGCACCTCCCCCAAGGTACCCTCGCATCGCTCCAGGAGATCGACCAGCCCTCCGGCACATCTATTCGCCTCCTTCGCTACCTTCCCCAACCTGTTGGAGACCGCCGCACCAGTCTGGTCGGCCACACGGACATTGGTAGCTTAACGGTGCTCTTCAACGTCATTGGTGGACTCCAGGTCCTGCCCCCTGGCTGTGAGAATACGGAAGAATCATGGCTGTACGTGAAGCCCGAGCCTGGCTGCGCGCTGATCAACATGGGAGATGCTATGGTTGAGTGGAGCGGTGGTCTACTCAGGAGCGACCTGCATCGTGTGACATATGCGCCAGGTCAACAAGCTGAGAGCGTAAGATATAGTATCGCATATCTCGTGAGGCCACAGAGGAATGTAGTAATGAGGCCTTTGGAATTTGGGGACGTGATACCGAAGCTCGAAGAGGCGGAATTTGACAGAGAGCAATTGACTGCACTGGAATGGGAACGCAGAAAATCAAAAGCAATTATCGCAGGCGGGGATATCGCTCGAAGTAAGGGTGGTAATGTTGAGCAGAGACGCTATACTATCAGGACGGAAGTATGAGATCCTCCATAGTCGCCACAGCTTGACTGAGAGCTATTGTCAGGGCCAAAGGGCCGCCCTCGTTGCCGATAGACGAGCATTTTTCGTGCTTTTCGGCGTTCTAGGCGCGCAGAAATTTCTGCTGATTGATAAACAACGTCATCGTTGCGATCGAGAGCTGTGGTTATATTACATGACTTGTATCATCTGTTTTTGTCTTCCATTTTAAAGATCTCGAGTCAGAAATTGCACACTCACTCATTCACTTCGTTAGCTCAGTCGTTTAAATAGAGAGAATCTTGGCGTCGATGAGCAGCTTAAGGCCTTCCTAAGCTACTTATTGCCATCGGCTGGCCAATCATCAATATACCTATATTTCAGATTGTTGCGTTCGTTGATGCGTTCGTTTTGTGAGGCCCCTAAGCAATAGCTTGAAAAATCACCACACCAAGCACACTTAATTTTTCACAAATTCGACTTTATCTCTTCAAGTCTCACAAACCTCGCCGTCGCCTCTAAAAACGCATTGCCTTCTCCATCCTCAACTCTCCCACCAGTATAAATCACCCTCCCATCCCCCTCCTCCGCCTCCACCCAAGCTCGACACAGCACCACATTAGGCGCCTTAACCTTCCTAAAAAGCTTGCCCTTAAATTCTGTCGTCACAACCGGCCGCTCACCCACTGTCTGGAACGCCTTGACCGCCATCGCGCTATCCAAAATCGTCATCACGATACCCCCATGCACAATTTCCCCAGGCCCATTCAGCCCCATGCCGAGCGAATACAACACCAGCCATTCGTTTGCACCGGGCTTTTCAAACGACTGCACCGCCCGCAAGCCGCGCTCGTTCCATAGTGTTGAGGAGAATAGACTGTAAGACTCGGAGGAGTTAGTAGAAGATGGGTTGCGCGAGGTGGTGGGGTGGGGGATCAGGTGGGGGGAGGCGAAGAGGGCGCGGCACCAGGCGTGGCGATCGAAGTCCGAGAGGGTTTCTGGTGGCATGTCTGGGCGGTTTGAGGAGAAATGGGAGAAAATTAAAGTAGGAAGGCTAGAATAGTAAATAAGAAGGTAGTTTTAAAATAAAAGAAACAGAAAGAGAAGAGTTTAAGTTTTTTTAAGAGAGATACATTGTTTCTAACATTACAACACACAGCTGCGAAACGAGCTTTAGAGATTTTGTTTTTTTTTCGTTTTTTTTTTCTTCATTAAGTGCATGCAGCCTATGGCTATGGCACTGTCTAGGCGCTGTGTGTGTGCTACGTTACATGTAACCTGGCCAGAGTCGCTGCTTTATATCTTTTCGTTGATCAATCACATCGATAGTTTGTGCATACAAGCGCTCTCGCTCAAATCCTCGCAATCATAGTTTCATTTTCCTTCGTCTCTTTGCATTCTTTATCTGCTCTGCTTTATAATGTCTGCAGTTCAGCAGTAAGTGCTTCGACGTTTGTCTTGCATTGCATATTTCATAGCATTTGTTTGAATTATTCTTTGATAATTGATACAAATAGCTCTTGAAATAGTCATGTCTCATTTTCAGCTGAATAAAGATTGAAAACGTTAGTCTATTGATTTTTCTCAGCTCTTTTAGTGATTTATGACTTAAATTCACATTTGATATGTGCTTTCAATACTGATTTCCCTTTTTGATACTGATGTTTCAAACATTTAATCATTGTAATTTCAACTCTTTGCAAATTTGCTTTTTGACGAAGCTTATGATAATTATTTTCATGTTGTTGATAATTGTTACGAGTGTATCAAGACTGATAAGACTGATAAGACTGAACAAGACTGACTAGTTGAGATCTGATTTAGATCTGACTCAGATTTGACTCAGATATGACTTAATCTCTTTTTCTTTCTCAACACTCTTTTCTTTCATCAACATCTTGTTCATCTACATCACATTCTTTTCATGTCACAAACACATTTCTTTCAAGTCTAGCACAGTCTCTGAACATTACATAAATAAAAGTTCTTGTATCAATCTTCTTCTGTATTCTTAATATTCAGTTATAGTTATTTCTAAAGATCAAGCACTATTAATTCTAATCTTCATTGATTGTATCATTTAAACATAATTCTGACATTATATTAAGAATTCATTAATCACATGATACTGATCTCATTACTCATTCAACATACTCATCTAAACAGAATGAGTTTAAAGAAATTCATTTATCTGATGATTAACGACAATTAAAAGATAAAACAACATTAAAGAATTGAATAGAATCAACAACAAGATTGTTTGAATTGCTAAACTACTTATTGCTTATTAAGTATGCAAAGTTCACTTGATTACAAGAATCATAATAAAGAATCTTCATGAATTGCTCAAGAATCAAATCAATTGATAGATTCAACAATAAAGAATCTTCATTGTTTGCTAAAGAATTAATCAAATCAACAAATAAATCTTATCTTCTTTGTTGAAGATTAAACATCACTTCATACATCTTTCTTCTTTAATTGTCAAGCATCGTCATTCATTTGATTTCTTTTCAAACAAATCTCATCATGTTTAGTCATTTATTTACTGAAGAGCATTCTGAAGAATTTCGAAATCGTTTCTCTCAAATCTTTAATGCTGATTCATCAAAATCATCAAGTGCTGCATCATTTATTCATGAAGATGATGAATCATCTGCTGAAACAATAATACTTCTCATGTTTTATGAAATCTGAAAGACTTGAAGTCTAGCTCTTGATGAAGAAACAGATTGACTCTATGAGTTAAATAAACAACAAGAAGACGAAATCAAAAAGTTGAAGACTAAACTTCAAGCTAAAGAAAACACTTCTTCTGATTTCATCTACTTTAAGCGTTCTAGATCTTAAAAAATATCTGATTCTTCACTGTTTACTAATGAAAAGAATTCTATTTAAAAGAATTGATACGAAAAAATTCAGAATAAACTAGAGATCAACGTCAATCTTTTTTCTAATGAATGAGTCAAATTGAGCTATATACATTCTAGATTATTCAATGACACAGCTGAGATCACTCAAGCTAGACATAAACATGACTGTATCAATCTTTATAAGATTGTTGATGATCTTTTGAAAGAGTTAACTCAGTTGTTCAATGACTTGAATAAGAAAGTCAACTTTTGTAGAAAATACTACAACTTGATTCAAGAATTCAAGAAATTCAATGAATTTTATACTCAGTTTCAACATTTATCTTTCTATCTAGACTATCATGAGAAGCAACTGATTGCTGATTTGAAAGATAAAATACATCTTCATCTTCAATTTATTTAAGTAGATCAACTAGTTCAATCTGATTTTCTAAAAGAAATTCATTTCTATCTGATTCATTTGAATAATGATCAACGAGTCATTTGAAAGATCAAAGACAAAATCAAACATGTCAATGATATTTTAAAAACTATTTTTCATAAAGCAACTGTTGTCACTCAGCAGTCATTCAATCATTCGAAGTCTGATCATCTAAAGTCGTATGACGCGATTTTAACTAGCATCAAAGAAGCAAACATTTTAGTCAAAAGCTGTTTTGTATGTCATAAATTAGATCATAGCTCTAAAAAGTGCTTTTGTCATGATGAATTGACACATAGAGACTAAAGTCAGAGACTGAGTTGAAGATCAGATCTGAGTTAGCTCTGAAACTTTATAACTCTGTCAAGACATTGTTTAGACTACGTCATATCTTCGACTTAATATATTATGAGTTATGTCGTGCTTTACTTAACAATGCTTGACAAACTCTTTATAGTCGATCGATTCTCTTGAATTATCAAGAACTTCTTAATAATTAGCTTTATCATAATATATATTCATTCTGTGCCTGCTTAGAATATTACATTGTCATATCATTCTTATAAATCTCGTCTACTCATCTAGTAGATCTGATCATCACAGTTCTAATTATTTTAAACTTTTTTTAGAAATGATGATTTGATATTTAAGCATGACAACAGTAACGTAATTGTAACAGAGTTGAAATGATGATGTCTTGATCTTGTGAGACATCAAATCAGAAAATGAACGTCATATAACGAAATCAGAAAGTGAAGAAGCAGAAGATGAACTCTCTCTTGATATTAATGAACAGCTGACTCACGCAATGCTTCAACATGATGAACTGTGAAAGAAACAGAAGTTAGCAGCTATTCAATCAAAGATTGAGATTTTGCAAGTCGTTGAAACGACGAAAAGAAGTCGTTCAGCTTTCATTGAGAACTCAAATGATCTATGCATCATCGTCTTCATAGTGTTGACGATGACGAAATGAAGTCATCACAAGATCGTTTTGCAGAAGCGAAGATTCTCAATGTTCTTGAAGAAGTATCATGATAAAATCATAAGAGAGCATAGAGAGTGAATTCGCGATGTTAAAATCTCATTTTAAAATACTTTTTAACATTTTCAAAGTGATGAGAAAAAGATTTTATATTGCATGATCTATCTCAAGAATGAATCAAAGAAGCTTTGATTTAATCATAAAGAAACTATGTTTGCAGCTCAGCAGACGTGATTTGATTTTATCAACTTTCTTCTTAATTTAATCGAGAATTTGATGAATCAAAGCATAGACGTGACTCAGCAGTATGTGAATGCATCGCAACATTCAGATCAGATGATATGAATGTTTGCAGTTTATCTGAGCATTCTGAAACATCAACTTTCATTGTATAATGATGAGCATAAGCGAACTCATCTATTCATCAAGTTGAGATCTGAGCTGCGCATGATCATTACTAATGTGCAGTCGATTTTCATCACACGAAATGCGTTAATCGATCTTGTCACTCAATTGAAAATCAACTTGCAAAAGAAGCGCGTCTTGTCGTTGAAACAATCTCAAGACGAGAACTTGCATGATTGAGATAAAATCAACAAGAAGACTCATTCAAAGCGAAAGAAATCTCATTGATCAATCAGACTCAACTTTTCGTCAAAGACAAGCTTACATTCTTTGTCATGTTATAGCAAGAATTTGTTCAATATAACATGCTATATGTGCAATCAAAAGAATCATTACTTTATTGATTGTAAAGACGAAAAGATCAAGAACAAATCAAAAGAATCTGATGCAAATCGAGTATTCATTGATTCAATGTTACATAAAAGTTGTCTCAAGATTTTGAAAAAAGACAAGCTCTTGATGAATGTTTCAAATCATCAAGAGAAAAACAAGAAGTTCTCTTTGTAAAGATTATTATATATAAAGAGCATGTAATTCAGAAAGATCAGAAGACAGAAATGAAGATTCACATGAATATCAATGTCAAGATGAACATAATTAGTCAACGTTTCATCATCGAGCAAGATATGTTATTGCTGAACGTTGATCTCTCGAGATTTATCTGAATAAACGATCAGAGTGTTTATTGTTATGACGTCTATAAGATGTGTTATCGACTGAGAGACAGCTGAGACATAGAGAAAAAAGATATAAGTATCTTCTATGCTATTGACAAGAAAGAATCTTTCTTGATTTTGAGTATGTTAAATATGCAATTCAAGCGTATTTGAATAGACATGATTGCAAGAACATAACGTTTCAACGTGAATGAGCACGCATTTGAGTTGTTCTTTGCATAAGCATTTACGAAAGTTCTACAAGATGAGTCTACTGTGTATGCTCTTGTCATGATCAATGTTGTCAAAGAATCAATCATTGAACATCAAGTGAAAGCAATGAATAATATGATGAGTTGTATCACAAACGCGCTTGAAACGCAGACTTTACTCGTTGAATTAAAAGAATACGAAGATGTATTCTCGACAGAGAATGCAGGCAAACTGTCTTTGCATGAAGAACATGATCATGCAATTGAAATCACTGCAAAGTCATCATATGAATCATTGTATAATCTGTTGAACACAGAGTTAGCAACTCTGAGACAGTATTTAAACAATGTTTTAGCGAAAGAATGAATTAAGCACTTTGTCAGCTCAACTGATGCATCTATTTTATTCATTTTCAAAAAGAACGATAGTCTTCATTTATGCATGAACTATCAAGATCTGAATAAGATCACTATCAAAAATCGTCATTCGCTGTCTCTAATTAGTGAAACTCTAGACAGACTCAATAAAATCAAGCAGTTTACTAAGTTAAATCTGAAGAACGTTTATCATTGTCTCAGAATTCAACGTGAAGATGAGTGAAAGACGACGTTTCATACTCATTATAATCACTTTGAATATATGATCATGTTGTTTAATTTGATCAATGCATCTATCATCTTTCAGACTTATATTAATAAGATCTTGACAAAGCTTTTAAATGACTTTTGTGTTGTTTATCTGAATGACATTCTAATCTTCTTCATAGAGAAGACTGATCATGTAGATCACATAAAGCAGATTCTTGAGAGATTAAGAAAGTTCAAGCTATATGCTAGCTTAAAGAAGTGTGAATTCTTCATCACTAAAGTGAACTTTCTAGAATTTGTCGTATTCACAGAAGATGTTTCGATGAATTCAAGTAAAGTAAACATCATCAAAACGTGACTCAGATCGAAGATGTATTGAGAAATACAAGTTTTTCTGAAATTCATCAATTTCTATCGACGTTTTATACATCACTACTCTCAGATAGCAGAATCTTTAATAAAACTACTGAGAGATAGTGTAAAAGATGTAAAAATGAACTCATTTATATGATTGAGCGAAGCGAAACAAGCTTTTAATCAGCTTCGCAACATCTTTATAAGAACGTTTATACTAAGATACTTTGACTCAGAGCGACATATACATATTAAGATTGATGCATTCAATTATGCAGTTATGAGTATTTTGTCTCAGTCAGATGATAAAGATCAGTGACATTCAATTGCATTCTGAAACAGAATGATGATAAATGTTGAAAGAAACTATGAAACATATGATCAGAAGCTTCTAATCATAGTAGCGATGTTTAAACACTGATGACACTATGTGAAAGACAATTATCATACTGTCAAAGTTCTGACTGATCATAATAATCTGAAGAGTTTTATGAATGTTCAAGAGCTAAACAAAAGACAAGTCAGATGAGTCATGAAATTGTTGATCTGCAACTTTGAAATAGCGCATAAATCAGGAAAGACAAACTCAATTAATACATCATTGAGACAATCTGACTATAAGAATGAGAACATCTTTGCGAATCATTTGCTGCTCATTCTGCAGCGAAAGCTAGCTAGAATAGAAAGCTTAAATAGTTTTATATTCATAGCGATCAGAGAACTATACTGTATACAAGTGATTAATGATGTTGAGAAGACGTTTGTTCACAGTATAAGTATGAACAGATATTCAGCAGAACATGTCAAGAACAGACTGCAAGATGAAACTCATTGATGAACATAAGTAATTAACAATGTTGAGAAGATGTTCATTCACAGTGTCAGTGAAAGAAGATATTCAGTCGATCATGTTGAAAGCATGTCGTCAGATGAAATCTACTGTACATGAGTGATTAACGAAGTTGAGAAGATGTCTGTTCACAGTGTCAGTGAAAACACGAGTACATGTTCAGCAATGCATGTCAGAAGTATGCTGCTGAGAATCATGACTTTAGCAATGCAAAAGATGCATCTAAATGAAGTACATTTCTCAAGAGATAAAATTTCTCGATCTGAGTCTGAAAACTTGAGAAGACACAATGATGAAACGTTGACTCATAGAAATTGCAACGTAGCTGAGAAACAGCTTAATTCTGTTGCTGAAACTGTTGATTGCAAACAACTCATTTCACGTGCAATTGTCAGAGTATTAACAATTCACGAAACAACATACAACTTCAGTAGTAAATTCATAGTCAAGCTCATCAAGATCTTACAGCAAGAAGATGAATTTGCTGTAAGACTAAGAGCAGACGAAACAATGAATATATGAAAGAGTGACGTTGAAGCTTGAACATTAAATAGTCAAGAAATAATAGAATACAACGAATCATTATATGTTTCAGAAGATCTTTCTGTCAGAGAAAAGCTATTGAAACGTCATCATAATGATTTGTTAGCAAGACATTTTGATGCTGACAAGATCAGCGAGCTATTAGATTGCAAATATTACTGAAAAAGTATGATCAAAAATGTCAAAGAGTACATAAATACTTGTGACATCTGTCAGAGAATGAAGATGAAACGTCATCTATCATATGACGAGTTGAGATCATTATTTCAACTCACAGATTCATGAAAAGAAATCACTATGAATTTCATAATTAATCTGTCGCCTAGTAAATGAAAAGAAGTCATGTATGACTCAATTCTCATGATAGTTGATCACTACATGAAGATAACGCGTTATCTGTCTATAAAGAAGACTCTGACTGTTGTAAAGTTAGCAAAGTTGTTCTTTGAGCAGATTGCTTTAAAATATGAGATATTGAATGATATAATTATTGATAAAGATAGTCTATTTATCAGTGCATTCTGATCAAAGATCTGCTATCATGTCAAGATGAAACAACGACTAAGCATCGCTTTTCATTTGCAAACAGATGATTAAACAGAACAACAGAATTAAACATTGAAACATTATTTAAGAATGTATTGTTTCAAAAAACAAGATGACTGAGCTACGTTTCTACTCATAGTTGAGTTCATTTATCATCAGACGAAGCATGCTTCGTTGAACTGTAATTCTTTTAAAATCATGTATGACTATAAGTCAATCTTTGATATACACATTGAGATTGATGCTATGAAAGAAGAAGTGTCAGCAGTAAAAGAACATGTTGAAATGCTGCAAGATATGCAAAACACGTTGACGCAATGATGATAAAATGCGATCAATGCTTAGACAAAGTACTATAATTGAAAACATAAGTTTAAGTTCTTTAATGTTGATGATTTGATCATGCTATCAGCAAAAAATCTGAAGCAGAAGAAGTTGAGTAAGAAGTTATCAAATAAGATGATAAAGTTCTTTCGTATACAAGAACTCATAGACAAGCAGATGTATTATCTTGATCTTTCAATCATTTATAGAGTTTATTCTGTCTTTCATATGTTTCTTTTAGAGTCGTATAATTGTAGACTAAACGATGACTTTATATTCAATTATTTCGTACTCAAGCTTATTAATGATGAGCAAGAATGAAAGATAGAAAAGATTCTACAGAAGCGAAAAAGAAAGAAAATCTTATATTATAAGATACAATGAAAAGAATATTTCATTGAATATAATCAATGAATATTGAGCGAAGATATGAAAGATGTCTCGAAGCTTATAGAAGCTTTCAAAACAAGACTGAAACGTAAGTGAAAAGCATAATCACTCACTTTCAAGCATAAACTCATTATTAGAAAAGAAGAATTACTGTATTATGATAGTTTTACTCTCTAATGAGATGATCACATATGTAAATCAACAGACAGAAGAAAAAAGCGCAAAGATGCTCAAATGCGTTTGACAAGAAAGTGCAATCATCACGACATAACAAACATCACGCAATCATCACTTCATTAAACATCTTTCACATGAGACAAGATTGCAGACTTTTTCTTCTCTTTCATTGTCAGATTTACATTGAGACGTGAAGACAGAGATTTGAAAGATGACAGATTGTGCTAAAATATATCAGAACAATTAGAAACGCTGATAAAACAATATATAATCAAGATTAAATGTATCACAAAGCACTTTACATTCAGAATTTCTTTAACAATGTCATTGACAATCATCATCTCTTTGAGAATGAGCTTTTGAATCTTTAAAAACTTGAGTTTGTGAGCTTTCTTAAGATGATTCTTTACACGAGTCGCTGTTGTCAACTTCTTGTAAAGAATTTTCTGATGAACAGTGAATATCTTCAGAACGACGTTCTCTTCTTCATTTTCAATTGCACTATCATGAATATTTTGCAGATGAAAAAATTCATTGACAGCTCAAATGCAGATGTCAAAAATCTAAACATTAAATCATGAGTGTTTAGCAAATGTATCAGATAAGTATACTCACTGTGATACAAAAATCTTCATTACTTGCACAGCAAACACACTTTCTGTACATTGTTTTTCTTTGAAAGATGACATCACACAGCGATGCTTTATTCTTAATATGTAAAACTCAAGCACACTTTATACAAATCACTCTATCTAGAATTTTGAAATCAGCAACGCTTCTTTCGCTTATTTCAACAATTGACAGCTGAAAAGCATCAGTAACGACATCAAGAAGTTGAATAAGCGAATCTCATTATCGTTTTTCAATTTCGCGAAGTCTGTGAGTTCAACAAGATCGTTGACGAAGCATCAATGATCATTTCTTTTCTCATTGTCTTTCGAATTTCTTCTTCAATAGCTGAGACATACTCAAAAGTTTGAATAGTAGAAATGATGAGTTCTCGATCAAAATTTAATGACATTTGCATCATCACAAGCAATTCAGCATCAGCAGCATCAGCAACATCAGCAGCATCAGCAGCATCATGATTATCACGTCTGATTGATGTCTTTTGAGCAAACTTATGATACTGTTAGTTGCAGTAATAGTCGTGAAATCTCAAGTTGTGACATCACTTACTTTTGTAATGATCTTGACTTAAGCATCAGTTAACTTCATCATCTTACGACTCTCTTTGAGCGTCACTGCACGTTCACAACTCATGATCTAGATCTTTTATTCTTACTATACAGATATACTCAAAGTTTGTCAAAAGTAATCACACAATGATAAAAATATAATCATGATTGGAAAAAAATGAAGTTGAAGAAAATAAGAAGTTGAAAGAAACTGAAAGAGCAATAAACAAATCAACAATTATTATTCACTCTTGTTTACATTCTATCATCTCAACAACATCATTTACTTGAAAGATAAACAATGTCTATGTGTTAACTACACGTCATCATTGCTGTCATCTACATCAACTACACATCACATATACTATTTATAATGCCATCTATACGCATTATAATTGAAGATGAATCATCATTTAATTGAAAGTTTCTCTTTTTCTTGTTTTCTCACAAAGATTTGAAGATTTTTATCGAGAGCTTCTAGAGCGAATCAATGAGTACGCGTCATCGTTTATCAGAGTAAACAAAGGCATTAATTATTGAGATCGAGAATGAACTCACTTAGAAGAAAAGGCAATTGTCATGATAAATTAACACATAGAAGCTAGAATCAGAAGCTGAGTTGAAGATCAGATCTGAGTTAGCTCTGAAACTTTATGACTTTGTCAAGACATTATTTAGACTACGTCATATCTTCGACTTAATATGTTATGAGTTATGTCGTGCTCTACTTGACAATGCTTGACAAACTCTCTATAGTTGATCAATTCTCTTGAGTTATCGAGAGCTTCTTAATAATTAGCTCTATCATAATATATACTCATTCTATGCCTGCTTAGAATATCACATTGTCATATCATTCTTATAGACTTCGTCTACTCATTTAGTAGATCTGATCATCACAGCTTTGATTGATTTACTAAAATCAATGCAGTGAACAATGAATATGATTGCTTCAATTTTGATTTGAATTTCGATTCAAAAAACTAGTCATCTCTTCAAAAATCATTAAAGAAATAGAAATTATATCTTTGTATAAACTAGACGAAATTTTATCGAAAGAAAATTACTTTGAAAAGTCGTTTCTAATTGATACTTATCTCATCTCTCAGCATTGATCTTTCAGTCTTCATTCTTTAATAGACAGTAATTCAGTCATTTACACAATCGTACATTCTAATTTAGTCAATAAAGTATGCAAGAAACTAAAAATTCAATCTATATCACTGACAAAAGAGAAGCTAATAAAAGATTATGATGAAAAGTTATTTAAGAAAGTTATCACTCATAAAATTCTACTCAATCTCATCATTGAAAGTCATAAGAAATTGATTGTATCAATGTTGATAGTTGATATTGATCATCATGAAGTCATATTGAATAAGCTCTGAATAAATAAAAACGAAATATTACTAAATATGCAAAATGACATCATTGTTTTTTTGAATTAATTGAATACTTTTATTTCGATTATTTCGATTTCTTTCAATTCAAAGCACTTAAGTTGATCATGATCATCTTTGTCTTTTTCAATCATTCAAACTAAGACTTTTATGATGCTCAAATGACTCATTTCAATCACTGCTCAGAAAAAGTTATTCTCGATTCAAAGCATAAACGCAGCTTCGTTTAAAACATTGTTGAATTGTTCAAAGAAGAATCAGACGAAAGTCTTTGCTCTATTCATGACAAACATTAATAGAAAAATCACGTACAACACTCAGTGCAATTTGAACGCTTTAAACATTTCTTTAATCAATGAAAAGACTCAGAATTTGAAAGATATTAAAGCGAAACTGTCATCAAAATATTATGAGTTTCTAAATGTTTTTAATTGAGTTCAATTGAATAAACTATTCTCTCATCGCTTCTATGATCATAAAATTGAGCTCATCAATAATTCAACGTCTTCTTGCTGTCAAGTTTATTAAATGTTCTCTGTCAAACTTCTGAAAGTAAAGAAGTACTTAAACGAGAATCTGTTAAAGAAATTCATCACTTTTAGTCAGACTCTCTATTTCTTTCTCGTTCTATTCGCTCTCAAATCAAATGAAGATCTTTGATTCTGCGTGAACTATCAAAAGCTAAATGTTATTTTCAAAAGAAATAGATATTCTCTATCGTTGATAAATGAGATCATTGATAAAATAGTGAGTTGCAAGCATCTGACTAGATTGAACATCATATTAGCGTTCAACAAACTTCAAATGCATCTCAATAATGAGAATTACATCACTTTTATCATTGCTTTAAAAGCATATAAATATAAGATGCTATCATTCAAACTGATCAATGAATCAATCTTCTTTCAGCAATATATGAATGATGTTTTATGAAACTTTCTGAACGACTTTTGTCAAGTTTATCTAGATAACATTCTCATTTATAGCAAAATGAGAAAGAAACATAGAAATCACGTCAAACTAGTATTGAGTCGACTACGCGAAGCTGAACTGCAAATGAATATTTGAAAGTGCAAATTTGATGTAGAAGAGACTGTTTTTCTAGAAGTTATTGTATCAGAACTAAATCTTTGTATGAATCTCAGCAAAGTAACAGTCATAGTCAGCTGAATCACTTCAATCAATCTAAAAGAAATTCAGAGCTTCGTAAGATTTATTAACTTCTATCATCATTTTATTAAGAACTTCTTGAAGCTAGTTAAATCATTCACTCAGCTGATTAGAAAGAACACATTTTTTGTTTGAAACAAGATCTGTATTCAAGCTTTTGACAATTTAAAGAAACAAGTCAGCTCAGTCTTAATACTTCGTCACTTCAATCTTAAACAACAAGCTATTCTGAAGATCAATGCTTTGAACTATGTAAAAGGTGAAATACTATCTCAGTATAATGATGAAAGAGTTCTTCATTCAATGATTTTCTACAGCAAAAGCATAATTCTTGCTGAAATCAATTATCACATTTATGACAAGAAATTGTTAGTCATTATTCAATGTTTTGAACACTGATGACTTGAGCTAAAATGCATTGAACTACTCATTCAGATGTTCATCAATCATCAGACTTTAAAGATCTTCATAAAAAACAAACAGTTGAGTCGATAATAAGTTAACTATCTGAACATTCTATTGAAGTTCAACTTTCAGATCATCTTTAAATCAGGTAAAATAAACACTAAAGTTGATGCTTTAATTAAAATGTTTCTAGCAAACATTTTTGAATCAGCTCAGCGTCTTGAAGATCATTTTCAGACTATTTTGATTCTTGATAAAATCAATGTTCTATCTATTGAATCAGAAGCAAATCTCTATCAATGAGTACAAATGATCAATCAAATAAATGAGTTTTGCAGCAAATATAAACAAGCTATGAATGAAAACAAGCTCAAATTTCATATCACTAAATTGAAGAACTGCAAAATCATTGATGACATTTTATTTAAAAAAGATCTACTGTGAGTTTCTGAGAACATGCACACAAAATTACTATAAGAAGTGCATGATCAATCTTCAATCTTTCATCTCAACAATAAACAAATCATTGATCTAGTTCAGCGTTTCTACTATTGATCAGAGCGACAATTGCAGATCTCGAAATATATATTGAAGAATCTTTATACTAAAGTTACTGTCTACGTGAAACGCTCTGAATAAAAGGTTAAAGAAATATATAAGTGAAAAGAAAGAATAAAAAAACATTTCGCATTTGTGAGATTTAAACTCTCGCAAGAAGCATTGAGATTGAATGTGCTCATGCACACTTCACTCTTGTCGATAGCATCTTTGCAGAGAGCAGAGATCGATTCGAATATCAGCATGAGCGACAGCTCAAGAAAAGAACTCAAAACGTCAACGATGAAACGCGTAAAGTCAATTGAGAGTAGCTGAACTCTGTCAACAGAACAGCAGCTACAAAAAATATGAATAACTTGTTTTGCAATCAACAAAAATCATCTACATCATTGAAAAGAAGAATACAGATTGTGTTCAGTTCATCAAATGCATTAACAATTGATGCATCAATAAACTGACAAAATGCAAATGAGAATATGCAATCAACGCAAGTGATTGTGAGATTGAAAGAAATAAAAAAGCGAAAAGCGATGAAAAGCTCACACAAAGAAGTCAGCGATAAAGATAACAATGATGAAAATTAAGATGTCAGCTACAAGAAGACTTTAGTCAAAAGATTGCAAGAAAAAGCTGAATTTGCAATCAATCAGCTAGAAACAGCAATGTCAGAGCAGAAAGAGATCATCGAGCATAGCTTAAGCTACATAAGAAAAGCATGTGATGAAAGCATAGAGAATTTGATTCAACAGCAGATGAATGCATTGCAGAGTCAAATGAACAGAAAGCTAGAGACTATTCTGCAAATAGCGCAGCAAAATGCACGAAACATTGAAAAAGAAATCAACTTAAAGCAAATAACGAGAAAGACGCAAATCTCGCAGACGAAGCAGAGTTCACAAACGACGCAAGACAAGCAAATGAAGCAAAGATCTGCATCAAAGTTAACATATGCACAAAAGACAGCTCAATCAGCAGATGCAAACATTAAGGCAAATGCAAATGCAAAAGCGAGCGAATAAAATCTAGTCATCAAAAAATTCTCGTCAAAGTCACAAGATTTTTTTTATTTTTTATTTCTTCATTAAGTGCATGCAGTCTATGACTATGACATTGTCTAGACGCTGTGTGTATGCTAAGTTACATGTAACCTGGCTCAAGTCGCTGCTTTATATCTTTTCGTTGATCAATCACATCGATAGTTTGCATATACAAGCGCTCTCGCTCAAAATCTCACAATCATACTCTCGTTTTTCTTCGTTTCTTCGCACTTTTCGCGTTCTACTCTTTCATTTCTAATAGTCATTTTCTCGTCGTAATTCGAGTATTTTTCAAATACTTTAGTGTTGCAATTCTTTTGATTTTGGTGATGAACAGCGTCAATATGATGTTTGTGTTTTTGAGCTAAGTCTTTTTCTTAAGCTTTATCTGCTCTGATTTATAATGCTTGCAATTTAGTAGTAAATGCTCTGACGTTTGACTTGCATTGCATATTTCATAGCATTTGTTCGAATTATTCTCTGATACTCGATGCAAATAGCTCTTGAAATACTCGTGTCTCATTTTCAACTGAATAAAGATTGAAAACGTTAGTCTGTCGATTTTTCTAAGCTCTTTTAGTGATTTCTGACTTAGATTCACGTTCAATATGTGCTTTCGATACTGATTTTCCTTCTTGATGCTGCTTTTTCAGACATTTAACCATTGTAATTTCGCCTCTTTGCAAATTTGTTTTTTGATGAAGCTTATGATGATTGCTTTCGTGTTGTCGATAACTGATAATTCTGAAGCAGCGCTTTTGATTAGTTGATCTGCTTTTTCGTTCTCAATAATGCTTTTATGACTTGATATTCACTGTATGCGAATTTGACACTGATTCTGACGTAAATTGATCAAGTTTTGTCGTATGTCATCAAATAACTTCGCATTGACGTTGCTCTTTGCATTTAGTCTTTGCAGTGTCATTTGACTGTTCATGTACACTCAAATTTCGCTGTTTTTGAGTGCTTTTTCGCTGCACATTGCGATTGCATCGCTAATAGCTTGCAGTTTCGCTTTCGTTATGATAATTTTGCCTGAAACGCTTGTCGCTTTGCTGCATCTGACGAGCTCATGCGTGAATATCATTGTTGTTTCGATTTCTGTTTCGACCTCTGCTATCTTTTTTCGAATTTGCGATGCGTTGATATACATCACTATGTTCTTCGCCTTTTTGATAATTCTTTCTAATTTTCTATAGTGCATATTGACCGTTTCGCGAGTTTCGCTTTTTGCAAATTCGGTTTGCTATTGAATTCAGTGTTTTTTGCACTTTGTTCAATATTCAATATATTTGCGTGAGTCTGTCTTTGCACTTCTTGACTTTTCAAGATAGATTCAACTTCATCTCGTTTCAGTTCAGATATTTTGATGCATTCAGATTTAGGTTCAATTTGATAGAGTATTGAGATGAGTACGAAATAAATGTTCTTTTTCTGATAGAATGTTTTTTCAATAATTCAACTATTTAAATTGCATAGTTCTTGCACTTTTGATCTAATTGCATCTTCATTGACGAGATTTCAACTTTTATTTGCATAGCATCTATCGATGATGTTCGAAACACACTCAGAATTTTTCGTAATGCAGCGTTTTGCAGTTTGCGAAATTTGACTAAGTAGCTTTTTTGATTATTTCACCATATTTCGACGTCATAATCGCTAATAGACGTAATGTATATCAGATATAACTGCTTTTCTGATTTGACATTTAGTTCTCACTCGCTATTCATTAATCTAAACAACGAGTGTAGCGTTCTTGTGACTGTCGCGATTTTCGTTTGCACATGAACTTTGAAGTTGAGCTTTCGATTCAGCCAGACTTCTAGTCATCATACACATGTCTTTGATTTTATGATCATGTTATTGAGTAGAATAATCATTTGATTGAGTATCGCCTTGTGACTTTCAAAGTGTATCAATTCAGATTTCGAGTCGTCGAATTGCACTGCGTTGTTCTCAGCTCATATGAAAGCGATTTTTGCTGCGTTTTTCAGCATTTTCACATTCTTGTCAATATTTCTTCCCTCAATGTATAGCATCACATCATTAATATAGCTGAGTGACTGTAAATTTTCGAACTTTGCGCGAATCTTTGAAAATCAGTATCGAATATAAATTAGAAATAAAATGAGCGAGATAAATGAGTCTTGTGATATTTCTGTGCTTATTTTCTTTGATTTCTGACGTTCGTTGTCAAATGCTAAGTCAATAATTCGGTTTTGTAAGAAACATTTTACTCAATTGATTAAATTGATCAATATTTTTAATTTAATCAATATTTTGATCAGTTGTTTCAACATAACATGGTCAAAGACTTCTTTGACATCTAGAAGTAGGCAGATAAGCGTGTTTTCTCGACTTTTCGTCATTTGCACATCATGTACTAGGTTTAGTACTGCGTCTATAGCTGATCTTTGTTTTCTGTCTTTCATTTGATCAAAATTCAGCAGCTTATCATTAATTTCAGCTGTGTATGACAGTTGCACTGCTATTATTTTTTCTGCTACTTTGTTTAAACAGTTTAGCAGCGTAATAATTCTGTATGCCTTCAAAATTGAATAATTCGACTTGTCTGATTTTTTTAGAATAATTCTCGTGCCTTCGCGTCATATCTTCGAATGATAGTCGTTTTCAATCAAATCTGAGTACACTAAATTGAAGATTTTTGATATAGTTTTGTACGCTCGCTGTATAATTGCGAATGACATCTCGTCTGATTCAAGTGCTTTTCTGAGTGCTGAGAAGTTAATAGCGTACTTGATTTTCCCTTCGATAATTCTTGATCACTGTATACTTTCGTTCGATAGTAATTCTTCATTGTTTTGAATTTTCAAAGATGATGAGTACATTGCTTTCAGAAATGTCTTGCACTTTTTATTGAATTCAATCTTCAATTCTTTTTGCAAGTTTTGTATCGAAAGTAGCTTTTCGATTAGACGTGATTTAGTGAACTTGTATGCCTGAAACACTTCTTTCTCTTCAACGTTGTTCAAAAAATTGATTCAGAATTGGTTTTTGATCAGCTTTATTGCATCATGATATGAATTTCGCGTTTGCACTATCTCTGCTCATGCGTCGTCACTTCTACATCTTTTTCAGATTCGCTTTTTTGACAACAGCGTCTTTCGTCTTTCGATGAGCTCATTGTTTCATCGAAGTTTTGATTTTGCGCATATTCGCTGTTTAAATACGAATAATTTCACTGTATTCTTGATGCATTCAGTCAAATAAAAGACTTTTGCTTCTAAACTCGTGATTCTTTGCATCTTGACAATTATTTTGTCTTTCGTCTTTTGCAAGTGCTTCTCAAATTCTTTTCAGTCGACTTTTTGCAAATTGTATGACGCGTTCAACGAATTTTCGACCAACTTCACTTTTTCCGTAACTATTGTAAATAGAATTACTTCATGATCGAATTTTGTGTCTGCATTCTTATCTATATGTCAATTCTTGATGTGATTGCGCATATTCTTTGATGCAAATGCTAAATCAAGTATCGAGCTTGACTGATTTGAATAGCTGTGATATGTGTTTATATCAGAAGTGTTAATCAGATCGCACTTGTGTAAATTTACTCACTTTATTAATGCTTTCATTCTAATAGAGTTTGAAATTTTTGCGTTTCATCAGCTATGATGTGCATTAAAGTCTTCAACGATAATAACTTTTTGCTCAGAATTTAGCATAACTTTTGCTAATTCTCGCTCAATTGTGTATAATTGCTCATCATTTGCATTCTGTGACTTTTCGTTGTAAATATTGAACAATAAAATTTCTCTCTGAATTTTGTTGTTCGCTATTGATATCGCTTGCATATCTTCGCTATTGACTATGTCTGATCTTGATGTGCATGTAAATTTCTTTGCGTTTTTCGCAACAAATATCACTACTCTGACATGAGTATTCTGAACATTTGATTTGATGCAGCTAAATGACGAATGTGAAATTGTTATATTTTCGTCTTTCATTCACGATTCTTGTAGTATAACAATGTCTGTCTTGTTTTTCGCAAATTTCATGCACGCATGCATAATTTGCGTTGACCTTGCGTAATTGTGCTGTAGAATTCGAATATTCAACGTGTTTGCAAAGCTTTCGTCATTTGCATTGTTTTGTGACATTTCGACTGCAATACTCATTACAATTTCGTGACTAAATGATCTTTTTGTGAGTTAATAGACTGAGCTGCCTGATATGTTTTGCACATTGCGCTATTTGCGAAGTGCGCATTTTGACAGTTGCAACATTTAGAAATCATGTAATTGCATGATTGCTCATCTTTGCATGTAGGTAATTGACATTTATGATTTCAGATCTGATGATTTCGCTCGCAGTACAAGCATCTTGATGATCTGTTGCATTTGTTCTGCAAATGCTCAAATGTTTGACATTTTTGACATTGATCATTTGATCAATAGTCTCAATATTCGACTGTTTGATATGTTGATCTCGCAGCTAAGAGTTGTTTTTTCAGATGTCTTTGCACTTCTGCTTCGATTTTGAACGTCAGTATCGTCGAAGCATGATTCTTTCTTGCTCTATTTTCACCTTTTGATAATCATATTGAGTTGATTATCAGCTTCAATTCAGGGTTGTACTTCTCTAGCTCAATTCTCAGATATTTCATTTCGATCTTCATGTTGAAGATTTCGATTTTCAGACTGTGTATGACTATTTTGTGTCATTTCTCATCTTTCTTAATGCTTTTAACATCAAAAACATGCTCTCATATTGCTCTTTGCGCTAGTAAAACATCTGCGATGTATTTTTTCGAGATTGTCAAAGCAATGTTGTTTCCCTTTAGCGTTTTAACTATCGTGACGACTATTAGATCGATTTTCGCCTTTTTCAATGTGTTATTTATTGAATCTCGCATTTTCATCGTCTTCAACGTTCAGTTCTCATTTTTGGAATTGACAATGAGTCTTCTTTTGTGATACGATATTTCTTGTGATTTTGACGAGAATTTCTTGGTAACCAGGTTTCATTCGCCTGCATTTGCATTCACATTTGCATTTGTGTTTGCATTTGCATTTGCATCTGTGACTTAAGCTTCTTTTTGCGCATATGTGAGCTTCTGCGTTGATTTTTGCGAATTTTGCATGACTTGCGACGTTTACGAAATCTGCGTCTTCTGCAAGATTTGCGAATTCTCTGTCATTTGCTTTGCATTGATTCTCTTTTTAATGTTTTCAGCATTTTGTTGAATCAATTGTAGAATGATCTTCAGTTTGTTGTTTGTTTAACTTTGAAGTCGATCAATTTGCTTCTGAATCGAGTTTTCTATGCTTTCGTTGCATGCTCTTCGAATGTAGATTAAGCTATGACTTATAGTCTCTTTCTGTTCTGATATTGCTTGTCTTAGCTGATTGACTGCGAATTCAATTCTTTCGCGCA
>JAABUR0100001760.1_pt1 | contig 36793 bp, 31 predicted proteins | sample 5560091 | NCBI WGS metagenome assembly JAABUR01 (sample SAMN10711879, study PRJNA513375) | rock metagenome | isolation source: Antarctica rocks | place: Antarctica: Victoria Land, University Valley sud | reverse complement strand
GAGGCCCAGCGCGGGGGTGCTCTCCCTCCCTTGGTCCGGCTGGCGGACCAGCGGGCGGCTGGGGCGCCGCCCGGCCCGCGTCACCCGTCCCTTGGTCCGGCTGGCGGACCAGCGGGCGGCTGGGGCGCCGCCCGGCCCGCGTCACCCGTCCCTTGGTCCGGCTGGCGGACCAACCACCGGCCGAGGCGGCGGCCCGCGATGGGCCGCGTCCCGGCGTCCGCTCGCCTCGGGCGCGATGCGCGGCGTCCCATCCGCTCGCCTCGGGCGCGACCCGGATCGCGATGGGCTACGCTGCCGGCATGAGCTTCACGCCGCAGGACCTCGAGCTGATTGACCGGACGAGGGAAGTCGAGATCGAGACTCAGCCGCCGGACGGTCCGGTGCATCGGACGGTCATCTGGGCGATCGTGGACGACGATCAGGTCTTCGTCCGCTCCTGGAAGGGCGAGAGCGCCCGGTGGTACCGCGAGATCCAGGCGAACCCGGCGGTCGCCCTGCACGTCGAGGGCCAGCGGTTCACCGCCAGCGCGATCCCGGCCACGGACCCGGACTCCGTCCAGCGCACGAGCGACGGCTTCATGCGCAAGTACGCGGGGGACCCGGGGGCCGAGGCGATGTGCGCCGAGGACATCCTCGACACGACGCTCCGGCTCGAGCCAACGTAGGCTGCCCGAACGCCCACGGAGCCCCGATGTACTTCGACGAGTTCAAGCACCAGCTTCCCGACATCGATCCGGACGAGACGTCCGACTGGATCGAGTCGTTCGACTCCCTCGTCGAGCAGGGCGGCGAGACGCGCGCCCGGTTCGTCCTCTACAAGCTGCTGAAGCGGGCCCGCCAGCTGCAGGTGGGTCTGCCGCCGCTCACCCAGACGCGATACATCAACACGATCAGCCCGGAGCAGGAGCCGTTCTTTCCCGGCGACGAGCAGCTGGAGCTGCGGATCCGCCGGATCATCCGCTGGAATGCCGTGGCGATGGTCCTGCGGGCCAACAACCGGTTCACCGGGATCGGCGGACACCTGTCGACGTATGCCAGCTCGGCGAGCCTGTACGAGGTCGGCTTCAACCACTTCTTCCGCGGCAAGGACCGCCTCGGCGAGCCGGGCGGGAGCGGTGACCAGATCTTCTACCAGGGCCACGCCGCACCGGGCATCTACGCCCGTGCCTTCCTCGAGGGCCGCCTGACCGAGGACCAGCTGGACCACTTCCGGCGCGAGACGACGCCCGGCGAGGGCCTCAGCTCGTATCCCCATCCCCGGCTGATGCCGGAGCTGTGGGAGTTCCCGACGGTCTCCATGGGCCTCGGGCCGATCAGCGCGATCTACCAGGCCCGGTTCAACCGCTACCTGCAGAACCGCGACGTGCTGGACACCTCGGGCTCGCGGGTGTGGGCCTTCCTCGGCGATGGCGAGACGGACGAGCCCGAGTCCCTCGGCGCGCTCTCGATCGCCGCGCGGGAGGGCCTCGACAACCTGACCTTCGTCGTCAACTGCAACCTGCAGCGGCTCGACGGGCCCGTGCGCGGCAACGGCAAGATCATCCAGGAGCTGGAGGCGGTCTTCCGCGGCGCCGGCTGGAACGTGATCAAGGTCGTCTGGGCGCGCGAGTGGGACGAGCTGCTCGCCCGCGACGTCGACGGGCTCCTCGTCCAGCAGATGAACGACACCCTGGACGGCGAGTTCCAGAAGTACTCGGTCGCCGGCGGCGCCTACATCCGCGAGCACTTCTTCGGGCCGGACCCCCGGCTCCGCAAGCTGGTCGAGCACCTCTCCGACGACGACCTGGCCAAGCTCCGGCGCGGCGGGCACGACTACCGCAAGGTGTACGCGGCCTACAAGGCGGCGACCGAGTACCGCGGCGCCCCCACCGTCATCCTGGCCAAGACGATCAAGGGCTGGACGCTCGGGGCGGGCGTGGAGGGCCGGAACGTCACCCACCAGACCAAGAAGCTCAACGAGGCCGAGCTGAAGATCTTCCGCGATCGCCTCGAGCTGCCGATCCCGGAGTCGAAGCTGAAGGACGCGCCGTACTACCACCCGGGACCCGAGTCCGAGGAGGTCCAGTACTTGCTCGAGCGCCGGCGCGCGCTCGGCGGCGCCCTGCCGAAGCGGATCGTCAAGGCCCGCCCCCTTCCCGTACCCCCGCCCGCCGTCGACGCCGAGTTCGCGACGGGCAGCCAGCAGGCCGTCAGCACGACGATGGTCTTCACCCGCGTGCTGCGCAACCTGATCCGGGACAAGGAGCTGGGCCAGCGGATCGTGCCGATCATCCCGGACGAGGCACGCACGTTCGGCATGGATCCGCTGTTCAAGGAGGTCGGCATCTACGCCGCCCTCGGCCAGCGCTACGAGCCGGTCGACTCGGACCTCGTGCTGAGCTACCGGGAGGCGGTCAACGGCCAGGTGCTCGAGGAGGGCATCACGGAGGCCGGCTCGATGGCCAGCTTCCAGGCCGCCGGGACCTCGTACGCGTCGCACGCCCAGCCGATGATCCCGTTCTACATCTTCTACTCGATGTTCGGCTTCCAGCGGACGGGCGACCAGATGTGGGCCTTCGCGGACGCACGCGGCCGGGGCTTCCTGATGGGCGCCACGGCCGGCCGCACGACGCTGACGGGCGAGGGGCTCCAGCATGACGACGGCCACACGCTGATCCACGCCTCGACCATCCCGAACATCCGGAGCTATGACCCGGCCTATGCCTACGAGCTGGCGACGGTCGTGCGCGACGGGATCGAGCGGATGTACGCGAAGGGCGAGGACGTCTTCTACTACGTCACGCTGTACAACGAAAACTACGCCCAGCCGCCGAAGCCCGACGGGGTCGACGAGGGCATCCTGCGCGGGATCTACCGGCTGGCGCCGCCGCCGAAGCTGGACAAGAACGCGCAGCAGATCCGCCTCGTGGGCTCGGGAGCGATCCTGCAGCAGGTCGTCGCTGCGCGCGATCTCCTGGCCGAGCGGTTCGGGATCGCAGCCGAGGTCTACAGCGCCCCATCGTTCCAGCTGCTCCGACGGGACGCGCTCGAGGTCGAGCGCTGGAACCGGCTGCACCCCGACGCGAAGCGGCCCCGCGTGCCGTACGTCTCGAAGGTCCTGCCACCGGACGGCCGTCCGATCGTCGCCGCGACGGACTGGCTCAAGGCCTGGCCGGACATGGTCGCCCGGTGGCTGCCGGACTACTACCTGTCGCTCGGGACGGACGGCTTCGGTCGGAGCGACACCCGGGAGGCGCTCCGCTCACTGTTCGAGATCGATCCGGCCCACGTGGCGGCGGCGGCGCTCGTCGCCCTGGCCCGCTGCGGGGACGTGCCGGCATCCAGGGCGGCCGCCGCCATCCGCGAGCTCGGGATCGATCCGGACAAGCTCGACCCCGCGGCGCTCTAGCGGTCCGGGGCCATGACCCGGCCGGCCGGGCCGCCCGACACGGTTGGCCCTCCGCGGTCGGCCGCCCACATCGGCGCCGTCTTCCTCCGCCTCGGGCTGACCGCGTTCGGCGGACCGGCCGCCCACATCGCGATGTTCCGCGAGGAGTTCGTCCGGCGCCGAGGCTGGCTGGACGATCGCGCGTTCGCGGAGCTCCTTGCAGCGTCCAACCTCATTCCGGGCCCAACCTCGACCGAGCTCGCCATGCACCTGGGGTACCGCGGCGCCGGATGGCGGGGGCTGCTCGCGGCCGGCCTGGCCTTCGCGGGGCCGGCCGTCGCGATCGTCGCGGTGCTGGCGTGGGTCTACGTGACCTGGGGAGCGCTGCCGGAGGTCCGCGGCATCCTGGCCGGCATCGCGCCGGTCGTCGTTGCCATCGTCGCGCATGCGACCGTCGGGCTGGGACGGTCCGTCCTGACCACGCCCATCCTGGCCGCAGTCGCGGCCGGTGCCGTCGTGGCGTCGCTGGCCGGCGTCCCGGATCTCGTGACGCTGCTGGCCGGTGGAGCCGTGGGCTTCGCGGCAGCGACCGGCCGCAGGGGGCGCCCGCATCTACCGGCCGCGGCGCCGGGGATCGGGCTCGCCGCGGGCGCCGCGGCAACCGCGGCCGGGGTCGCCGGCGTCGTCGGCCTGGCCGGCCTGTTCGCGTCGTTCCTGAAGATCGGGGCGGTGCTGTTCGGCAGCGGCTACCTCCTGATCGCCCTGCTGCGAAGCGAGTTCGTGGTCGGCGCCGGCCTGCTGACGGAACGCCAGCTGCTGGATGCCGTCGCCGTCGGCCAGGTCACGCCGGGACCGGTCTTCACGACCGCAACCTTCGTCGGCTACGTGCTGCTGGGCGTCCCCGGCGCGATCGCCGCGACCGTCGGCATGGCGCTGCCGGCCTTCGTCTTCGTCGCATTGAGCATCCCCCTGCTCGAGCGCGTGCAGCGCTCGTCTGCCGCTCGCGCGGCGCTTACGGGCGTGTCCGCCGCCGTGGTGGGCCTCCTCGCGGCCGTCAGCGGCGCGCTCGGCCAGACCGCGATCGTCGACCCGGTTACGGCCCTGCTCGGCCTCCTCGCATTCGTCGCGCTCGAACGGCGCGCGCTCGGACCGGCCACGTTGCTGGCGATCGGCGCCGTCGTTGGCGCGCTGCGCGCGGTGGTCGGCGCCTGACGCGGTCGCCCGGAGGCCCTGACGCGGCGGCGCACGTGCCGTATCCCTGATTTCCGGGATAGCCCGCCGGCCCGCTGCCTCATAGGATCGCATCGCCTCCATCAGGAAGCAGCAGCGTCACAGGAGATGACCATGATCCGCCGCCTCGTCACCCTCATCGCGGTGCTCGGCTTGGTGCTCGCCACCGTTCCGGCGGTCGCCGGCGCCGGAAGCAGCGACCTCGCCCGAGTCCGCGCCGCCACCGCCCGGTTTCACAACGTCGACGCGGCCCTCGCCGCCGGCTACATCCCGGTCTCGCCATGCGTCGAGTCACCGGCCGGCGGGATGGGCTTCCATTACCTCAACCCTGCCCTGCTCGACGGCACGCTGGACCCGACCCAGCCCGAGCTGCTCAACTACGCGCCGTCGCCGTCCGGCGGGCTTCGCCTCGCCTCGGTCGAGTACCTGATCCCGACGCTGAACCAGGGCCTTCCGCCGGCTCCCGACCCCGTGCATCCCTCGCTCTTCGGCGTTCCGTTCGACGGGCCGATGGAGGGTCACGGCCCGGGCTCGCCCGTCCACTACGACCTCCACGTCTGGCTCTGGCAGCACAACCCGGCCGGCATGTTCGCGACGTGGAACCCGGCGCTCGACTGCATCGGCGGCTGACCCGCCACCCGAGCCGCCGAGGCATCGGCTCCCTTGCCTCGGCGGCGCTCCCGGGCCGCTAGTCCTGGCGGGCGAGAGCTGCCGAGGAGGTGAACCGATGGACCCGTTCCTGATCCTGCTTCGCATCCTGCACATCGGCGCCGCCATCTTCTGGGTCGGCTCGGCGTTCGCGTTCTTCCTGTACTTCCAGCCGAGCGCCCGGTCGCTCGGGCCGGAAGGCGAAGGCGCGTTCATGGACAACCTGACCCGGGTCCGGCGGTTCCCGATGGTCATCCTCGGGGCGACCCTCGTGACGGTGGTGGCCGGCCTGATCCTGTACCTGCGCGACGCGGGTGGCGTCCAGCTGTGGCTGGGCTCCCGGACCGGCATCGGCTTCACGATCGGGGCGCTGGCGGGACTCGTCTCATTCGCACTGGGCCCGCTGGCGATCCTGCCGACGATCTCGAAGCTCGATGCGATCGGCGCATCGCTGGCCGCGGACCACCGGCCGCCGACCCCGGAGGAGTTCTCGACGATCCAGGCGCTGCAGGCCCGGCTCAGGACGGTCGGCAAGGTCGACCTCCTCTTCCTCGCCATCGCGGTCCTGTTCATGGCGACGGCGCGGTACCTCGGATGAGCGGCTCCTCCGCAACGGCGCTGACGCCGCGGGCCTGCGACCTGCTCTCGCGCGCCCGCGTCGTCTGGATCGGCGCGAGCCGGCCCGACGGGCGACCGCATCTCGTGCCGGCCTGGTTCGTGTGGGACGGGACCGAGGTCGTGGTGCTGTCACGTCCGGGGGCGGCGAAGGTGTCGCTCGTCCGGCGCGACGGGCGGGTGATGCTCGGGTTGATGGACGGCGACCTCTTCGACGGCGAGCTGATCGAAGGGGAGGGGCGGGTGGTGGAGGCGGCGACGGACGACCTCCGCGAGCGCATTGCCGACAAGTATGGCGACGCCATCGGCCGGCACGGCTTCACGCCCTCCAGTTTCATGAGCACGTTCGCGACGGCGATCCGGATCCGCCCGAACCGAGCGCTCGACTGGGGTCGACGCGAGCAGGCGCAGCGCGGCGCCCGCCTGGCACTTGCCCCCGTCTGAGCAGCACGCGGGCCACGCAACGAGGCAACGCGCAAGCCCGCTGCAAGCCCCACCGGTTCCCCCGTACTCGGATCGGTTACGGTTCGCCGGGACAGTAGTTCCAATCGCATCGCACCGCGTCCGCGACGCATGTCCTGGAGGAGCGCCCAATGCCCACCGTCCCGATCCAAAACTGGGGAGACGCGGTCTTCCTCGCGGTCTCCAACACGCTGAACAACTTCCTGTCGGCCATCCCGCAGGTGCTCGGCGCGCTGATCATCATCATCATCGGCTGGCTGATCGCCTCGGCTCTGGCGAGGCTCGCCACCGGGCTGCTGCGCCGGGCCGGTGCAGACCGCCTGATGGCGACGCACGGGTCGTCCGTCTACGGTCAGAAGAGCGCGCAGTTCAAGCCGAGCACGATCGTCGGCGAGATCGTGAAGTGGATCGTCCGCTTCGTCTTCCTGGTCGCCGCCGCCAACGTCCTCGGCCTGACCCAGGTGAGCCAGCTGCTCAACCAGGTCCTGCTGTGGATCCCGAACCTCCTCGTGGCGGCCGTGATCCTGCTCGTCGCGCCGGTGCTGGCACGCTTCGTGCGCGGGGCGATCGAGGTGGGCGCCGGCCAGATGGGCTTCAGCAATGCCCCGCTGCTGGGCCGCGTCGCCGAGATCGCGATCATCGCGTTCGCGGTGATCATCGCCATCAACCAGATCGGCATCGCCGCCAACCTCGTCAACACCCTGTTCGTCGGCTTCGTGGCCGCCATCGCCCTCGCCTTCGGGCTGGCGTTCGGCCTCGGCGGCCGGGAGGTCGCGGCGCAGCTGACCCAGGAGTGGTACCAGTCGAGCCGCCAGACGGCCGAGCGCGTCCGGCAGCAGGCGTCGAGCGCGAGCTCAGCCGGGCAGGCCCGTCCGCAGGCGCAGCCGCAGCCCCAGCCGTCGCAGAACCCGCTGGGGTCCAGCCAGATGCCGGGCGGCGCCCGCCCCCGATAGGCCCCCGATCCGCGACCCGAGGCCGGCGGTGCTCCCGCCGGCCTCGGCATGTCCGGGTCCCCTGGAAGTCCGGCCCGCGCTGGTGTTGCCAACGTGATACACGGCTGACACCCGCACCCACCTGGCGCCGCTCGCCCCGCTGCAACGGCGCTGGGCTACGCTGGTGGGGAACCGGGAAGAGGGGGACGCATGATCGATCGCCTGAGGATCGCGCAGGTGGCGCCGCCACTCGAGCCGGTCCCGCCTCCGGCCTATGGCGGCACGGAGCGGATCGTCGGCGAGCTGAGTGCCGAGCTCCACGGGCGTGGGCACGCGGTGACCACGTTCGCGAGCGGCGACTCGGGGGTGCCCGGGTGCCTCGTGCCCACCGTTCCGCGCGCGCTCTGGCCGGCGGGCTTCACCGGCGACCCGGCACCCTGGATGATCGCCACCATCCAGACCGTTCTCGCGAGGGCCGCGGAGTTCGACCTGATCCACAGCCACCTCGAGTGGTACAGCTCGCTCCTCGCCGCGGCGTCGCCTGTGCCCGTCGTCACGACGTTCCACGGCCGCATGGACGTGCCGTGGGCGGCGCCGCTGCTTCGGGCGGATCGCGGGGCCCATGTGGCGATCAGCCGTGCGCAGGCGGACACGCAGCCTGACGCCCGCTGGGCCGCCGTGATCCACAACGGCCTGTCGCTGGCCGGGCTGCCCCTCGGCCGCGAGCGGGGCGACGGTCTTGCCTTCGTCGGTCGGATCGCGCCGGAGAAGGGCGTCGTGGAAGCGATCGACGTCGCGCTCCTGGCCGGCAGGCAGCTCCGGATCGCGGCCAAGGCGGGCTCGACCGCATCGGAGCGCGAGTACCTCGACGATGCGTTCCGCCCCGCGCTCAAGCGCGCCGGCTCGAATGTCGAGTGGCTGGGCGAGCTCTCGGTGGATGACCGGAACCGCCTGTTTGGCGAGAGCGCGGCGACCCTGATGACGGGCGGCTGGCCGGAGCCGTTCGGGCTCGTCGCGATCGAGTCGCTGGCCTGCGGAACGCCAGTGATCGCCCGTCCGGTGGGTGCGCTGCCGGAGATCGTGCGGGCCGGCCGCGACGGGTTCTTCGGCGACGACGTGGCCGGGCTGGCGGCCATGGTCGGCCGCGTCGGCGAGCTGGATCCGGCGGCCATCCGCGCATCGGTGATCGAGCGCTTCTCCGCCGAGCGGATGACCGACGAGTACGAGTCGCTCTACCGGAAGCTCCTCGAGCCAGGGCCGGGCCGACCGACCGCGCGCGCCGTCGGCCCCGCCGGCGGGTTCCGCGCGCGCCCGAACATCGCGGTCGCGACGGCCATGCCCGGGAGCTTCACGGGAGCCGCGACGCCGGGCGTCCCGGTCGCGCGGCCCGGCCCGCTGCGCCGCCAGGGGCGAAACGAGATGCCGTCGTGGCTGGCGGTCAGCCCCCCGGAGGGTGCGACCGACGAGCCGGCCCCCGAACCGTCCGCCTCGCCCGCGGAGGCACCGGAGGGCGGGCCGGATCCCGCAGCCACCGGAGCCCGATCAGCAGGCTGACCACGGCCGGGATCATGAACCAGGCGAGGACTGCGCCGGCGATCAGCTGCCAGCTGCCGGAGGAGATGGGGGCCATCAGGCTGACCCGGATGGCGTCCATCTCGGTGCGAAGCTCGCCGAGGTCGTCGGCCAGGACGGCCAGGTCCTCACCCGCGAGCGCGACGGACTGCCCGGCCGACTCCAGGTCCGTCGCGACGGCCGCGGCCTGACCCGCGACGCGCTCGAAGTCGTCGGCCACCGTCGCGAACGGCCGGCTCCCGAAGAGGTCGATCCGGAGGGAAGCGGCGGCGCCGCGCAGCGACGTCCCGAGGCCGGTCATGAAGGTGCCCGCGGAACCGGCTGCCCGCGCGGTGTCGCCGAGGCTGTCGTTCGCTCCGCCGACCGCGGTCTGCGCATCGGTGATGGCGGTCGCGGAGGCGTCCAGCATCGCGACCAGCTGTCGTCGCTGGCTCTCGAGGCCGAACGGTCCCTCCTCGCCGCCCAGCGGCCCGGCCACGTAGGCCAGCGCGACGCCGAACAGGAGCACGCCCGTTGCCCCGAACAGCGTCAGGCCGAAGCCGATCCGTCGACGGCCGGTCGTGCCCTCGGACGGCACCTCGACCGGCTCGGTCGCCTCGGCGTCCTCGGGCGCGGCCGCTGGGGTGGTCGCGGGGTCGGTCGTCCCGGGCCTCACCGCGTCAGGCCCGGACCATGTTCCGTTTCAGCAGCAGCCAGGTCACGACGAGGAGCACGGCGGCGATGGCGGCCAGCGCCCCGATCGCCCACGTCGCATCGGTCCAGCCCCTGAGCATGATGTCCTGCGTCAGCCGGATGCCGTGCGTCACCGGCAGCAGGTAGCTCCCGATCCGGACCGGGTCGGTGAACTCCTCGACGGGCAGGACGAAGCCGCTGAAGAACACGGACGCGAGCAGGACGAGGAGCGACAGCTGCACGGTCTGGCGCTCGCTGTCCGAGATGACCGCGATGAACAGGCCAAGCGCCAGCGACGCGAGCGTCACGAGCCCGAGGATCCCGGCCAGCAGCAGCGGATCGCCGAGCAGGGGCACGCCCAGGACCCGGACCAGCAGGAACACCGTCCCGAGCGAGATGATCGTCGCCAGGACCCCGAAGGCGAGCAGCTTGCCGAGGATGATCTCCGTCGTGCTGATCGGCGAGATGCGGAACAGCTCCATGATCCCGGTCGTGCGTTCGCGGATGAGCGAGAGGCCCACCAGGGTCACCGCCAGGTGCTGGAGGATGAGCGCCAGCACGGCGGCCCCGTAGAAGCTCGTGACGGTGGGCTGTTTGAGGGGCGCCTCGTTGATCAGGTCCGCTCGTGTCGGCTCGGCGATCACCTGCGGGGGGACCTCCGCGGCCTCCGGCTCGCCGGCCCGTACCGCGTATGCCTGTCCCTCGCCGGCCGCGGTCTTGATGATCTCCTGGTTGACTGACGACGCCATCTGCGCCGCGAGCACCCCGGCGTAGGCCTGCTGAACCGGGTCGACGACGTTGATGTGGACCTGGATGACCGACTGCTCGCCGGCCCGGAAGCGAGCCTCCATCTCGGTCGGGGCGACGATCACGACGTCCAGATGACGACCGCGCAGCCGCTGCAACGGCCCATCCGCTGACTCGGCGATTTCCTGGATGTTCATCCCGGGCGTGACCGACTGGAAGCGGCCGAGATCGGCCAGGATCCCCGACTGCGGCGGGATGACGATCACGGTCTGGAGCGGCCGCCGGTAGCCCTGGTAGCCGAGGCCGAAGATGGCCATGATCAGGAACGGCCCGAGGATCAGGCTGATGATCGCCCCGGGCCGGCGGATGACCTCCACCAGCTCCTTGCCGACAAAGGCGAGCAGCCGGGTCAGGGACTGCAGGATCATCATCGGGCGGCCTCCCGGCCGTCGGGCCTCGAGGTCCGCCCTGTCGTCGGGTCGGCGATGCCAGCGTCCACGTCGAGCTGCTCGATCGCGCGGCGCTCGTCGGCGGCCAGACGTTCCTCGGCGGTCAGCGGGGCCTGCGCGCCGGGCAGCGGCTGCGTCTGCGCCGCCCAGTCTCGGGGCTCGTCCGTCGTCTCCGAGTCGAGTTGCCGGACGGTGGGATCCGCGTCGGTGGCGGGCGCGTCGTCGACGGTTGGTCCGGCGGCGTCGTAGCGGCCCGGCGCCATCGCCGCGGCCGCGCCGGATCCGGCGATCCTCTGCCGCTCCGGCTGGCCGGCATCGGTCGCGCGGCCCCGCTGCTCGACGTCGGCTCGCGATCCCTGCGCCTGCTCCTCGGCCTGGACCTCGTCGTGGTTGCGGGCCACGAGGACGGCGAAGATCTCGTCGAACGTGAGTCGGTACTCGCGCGAGTTGATGACTTCCCCGCCGGCCGCGTCGATCGCGGCCACGATGTCCGGTGTCGCGGTTCCAGCGTCGTCGACCGTGACCCGGAGCGAGCGTGGGCCCACCTGCTGGACCGCCCGGACGGTCGGCATGTTCTCGACGATGCGACCATCGAACGCACGCTCTGTCTCGACCTCGATGACGTCGCCGCCCGTCGCCTGGCGGCGGAGCTCCTCCGGCGTGGCGAGGGCCGCCATCCGTCCCTGTGCGATCAGGGCGACCCGATCGCACTCGTCCGCCTCGTTGACGTACTGGGTGGTGACGATGAGCGTCCGGCCGGTGTTCTTGAGGCGGTGGAGCTCCGTCCAGATCTGGGCTCGGAGCAGCGGGTCGATGCCGGCAGTCGGCTCGTCGAGGAAGAGCAGCTCCGGTTCGTGGACGAGCGCCGACGCCAGCTCGAGCCTGCGCTGCATGCCGCCGGAGAGCTCCGAGGCGCGCCGGCCGCGGACGTCCCACAGGTCGACGATGTGGAGGACCTCGCGGACCCGCCGACGCCGCCGACGCCACAGGAGCCCGAAGAGGCTGGCCACGAAGTCGACGTTCTCGCCGGCGGTGAGGTCCGGATAGAGCGTGAAGAGCTGTGGCATGTACCCGATCCGCTCGCGGGTCCGCCGACGGAACCGCCGCGGAGTCTCCCCGAGGACGGACACCCTGCCCTTGCTGGGCTCGAGCGCGCCGGTCAGCAGGCGGACCATCGTCGTCTTGCCGGCCCCGGACGGGCCGATCACCCCCAGGATGCTGCCGCGGGCGAGCCCCAGGCTCACGTTCCGCAGCGCGACGAGGTCGCCGAATCGCACGGAGGCGTTCTCGATCCGGATCACCTCCTCGCCGTTGGCGGGCCGTCCGGGTTGCGCCGAGAGGGGCTCGAGGGCCGGCGCGGCGGTCATGCCGCGAGGACCAAGGAGGTCCCGGAGCCGGCCGACCGAGCGGCCGCTCGCGGGGCGCACGGGATCCCCCGAGGCAGGGAAGGTCGCCGGCTGATCGCGTGGCGTATCGACATGGACGCGGGATCTCCGTGGGGCGGTGGGCAGTGGGCGGAGTGTCGGCAGGTGGCCATTGCGGCCGGACGACGCCGTCCACCCGTGCGGCTACGCCAGCATGACGGTCTGGACTTCGCGCCGGTGCAACGAGAACGCGATGGCGCGTGCCGGGACGGCCGCGTCCCGACCCGAGGCGGGCCGTACGCTCCGCTCGTGCCTGCAACCCCAGGTCCCGAGCGACGCGACGAAGTCACGAGGCCGGACGAAGGCGGAGCGGACGGGCCCGATCCTCGCGCGGTGGCCCGCGAGGCGGGTCTTCGCTACAGCTCCGACGACCGGCCCGGGATCCGGCGGCGCCGGGCCGGCCGCGGGTTCAGCTATGTCGGCCTCGACGGGCGGCCGATCCGCGATCCGGACGAGTTGCAGCGGATCCGGTCGCTGGCCATCCCGCCCGCCTGGACCGATGTCTGGATCTCCCCCTTCCGCAACGGGCACGTCCAGGCGACCGGCCGCGATGCGCGCGGTCGGAAGCAGCATCGCTACCACGCGGCCTGGCACGAGGCGCGGGACGAGTCCAAGTTCGACCGGATGATCGCCTTCGCCCGCGCGCTGCCGCTCATCCGCGAGCGCTGCGAGACGGACCTCTCGAAGCCGGGGCTGCCGCGCGAGAAGGTGCTGGCGGCGGTCGTCAGGCTGCTGGAGCTGACCCTGATCCGGGTCGGCAACGACGAGTACGCCCGGCTCAACCGCTCGTTCGGGCTCACGACCCTTCGCGGTCGGCACGCGCGCGTGGAGGGGACGAGCGTCCGGTTCCGGTTCCGGGGCAAAGCCGGCAAGGAGCACGAGGTGTCGCTCCGTGACCGCCGGCTTGCGTCCGTGGCTCGGCGGTGCCAGGAGCTGCCCGGGCAGAAGCTGTTCCAGTACCTCGACGAGGAAGGCGTCCGCCGGAACGTGGCATCCGATGACGTCAACGAGTACGTCCGGAGCATCGCCGGTGACGCGTTCACGGCCAAGGACTTCCGGACGTGGGCGGGGACGGTGCTCGCCTACCGGGCGCTGCGGGCGCTCCAGCCCGCCGGCTCCGCGACGGCCGCGCGGCGCAACGTCGTGGCCGCGATCCGCGAGACCGCGGGACGGCTCGGCAACACGCCGGCCGTCGCACGCAAGAGCTACGTCCACCCCGCCGTCCTCGACGCCTACCTCGATGGCCAGCTGGGGGGCGCGCTCGTGGAGGTCGCCGAGGAGCAGGAGACGCCGCCCGCCGAGGCGAGCGCCGAGGAGGAGGACGCGGTGGTCGAGCTGCTCGGGCAGCGGCTGGAGCTCGATGCGAAGCGGGCGAGACCGTCGGGCCCCAGGCGGCAGCGGAGGATCGCGACCTGCCTGACCGCCGCCTGTCCGGCGAGTCCTTGCAAGTCTCCCGCAAGGCGTTGTTCGACGGTCAAACCGTCGCGATCAGGACCTGCCGGCACACTGGATCGCAGCGTGGCCATCTTCGCGACGATCTTCGGCGTCATCGGGCGTTTCGCCGGCAAGCTGCTGACGGCGGCGCTCGGCTGGGCCAGCACGCTCCTGTTCGGGCGCGTCCCGCAGGACAAGCAGATCCTCCTCGTCCTGATGACGTTCGGATCGGTCATCTGGTTCGTCCTGCTGGCCGGCGTGGTGTTCCCCGACCTCGCCACCCTGATGCTCGGCTTCATCACGTTGCCGAGCTTCATCAGCGACAACTGGATCCGGCTGGCGATGCTGGTCGCCGCGATCATCGTCCCGCTCCTGATCGGCACGGCGGCGGTGTTCGTGCAGCCCAGGGAGAGGCGCCCGACCGGGATGGATCTCCTCAGGAACATCCTGCGCGGCTATCCGCTCGCCTTCGTCCTGGCGCTCGTGCTGGTGTTTCTCGCCATCGTGGCGGTCGTCCGCAAGGTTCGGGCCCTCGTCAAGCGCTGGAAGGACGCCCACGTCGCCATCGTCGTGCGCGAGGGTGGCTACGAGCGGATGGTTGCGGACCTCGAGCGCGCCGTCGACGAGGCCGGACTGGACGTGAACCCGGGCGAGGCGCCGCAGATCCTCGTCATGCCGGCCCGGGTCGTGGCCGCGGTCGCGGGCTCCGGTGTCCGGTCGCTCGTGCCGGACCGCCTCGTCCAGCTGAAGAGCAAGGATCTCGAGATCCAGCTCCACCCATCCGACATCGCGCTGGCGGGCAAGGAGACGCTGGTCAACCGTGCGCGGGCCGCGCTGGCCAGCCGCCTCGCCTCGACGTCCGCCTTCATGACGACGTCTGCCGAGGCGCAGGCGCTCGAGGAGCGGCTGCAGGCCGTGGCAGACCGTCAGCGACTCGATGAGCGTGGGCAGGACGAGCTGGCGGCGATCGACGACCAGCTCGCGCACCTCGAGATCCCGTACGAGGAATGGGAGGTGCTGTACCGCATCCGGCTCCAGATCGAGCGCGACCTCCTGACCGGCCGGCAGCCGGGCGCCGGCCCGGGCGAGGAGGCAGGGTCGACGGCCGCGCTTCCGAACGGGACCGGCCGGCAGGCGCGCCAGGCTGGTCCGGCTCCGATCGAGACAGCGTTCGCGGCGGCATCGGTGGCGTTGCTCGTCCTCGACGTGGTGCTGGCCCTCCGCTACCGCGGCCGCTAGGGGCCGCCGTCCACCGCGACCAAGGGAGGTTCTCATGCCCCAGATCGGCTACGCGCTCTCCAGCGAGGAGCACGCGCCACTCGACATCGTCCGGAACGCCGGCCTGGCGGAGAAGGCCGGGTTCGACTTCCTCTCGATCTCCGACCACTTCCATCCCTGGATCGACGCCCAGGGCCACAGCGGGTTCGTCTGGTCGCTGATCGGGGGCATCGCCGCCACGACGTCCCGGATCAGGCTGGGCACGGGCGTCACCTGCCCGACGATCCGGACCCACCCGGCGATCATCGCCCACGCCGCGGCGACGGCGGCCTGCCTGATGCCGGGACGCTTCTTCCTCGGCATCGGCAGCGGCGAAAACCTCAACGAGCACATCCTCGGCGATCGCTGGCCGGAGGTGGAGGTTCGTCTCGAGATGATGGAGGAGGCCGTCGAGGTGATCCACACCCTTTGGCAGGGGGGCGTCCAGAGTCACCGCGGTCGGCACTACACGGTCGAGAACGCGCGGATCTACGACCTGCCCGACGAGCTGCCGCCGATCGTCGTCTCGGCATCAGGACCAAAGGCCACCGAGGTCGCGGGACGGATCGCGGACGGTCTGTGGGGGATGAGCCCCGACCAGGATCTCGTCAAGCGGTTCGACGAGCTTGCCGGCCCCGGCAAGCCGAAGTACGCCCAGGTCACGCTGTGCTATGGCAAGGACGCGGCCGCCGCGCGGCGGACCGCCCACCGGATCTGGCCGACCGCGGGGATCAGGGGCGAGGCCAGCCAGGAGCTCCCCAGCCCGAAGCACTTCGAGCAGCTGGCCGAGATGGTCAGCGAGGACCAGATCGCGGAATCGGTACCGTGCGGCCCGGACCCCGCGCCGGTCCTGGAGCAGGTCCGCACCTACGTCGAGGCGGGCTTCAACCAGGTCTACTTCCACCAGATCGGGCCGGATCAGCAGGGGTTCATCGACTGGGCGAACCGGGAGCTCCTGCCCGCGGCCAGGCGGCTCACGAGCTGAGAGACGTCCCGGCTCGAGGGGCGGGGAGGGCGCTACTCCCCGTCCGGTTCGTATGCGCGAAGCGAGAACCCGAACTCCGCGCCACCGCCTGCCCGCGGCCGAGCCCAGATCCGACCGCCCATGGCGGTCACGAGCCGGCGGCAGACGAAGAGCCCGATCCCGGCGCCGGCCGCCTGGGCGGCGGTCGCCGGCGAACGGTAGAACAGGTCGAAGAGGTCGTTCGTCTCGTCGGATCGGAAACCGCGCCCCCGGTCGAGCACCCGGCACGACACGCCGTCGTCACCGGCGTCCAGGCGGACCTCGATCTCCGCTTCCGTCGGGCTGTACTTGGCAGCATTGGACAGAAGGTTGCGGATGACCTGCTCGACGTAGGTGACGTCGCCGGAGACCGCCGGGAGATCGACCGGCCCGGCCAGCCGGATCCGCGCGGTGGGCCAGTGTGCGCTCTCGAGCCGGATGGCCCCGGCGACGACGCGCTGGAGCAGCACGGGCTCATTGGCGAGATGCAGGACGCCCCGCTCGATCCGGGTCATCACGAGCAGGTCCTCGACGAGCCGGAACAGGCGCTCGGCCTCCGCGCTGATGTCGTTGGCCAGGTCCCGGGACGTGTGCATGTCAAGCGGGTCTTCCCGCGCGAGCACCTTGCTGCCGGCATAGATCGTGGTGATCGGCGTTCGCAGCTCGTGCGACAGGATGCCGAGGAATGCCTCGCGCTGGGCGCGCGCCTGGCGGGCAGCGGTGATGTCGCGCATCACGGCGATGCGGCCGCCGCTCTCGTCCGCCTCCGCCGTCGCAGCTGACGGACCGGGGACCGGGTAGACCCGGAGCTCGATCCAGCGGCGGGGGTCATCCTCGAGCTGCAGCTCGACGGCGTCCGCGATCGGATCGGCGCCAACGGAGTCGCCGGGACGGAAGCGCGAGAGGAGGTCCTCGTAGGAGCCCACCGGGCGGCCGGCGAAGAGTGCGTCGGCCGCCGGGTTCACGATGTTGACGCGTCCCGCGGCGTCGCAAACGAGGACGGCCTCACCCATCGCGTTGATGACGGCGCGGACCTCTGCCGCACGGATTCGCTCGATCTGGGCAGCCCATGCCAGCTGGCTCCGGGTCTCCAGCGCGGCCTCGTAGAGTCGGGCGTTCTCGATCGCCACGGAGGCCATCCGGGCGAGCTGCACGAGAACCGCCTCGTCGCCGGCCGTGAACTCGCGTCCCCCGATCTTGCCGGCCACCTGGATGATCCCGAGGTTGCGACCGTCGGAGCCAACCAGCGGGGCTCCCAGCCATGCGTCGTGGCGCTCCGCGCGGCTGCCCGGGCCAGCGTCTGCCGTCGTCCGCATGAGCCGCACCGGCCGGTTGGTCCGGCGGACCTCGCCTGCCGGTCCGCCACGCCGGGCGAGCGGGTCGAGCCCCCGGGGTGGGCCGTCGTGGCTCAGCGAGGTCGCGCTCTGGATGGCATCCTCGTCGCCACGCTGGATCTGACTGGTCGCCGCTTCCTCGGCGCCCAGGATCTCCCGGGCGCGAGCGGTGGCGACCCGGACCACCTCGTCGAGCGACAGCGATCGGTGCATCTCCCGGGCCGCGTCCGACAACGCCTGCAGCAGCCGGATCTCGCGCGCGTCTGCCCGCTCGAGCGGCGACATGTCCGGGCCGGTCGTGCCCGGATCCGAACGGACGACGGGGGGTCCCAGCTGGATGCCGCCTTCGGTCGGGATCGGCATGGCCTGTTCGTCCTCGATCTCGTCGCGCGCTCGCATGCTGCGACCTGCCGAGGGTCGTCGACGGCAGATGCCCCGCGCGCCGTGCGGCCCGGCGTCATCCGTTGCGGTCGCCTTGCGAGCGGTACAGTCCCCGTGACGGTCGCTCGTGCGACAGCCTCGCCCCGGGCGCCGGTTGGAGGCATCATCGGAGGCGCCGTGACCGGCGCCAGGAGGGAAACTGGATGGGCGCGCTGTTCGAGCAGGTGGGGGCCGTCATCGGCGACATCCTGGACAGCCCGGTCGTCCGGCTGCTCACCGCGGCCTTCGTGGCCTACGCGATCCTCCTCTGGCTCGCGTGCATCTGGTGGGTGCTCCAGGACATGCGCCGGCGGCACGAGGATCCGGCAATGGCCTACGTCGCGGCCGGCGGCATGGTGCTCGCATCGCCGGTGCTCTTTCCGCTTGCCGCGATCGTCTACCGCATCCTTCGCCCGGGTCGCACGCTGGCCGAGGCGAGAGAGCTGGAGCTTGCGGAGCGCCTCGAGGCGATCGAGGCCGAAGCCGCCCTGGCATGCCCCGGGTGCAGCCGACCGGTCGAGGAGGACTGGCTGGCCTGCCCCGCCTGCCGGACGCGGCTCGCGCATCGATGTCTCAACTGTGGTCGGAGCATGGGGCTCGACTGGACGGTGTGCGGCTGGTGCGGCAACGAGTTCGGCAGCGGTGTGTTGCCCGATCGACTGCCCAAGCCCCTCCGACGGGCCTGGAGCGCCGACCGGCGGCGAGCCCGCGGCGCCGAGTCCGCGGACCGCCTGCCGCGGGGATCAGGCGACGCCCTGGGGCGCGGCGCCTGAGCGAACGCCGGCACGCCAAGAAGGGCCCCGGCGCGCGATCGGGGCGGCGCGACTAGAGCTTCGAGGTCGAGCTGCGGCTGTTGCGGTCGAGGATCGCGAGTCCCATCGCGGCTGCAGGGATGAGCGCCAGGGCCACGAGGATGCGTGGAGCCCCGCCGACCAGCATCCCGATCGCGATGCCCAGCGACAGCGTCGTCCCGGCGGTCAGCATCTCGTCCGAGCCGCTCTCGATCCGTCTCGCCGCCTCGTCCACCGCGGCCCGGGTCTGGGCGGCGGCCTCAGGCAGGTGCGCGGCGACGGTTTCGGCTGCGCCGCGAACGTTGGCCGCGACCTCACCCGCCGTCTGCCGGACCGATGCGCCATCCGTGCTCTCGGCGCTGTCCGCGGCGAAGTCAGTAGTGCTGCGGGTGGTCATGTGTCGTCTCCTTTATCGAGCAGGCGTCACGGTCATCACGCGACGAATCGTCACCTTGCCCGTTCATCGTAGCGATCGGCGGACTCCGCCGAGCCGTTGCCCGGATGCGGGCGGTTTCAGTCGCGTGACAGGCGTCACTCCGTCCGGACACAGCATGACACCCGCCGGCGGAGCCGGCGGGTGTCTCGAGCGGCGGTGGGCTACAGGCGGCGGTCGCGGTCGTCGACCTTGTCAGCCTCGTTCCTGAGATCGTCACCCGCGTTGCCCAGGTCCTTGCGGACCTCGTCGCCCGCGTTGGCGAGCTTGTCGCTGGCGCTCTCGTCGCCGTCGGCCTTGCGCAGGCCCCGCTTCACGTCCGTCTCGCCTTCGCGGTAGGTCTTCTTGAGATCGTCCACGGAGTCACCTCAATTCTGCGACGCCGATGCGGCGGCGTCAGTGAGATCACCGTAGGCGGTCCTGCCTATCGCCTCGACGCCGCAGCCGCCGGAAGGAGTGTCAGAGGAGTTGCATCGGCGCAGCCACTCGGGGACCCGCGGACATAGAATACGGACGGCTCGAGGAGGGGGCTCGAGCCGTCCGTGAGAAGAGGGGACGCCCCGTCACAAGCGTCCCTTCGGGGATATCCGTCTGTTCCGGCAGCGTAGGTGCCTCTTGCCGTGCGGCATGGTGTACGGCCATCCGGCGCCCATTGCAGCGGCATGACAGGGCACCCGGCCACCGCGCCCCTCAGGCCATCGCTTCCCGGGTCAGGATCTCCACGACGGCCGCATTCAGGTCGCGCGCCTCGACGTCGAAGCGCAGAGCCGGCTTGTTGGTGGCGGGGCGGCGGGGACCGATCAAAATGGTCTTGAGGCCCGGCGGCCGTGCCAGGCAGCTGCCCGGATCGTCGGTGATCAGCCAGCTCCCGAAGGCCGGCTCCGGCGGGAGATCCGAGGTCGACTGGATCGGCACCTCGAACGCATCGAGCACGCCGCGCGGCGGGTCGCCCACGACCACAAGCTCGTAGCTGTCGGCGAGGTGCCCGAGAGCCTGGGCCGCACCGGGCATCGGATGCGCTGCCTCCGTGGTCAGCTCGGCACCGCGCGGAATTGACATGACCTGGGGCTCGAAGTAGATCCGGTTCACGATGGACGCTCCGCGCTCGCGCGCTGGCTGGGGGTGGGCAGGCTCCAGATTAAACCTCCGGAGCGCAAGACTACGTGAGATCGGTCTGCTTCACCTCTCCGCGCCAGGCGCCCGTCTCCCGGCCGCGCGACTCGATGAACTCCTTGAAGCGTTCGAGATCGCCCTTCACCTGGCCACCGGGAACGCCGAGCTTGTCGCCGACGTTCTCGACGATGCCCTCCGGATCGATGTCCATCTGGACGGTCACGCGGGTCTTGTTGTCGTCGAGGCGGTGGAACGTCACCACTCCGGCGTTCTCCGCGCCCGATGTCGAGGTCCAGGCGACGCGCTGATCCGGCGTCTGCTCCGTGATCCTGGCGTCCCACTCCTTGGTCTTGCCGGCGATCTTGGCCACCCAGTGCAGGCGCGTGTCATCGAGCTGGTCGACCCGCTCCACGCCGGACATGAACTTCGGGAACTGCTCGAACTGCGTCCACTGGTCATAAGCGGTCCGCACCGGGACCTCGACATCGATCGATTCGACGACGGACGACATGAATCTCCTTTCGCTCGGGTTGTTCGGCTGGAATAGAAGGACGCCCACCGATGAGCTCGGTGGGCGTCCGACGATGACGCGGTGTCAGGGCCTTGGGCGGCCCCGTGCGGTCAGACGGCGCCGCGACCCGTGCGGCTGCGACCGGTGATCGCGCTGACGACCAGGACCGCGACGATCGCACCGATCGTGGCGACGATGATCGTCTCGATGTTGATCCCGCTCGTGAAGTCACGCTTGAAGATGATCCCGGCCAGGAAACCGCCGACGAGCGCGCCGATGATGCCCAGGACCACGTGTCCGATCACCCCGAGCCCCTCGTCGCCCTTGACGAGGAACCCCGCCAGGTAGCCGGCAATTGCGCCGACCACGAGCCATGCGATGATGCTCATCCGTACCTCCATCCCTTTGTCCTCTGCCCGGTGACCGAGCGAGGTCAGTATGACCGCCGGCATGGGCACGCGGGGAACGCTGCGGCACGCACACCTAACATCTGCCTACAAATCTGGCAGCCGCGCCGTTGCGCGGATGGGACATGAACCTGCGGACAGGGTGACGCCGGGACCCACGAGGCCCCGGCGTCTGCTGTCCGGTCGGTCCTCAGGAGGGAGACGCGGACGGGGATTCCGTGCCCATGCTGCCCGACGGGGATTCCATGTCCATGCTGCCGGACGGCGATTCCGCGCCCGTGCTGGCGGCGGGACTCGCCGCTCCCGCGCTGGCAGCGGGGCTTCCGCTCCTGGCGGGGGTGGGAGACGCGCCCGGTGTGCAGGCCGCGGCAATGGTCGCGGCGAGCGCCACGCTCGCGATCAGTCGCTTGGTCATCTGGTCACCTCGTGGATGTCGGCAGGGGGCTCGATAGGGGGACCCCCGGCCCGTCGGCAGTCTGGTAACCGTCAGTTCGGTCCGACCTGTTGGCCGCGCGGCTATTCATTGCACGCCCATCGCATCGACCCGCGGGCCGTCGTGGCCGTTGGGGCGTGCAGCCGGCTCGCAGGCGGTCCTAGCGGGTTGCCGCGTCCGGCAACGAGGTTGCCATGGAGTCAGCCTCCGCGCGGGACACCGACTCGACGCCGCCCGGATCCTGGGCGACGGGCACGTCCCGGGCCTGCAGCCGTTCCAGCACGGCCAGCAATGCCGCTGCGATTGGCACGGCCAGGAGCGCGCCGACGATGCCGCCAGCCCCGCCGCCGATCAACAGGCTGACGATGACGAGGAATGGCGACAGCCCGATCGTGTTCCGCATCACGAGGGGCACCAGGACGTTGCCCTCCACGAGCTGGATGACGAGGTAGATCCCGGCCACGGCCAGCGCCAGCTCCGGCGAGACGGTCGCGGCGACGAGGATCGCCGGGATGGCGCCGAGGAGCGGGCCGACGAGCGGCACGGCCTCCATCACCGCCGCGATCAGGGCCAGCAGCATCGGTGACGGGAGCCCGAGCAGGGTGTAGGTCAGGCCGGTGGCAACGCCCATCGTGCCCATCAGGATCAGCTGACCGCGGACCCACAGGGCCGAGCCGGTTCTCGATCTCGTTCCACGCCTCCCGTGCGCCGCCCCGCCGTTCCGACGGCAGGAACGCCAGCGTGAAGCGCTGCAGGCGCGCGTGCTCGAGCAGCCAGAAGAAGACCACGGCCAGCAGCGTGACCAGCGAGACGAGCACCTCGGCGACCGTCAGGCCCACCTCGACCACCTCCTCCGTATCGGGGGGCCTGGCGGCGAGCTGCCGCTCTACGGAGTCGAGGATCGCGGTCAGGCTGGTCGACAGGCCCTGGGGGCGGATGTTGGCCGCCCACTCCCGCCCGCGGTCGAGCAGCGGCGGGAGCCCGGCGACGATCTCGTTGAACTGGTTGAACGCAGCCGGCACGACCACGAGGACGAACGCCACGACCGCCGCCAGGAACAGCGCGTAGACGACGAGGATCGACGAGCCGCGGCCGAGCGGCGTGCGCCCGCGGATCCAGCCGACGACCGGCTCGAGCGCCGATGCCAGCAGGACCGCGATGAAGACCAGCAGGAGGACTTTGGCCGCCGCCTGCCCGAGGAGCAGGAGCCCGACGACGAAGGCGACACCGACGGCAAGGCCCGCACCGCGGACCGCCCAGCCGAGGAGCTCCGCACGCATCGTCAGCAGCGGGACAACCCGCTGAAGCGGCGAACGGGCCGGGGGACCGGCGAACCGGCCCGGGTCCGGCCCCGCGACACCTGCCGGCTCAGGGCTTGGGCGGCTTGGGTTTGCCATTCCCGGTCCCCCCCGCAGCGGCGGGGTCAGGGGTCGGCGTCGGATCAGGCGTCGGGGTTGGATCCGGCGCCGGCGTCGCACCCGGGGTGGGCGTCACGGGCCAGCCCGGCGGGAGGAACGGCGGTGGTTCCGGCTCGCAGGGTCCGACGAGCTCCCCGCCCCACGAGGACTCACCCCAGAAGTAGGCCGTCCGGGACTCGTGCTTCCCCTCGACGCCGGTGCCACGGCGAGCGCGGTCGATCCAGTCGGACACGTCCTCGTCCCACTCGCTCGGGCCCAGCTCCGCCTTGAGCGGGTCCACCCGCCACTCGTCGCACTCGTTCGAGTAGAGCAGGCCGGGCGGATCGACCGCGGCCAAGCCGCCTGGCTGTGTGCCCGCGATGAACCATTCTTCGACGGTGTCCTGGGTCCACGGTCCACGCTGGCCCCCGGACCACTTGTCCGCCTCGGCCTCGACCACGCCGTCCGGCACGCTGAAGGTGGCGACCGGCCAGTCGGTCGACATGTCGCGCATGAAGGCCCGCCAGAGGGGTGCGGCAGCCGTGAGCGATGTCGCCGGCTTGGCCGCCTTCGGGTTCGAGTGGTCGCTGTTGCCCATCCAGATGCCGACGGCCAGACCCGGCTGGTCCGCGGCCTCGGGTGGCGGCAGATAGCCGTACGTCGCCAGATCGCGCGCCTCGTTGGCGGTGCCGGTCTTGACCGCGGCTGGCCGACGCGATCCGACCGGGCCGTTCTCGAGCATCGTCTTCTCCGCCCAGATCGGGTTCTGCTCCGGATCCGTGTTGCCCTCGAGGATGTCCGTGACGAGGAAGGCGGCCTCCGGGCTGAGCACCTGTCGAGGCTCCGTTTCCGGGGCCCGCCAGACGACCTTGCCCGTGCTGTCGCGGATCTCGAGGATCATCTGCGGCGGGAGATAGCGCCCGCCGTTGGCGAGCGTGCCGTAGGCGGCGGTCAGATCCAGCGGCCGCACCTCGACGGTTCCGATCGCGCCCGACAGTCCCGATCGCAGGAATGCCAGCTCGCCGCCCGCGAACCGGATGCCCATTGCCTCGGCCTGGGCGGCGACGGCCTCGTTGCCGATCCGCTCCAAAGTCCGGATCGCCGGGATGTTGAGCGAGTACTGGAGGGCTCTGCGGACCAGCACCGGGCCGCGGTCGCGCTGGTCCGCATCGCGCGGGGCCCACTCCTGCTTCTTGTCGAACTCGGTGGTGATGTCCAGGAGCAGCGTGGCCGGCGTCACCTGCCGCTGCTCGAACCCGGTCGCGTAGACGATCGGCTTGAAGGCCGAGCCCGGCTGGCGCATGCCGTCGCCGGCCGCGTCGTACTTCGGCTCGAACTCCGGTGAGGCCATCTTCTCGCGGTAGTAGCCCGCGCTGCCGGCATAGGCCAGGACGTGACCGGTCGTGTAGTCGAGCGCCACGAGGGCTCCGTTGTGCAGGTCCTTCCCGCGCAGCTCGTTGATCCAGGTGCGATCGTCGTCCGGCACCTTGAGCCGGTCGAGCAGCTTGTTCGACGACTCGCGGCTCATGTTGGGGGCGATCGCGGCAGCCGCCAGCCACTTCTCGGCCAGCTGCTGGGCCTTCCAGTCGAGGCTGGTGATGACCCGGAAGCCGCCCGTCGTCACGGCCTCCTCACTGCCCAGGATCTCGACCATCTGCCGCCGGACCTGCCAGGTGAAGTGCGGCGCGCGGAAGACCAGCGGTTCCTCGCCCCAGAGGACGACCGGCTCCGCGATCGCCTGGCGGACCTGGCGCGGCGTCAGCTCGGTCCAGCGGGAGCCGGCGAGGTTGCGCAGGATGTAGTCCCGCCGGACGACCGGTGGCGCGTCCTTCGGGACCACCAACCTGCCGTCCTTGTCCGGCTTCGCGAACCGGTATGGATCCATCGTCGATGGGGACTTCGGCAACGCCGCCAGGAGGGCGGCCTGGGCGGGGGTCAGCTCGCTCAGCTTCTCGATCCCGAAGTACACGCGGGCGGCCGCCGCGATGCCGTACGCGTCGTGACCGTAGTAGATCTCGTTCAGGTAGGCGGTGATGATCTGCTGCTTGCCCTTCTCGCCCGGGAACGCCTCGGTGAGGCGCGAGGCCTGGAGGAGCTCCTTGGCCTTGCGAAGGTAGGGATCGGAGCCGGGCTGGACGTACTCGTCCGGCAACAGCCGGGCACGGACCAGCTGCTGGGTGATCGTGGAGGCGCCCCGCTCGCTCTCGCCGGCGACGTTCTCGCTGATTGCCTGCAGGATCGCCGCCGGGTCGTAGCCGTCGTTCTCCCAGAATGACCGGTCCTCCGCCGTCACGGTCGTGTCGAGGACGAGCTTGGGAACGTCCGCGTAGGCGACGACCCAGCGAAGCTGCTGCTGGAACCGCCCCAGCTCGACGTCCCCGGAGCGGTCGTACACCACCGAGGGTTGCGCGAAGGTCAGGTCCTGCAGCTGCGCCGGGTCCGGGAGGTCCGTCGACAGGGCGGTGACGGTGGCCACCGCGGCGATCCCCATCAGCCCGACCGTGCCGCTCACCATCAGCACGGCGGTGAGAGCCAGGAGGCCAAGGATGAGCGGCAGGCGGTTGCCACCGCTCGGACGTGGGCGGGTCCGGCGGTGGACGTAGCGGCTCGCGGTGGGGCGCAGCCGCCCGGACGCGCCCGCGCGGTGACGGCTGGGGCGGCGGGAGTTCACGGCTGGATCCTCACCGCGCGGCCGTCACGGACGGTCGCCGCCGGTGCGGAGCGCGGTATCGCCATCCTTGCAGACGGCCGCATTTCGGGTCGAGCATCGAACGCCATTGTCACCGCTCCGGCGCAACCACGCGCAGCAGAGCGCCATCGAGGTCCGTGACGTAGAGCTCGCCGGCCTCGTCCTCGCCGAACGAGCTGATCGAGCGCCCCGTCTCGGCCACGACCACCGGTGCTTCCACGACATCGCTGCGCGCATCGATCGCCCACAGGGTGCCGGAGCAGTAATCCGCGAACAGGTAGGCGCCCCGCAGCCCCGGCCACTCGCTGCCCCGGTAGACCACGCCGCCCGTCACCGAGCAGCCGAAGTCGTGGGAGTACTCGGTGACCGGCGGCATGAGGCCCTCGGTGGAGCAGCCGTCGTCGCGGAAGCAGTGGTTGCCCTCGACCACGCTCCAGCCGTAGTTCAGACCGACCTCGCCGTCTCGCGCGACATCGATCTCCTCCCACTGACCCTGCCCCACGTCGCCGATCCAGAGATCGCCCGTCTCGCGGTCGAAGCTGAACCGCCACGGGTTGCGCAGGCCGAGGTGGAGGATCTCCGGGCGGGCGTCGTCCCGGCCGATGAACGGGTTCGACTCGGGGATCGTGTACGGTCGCCCGTCGCTCTGACCGTCGACGCCGATGCGGAGCAGCTTGCCCAGGTGGGTGTCCAGCCGCTGACCGGTCGCCTGCGGGTCGCCGGCGCCCCCGCCGTCGCCGGTCGCGATGTACAGCAGGCCATCACGGTCGAAGGCCAGCCCGCCGCCGTTGTGATTGCCCGCGAAGTCGTCCATCCGAAGCAGCTCCCGCTCGTAGTCCGGGTCGGCCCGTTCCGGATCCGACGGATCGAGACGGCGTTCTGCGACGACCTGGTCGCGTTCGGTGTCCGTGTAGTAGATGAAGAAGCGCGGATCGTCGGGGAAGCGGGGATGAAGGGCGAAGCCGAGCAGACCCTGCTCGCCGCCAGCCGTCACGCGGCTCGCGACGTCCAGGAACGGTTGATCGGCCAGCTGCCGGTCGCGCACGACCCACACCCGGCCACCCCGTTCGGTCACGAACAGGCGGCCGCTGCCGTCCGCCGGCGCCGTCACAGCCAGCGGTGCCCCGGGGATCTCCAGGTAGGGCTCGAGCGTGACGGACACACGGGCCGGGTCGAACGACCGGGTCGGCGCTGCGCTGGGCGAGCCCGACGGATCGGGCGAGCCCGACGGGCTGGCCGGGGCGGTGGAACGATCTGACGACGAGGGCGGCGCCGCAGACCCGGACGCCGGCCCACCGGTGGGCGCGCCCGAGTCCGTCGGAGCAGCGGGGGTGCCAGCTCCCGACGCGCACCCCGCGGCCGCCAGCAGCGCGACGGCGACGATGGCGGGCAGACGGAACCGGGACGGGTAGCGGCGGGGCATGCGGCAGTCCTTGCGCGGCTGGGAGATAGGGAGGCGCGGGCCGGCCTTCAGTCACCCGGGCACCACGCTGATGCATACGCTGCGCGGGTCGGTCTGGTTCTTCTGGCGATCTCAGCGCACCTCGTCCGGTGTGCCGGACCCGGCCAGGCGGCTCTCCGCGGCGGACCGCAGCGCCTCTGCAAGCTCCGGTGCGCGACCCACCTCGTCATGGCGGAAGAACGCGAACACGTCGTGGCCGGCGGCGAGAAACGGGACGATGCGATCCGCCCAGGCGTCGACCGCCGCCGGCGCGTAGTCGTGACGGCGCAGGCGGAGATACAGGAACGGACCGGTCAGGCGGATCGCGGGAGGGTCGTCGTCCTCCGGCCGTTCGGTCGCACAGAGCACCGCGCCGGCCGATCTCAGGCGGGCATGGACCTCGTCGATGTTCCACGAGGGGTTCTCGAACTCGAGGACGAGCGGCAGATCGCCCGGCCATGCCCCGAGCAGCGCGTCCAGCCGGCCGAGATCGACGCCGACGGCGGCCGGAACCCGGAACAGCACGGCGCCCAGCCGGTCCCCGAAGAGACGCAGCGGCGCGGTCAACCAGGTTACGGTTTCGTCGGGATCCCTGAGCGTCGATCGCAACGAGGCGCCGCGCTGCGCTTTGGCGGCGAACCGAAAGTCGGCGGGGGTGGCGGCCAGCCAGCCCGCCACCCTGGCGGTCGTCGGTCGCTGGTAGAAGGTGTTGTTCAGCTCGCAGGCCGGAAGGCGCGTCGCGTAGTACGTCAACAGGTCACGGGCGCGCTGGCCGGGCGGGTAGAACCGGGGCGCCCATGCGGGGTAGGCGAACCCGCTCGTGCCCGCCAGCAGCCGGCCGGCGGCCGGGTGGCCGCTCAGGGCGACTGCGTGCCCGCCCGCTCGCTCGTCTGACCTCTGGCCGCTGGCTCGCATGCCGCATCGGGCTCGGCGACGTCGCCAACGGCTCGCAGAACGGTGATCATCGATCGTTCGAGCGCGGAGAGCTCGGCGGCACCGAGGGGGGCGAGGAAGTATCGCTCGACCCCGGCAAGGTGCGTCGTCGCGGCGACTCGCAATCGCGCGAGGCCGGCGGCCGTGAGGACCGCCTCCGCGCCCCGGGCGTCGTGGGAGCACTGCGTCCGCTCGACGAAGCCGTCACGCTCGAGGCGGTCGATCAGCCGGGTGACGCCGCTCTTGCTGAGCAGCACCCGTGCGGCCAGGCGGCTCATGCGCAGCCGGCGTTCCGGTGCCCGGGCGAGCTGCAGGAGCGCGTCGTACTCCGGTAGTGACAGGTCGTGCTCGCTTCGCAGCTCGTCGTCCAGCCGACGGAACAGGCGAGCGTGGGCCGTCAGGAACGACCGCCAGATCTCCAGCCGGGCGTCGTCCGGGCGCAGCCTCGCCGGGGCCTCGGTCTCGATCATGCGCGGATGATACACGAGCGATCGTTGACACGGCAACCAGTTGCGTATTATGGTTGCGCGGTCAACCAACGGCCCGGGCCCAGCCGGCACAGGAGCAGCCATGCAAATATTCGTCATCGATCCGTCCCACACCGACGTGTCGTTCGCCGCCAAGCACATGATGGTCACGACAGTGCGGGGCAAGTTCGGCGCGGTCGAGGGCAGCCTAGAGATCGACCCCGACGCCCCGGAGCGCTCGGGTGGCGAGATCCGTGTCGTGGTCGCCAGCCTGTCGACCGGCTTCGAGGCCCGGGATCAGCACCTCCGCTCGGCAGACTTCTTCGACGCGGAGAACCATCCGACGATCGTCTTCCGGGCAACCACGATCCGGGCGCGTCGCGACGATCAGTACGACGTGACCGGCGACATGACGATCCGCGATGTGACTCGCCCTGTCACCTTCCAGGTCGAGCTGCTCGGCTTCTACAACGGGATGACCGGGGCGCGGCGGATCGGCCTGAGCGCGCGCACGAAGATCAACCGCAAGGAATGGGGTCTCAACTGGAACGTCGCCCTCGAGGCCGGCGGCTGGCTCGTCGGGGACGAGGTGCGGCTCGAGATCGACGTGGCTGCCGAGGAGGCAGCCACGGTTGCTGCCGGCGCGACGGAGGCCGGGGTGACCGAGGACGTCGCGGAGCGATCAGCCGCCTGAGGGTCGGGACTCGGGCTGTCGCCGGCGACGGCGGCGGCCAGGTGACCCGCCGGCCGGACCGGCGGCCGGCGGCGGTCGCGGGTAGCATCGAGCGATGCCTTCCTTCGACGTCGATTCGATCCGCGCCCGTTTCCCCGCGCTGTCGCTGACCCACGAGGGTCGGCCGATGGCCTTCTTCGACGGACCGGGCGGCACCCAGGTGCCGGATACGGTGATCGACGCCGTGTCGCGTTACTACCGTGACTCGAACGCCAACGCCGGCGGGGACTTCCTCACCAGCCGGCGTTCGGACGCCGTCGTCGCCGAGGCCCACGCGGCGCTGGGCGACCTGCTCGGCGCGGAGAGCCCAGCCGAGATCAAGCTCGGCGCGAACATGACCTCGCTCACGCTGCACGTCAGCCGCTCGATCACGGCTGCCATGGACCCGGGCGACGAGATCGTCGTCACGCGGCTCGACCACGAGGCCAACGTGGGGCCGTGGCTGTCAGCCGCCGCGGACCGGGGGCTCACCGTCCGGACCGTCGACGCCCGGCCGGACGACGTGACGCTCGACCTGGACAGCCTCGACCTTGCCCTCGGGCCGCGCACCCGGCTGGTCGCGGTCGGCTGGGCGTCGAACGCCGTGGGCACGATCAACCCCGTGGCCGAGATCGCCCGGCGGGCGCATGCCGTCGGCGCCTGGGTCTACGTGGACGCGGTCCACGCCGCGCCGCACCTGCCGATCGATGTTCGGGCGGTGAGCGCGGACTTCCTCGCCTGCTCCGCGTACAAGTTCTTCGGTCCGCACCTCGGCGTGCTCTACGGCCGCCGCGACATCCTCGAGGCACTGCCGACCTACAAGATCAGGCCGGCTCACGATCGCTACGAGACCGGGACGGGCAACTTCGAGGGGCAGGCCGGCGCGCTCGCCGCGGTCGAGTACCTGGCCGACATCGGGCGCCGCGAGGCCACCTCCGCTGCGCCGGTGACCGACCGGCGGGCTGCGCTGGTCGCCGGGCTGACCGCCATCCGGACCTACGAGATGGAGCTCTACCGGCGGCTTGCCGATGGGCTCGAGCGGCTGCCGGGGACGCGGATCCACGGGATCGTCGAGCGCCACCGGTTCGACGATCGGACGCCGACCGCTGCGGTGACCTTCGACGACCTGTCCCCGGCGGCCGTCTCGGCGGCGCTCGGCAGCCAGGGCATCGCGACCTGGCACGGCGACTTTTACGCCACCGGGCTGATCGAGCGGCTGGGCCTCGCCGGGCGCGGCGGCGTGCTGCGCATCGGCCTCACGCACTACAACACGGCGGCGGAGGTCGACCGGCTGCTCGAGTCGCTGGCGACGATCCTGACTGCCCGTCCGGCGGCTGCAGCCTCGGTCTAGGCATCGGGCGCGGGCCACCGTGCCAGTTGCCGGGCGTCTCGTCCATCCGGTCGGACCCTATGCTGTGCGCGATGACGCTCGTCGAGCGCCGGTACGGCGCCCAGTCGATGACCGAGCCACTCCGGGAAGTGCTCGTCAAGCGCCCCGGATCCGCGTTCGAGCACGCCTACGAAGACCCGGCGCACGGCTTCCTCCATCCGGTCGACGCCGACGCGGCCCGACGCGAGCACGATGCCTTCACCGAGCTCCTCGCCTCGCTCGGGCCCACCGTCCACGTCCTGGAAGCGGAGACCTTCAGCCCGGACCTCGTGTACACCTTCGACCCGCTGCTCGTCACGGACCGCGGGGCCATCCCGCTCCGGCCAGGCAAGCCGAACCGGCTCGGAGAACCAGCCGTCCTCGAGCGGTGGACGTCCGATACCGGGATCCCGACCGCCGGCCGGATCGAGGCACCGGGCACGGTCGAGGGCGGCGACACGTTCTGGCTGGGGCCGGACCTGCTGTGCGTCGGGCGCACGCTCCGGACCAACGATGAGGGTGCGCGGCAGCTGGCCGAGCTCGTCGGCGGCGACGTCCGAATCTTCGACGTCCCGTACTGGCGGGGGCCGGCCGAGCTGATCCACCTCCTGTCCGTCATCTCGCCGGTGGCCGACGACCTCGCGGTGGTCTACCTGCCGCTCCTGCCGGTCGGCCTCTGGGAGCTGCTCGGCGAGCTCGGGATGCGTCTCATCGAGGTACCGGACGAGGAGTTCGCCACCCTCGGCTGTAACGTGCTGGCCGTCCGGCCCAGGGTGGTGATCATGGCCGAGGGCAACCCGCGGACGCGGGCGATGCTCGAGTCGGCGGGCTGCGAGGTCCACACGTACGCGGCCCGGGAGATCGGCATCAACGGCTCCGGGGGCCCGACCTGCCTGACCCGGCCGATCCTGCGCGGATGATCCCGACCACCGGGGCGGCGGCGCGCGTCGACGAGGCATGGACGGCCGAGGTCCTCCGGGAGCTGGTCCGGGTCCCCAGTGTCACGGGCTCCGAGGAGGCCGTGCAGGACGCGGTCGCGGCGCGGCTGGCCGGGATCGGTGTCGCGGTCGAGCGCCTCGCGCCGGATCCCGGGGCGGTGGAGGCGGATCCGGACTGGCCGGGCGCCGAGATGCCGCGAACCTCCCTGCCGATCGTCGTCGGGCGGCTGGGGCGGCCGGGCGGGCGGCGGCGGCTGCTGCTCGTCGGCCATGTCGACGTCGTGCCGCCGGGCGACCCCTCGACGTGGACGGTCGACCCGTGGGCTGCGGAGGTCCGCGACGGCCGGCTCCACGGGCGGGGCGCCTGCGACATGAAGGGCGGCGTGGCCTCGATCCTGGCTACCCTCCGGGCGCTCGTCGACTCCGGCGCGGCGGACCGCCTCGACGGCGAGGTCCTTGCGGCCTTCGTGCCGTCCGAGGAGGACGGCGGCCAGGGCATGCTCGCCGCGATCCGGGCGGGCGTCGTGGGCGACGCGGCCGTGATCACGGAGCCCACCTCGCTCGAGGTCGTGATCGCCCATGCCGGGGCGATCACGTTCCGGCTGGTCGTGCCCGGTCGCGCGGCACACGCCTCGATGCGTCGCGAGGGCGTGTCCGCGCTGGACAACCTGTACGTGCTGCTCCGGGCGCTGGAGGTTGACGAGCGGGAGCGCAACGAGGCCGAGACGGACCCGCTGATGACCGGACTCGGGCTGCCGTATCCGACGATCGTCGGCAAGGTCGAGGGCGGGGAGTGGGCCTCGACGGTCCTCGACCGCGTGGTCGCAGAGGGTCGCTACGGCGTCCGGCTCGGCCAGGCGTGGCGCGACGCCGAGGCGGACCTGCGGCGCTGCATCGACGCCGCCTGTGCTGCCGATCCGTTCCTGCGCGATCACCCGGCGAGCGTGGAGATCACGGGCGGCCGGTTCTCGTCCGCCCAGGTGCCGGCCGATCATCGCCTGCCCGTCTCGCTCGGCGCGGCGGCAGAGGCCGTGCTCGGGCGCCGGCCTGCTGTCCTCGGCAAGCCGTACGGCGCCGACATGCGGCTGCTGGTCAACGAGGGCCAGACGCCGACCGTCATCTTCGGCCCCGGCGACGTGGCGGTCGCCCATTCGGCCGACGAGTTCGTGCCGCTCGACGAGGTGGCGGACTGCGCTCGGGTGCTGGCGGCGTGGGTGGAGGCGGAGCTCAGCTCACGGCGGTGACGGGCGCGGCGGGCGTGCGATCGCTCGCCATCTCCACGAACCGGCACAGCGCGTTGGCCAGGCGCATCTGCCCGGGGGTCCGGGCCCGGACGCGCAGCAGGTCCGGCGACGCGGCCACGACGGCAACGCATCGGGCGCGGGACGTGGCCACGTTCAAGCGGTTGCGGCTGTACAGGAAGTCCATGCCGCGCGGGGCGAGCTCCGGAGCCGACGTGGTCATCGAGTAGATGCTGATCGGCGCCTCCTGGCCCTGGAACTTGTCGACGGTCCCGACGCGCGCCTCGAGCGGCAGCCGCCGGGCGATGGCCCCGACCTGCGCGTTGTACGGGGCGACGATCAGGACGTCGTCCCAGGTGATCGGCCGCTCGCCTCCGCCCGGGTCGATCCAGGTGGCCCCGCCCTCGACCAGCGATCTCGCCAGCCGTGCGACGACATCCGCCTCGACCGGCGACTCGTTGTCGTAGCTCCCGTCCGTCGGTACCTGGTGGAACCGGACGCCCACGCCGTCGACCGAGGGACCGGCGCGCAGCAGCTGCGACGCCAGGTGCGGCTCCGGGTCGAGGCGGCCGTCGTAGAAAACCTCCGAGGTGTAGCGGCACAGCTCGGGGTGGAGCCGCCAGGTCGTCTCGAGGAACAGGCCATGGTCCGGCGGCATCGTGGCCAGGTCACCGAGGACGTGGGCCAGGGCCGACCGACCGGCACCCGGGGGATGCGCCCCGCGCAGCGGCTGGTCGAGCTGCTGGGGATCGCCGAGGAGCACGATGCTCCTCGTGGCCGGCGACATGGCGAGCACGTTGGCGAGCGACATCTGACCGGCCTCGTCGACGAACAGCACGTCGACGGCATCGGCCATCCGGCTCGACGCCCACAGCCACGACGTACCGGCCGCCAGGTTCGCCCGCCCATCGTCCAGGCGCGCCCGGGTGTCCGCCGTGTCCTTCGCCCGGGTGACGCAGTCATGCACGACCGCCTGGTCCCTGGCCGTCGTCTTCTGGACGACGCGGACGTCGACGCCGTCGGCCGTGGGATCGTCCGCGGCCGCGAGGACGGCCTTGACGAGGTTGCCGATCACCTTGTGGCTGTTCGAGGTGATCCCGACCCGCTTGCCGGCGGCCAGCAGCGTGCAGATCATCCTGGCCCCGCTGTACGTCTTGCCGGAGCCCGGCGGCCCCTGGATGGCCAGCGTGGTGTGGTCAAGCGCGAGCGCCAGCCGCCGGGCGGCAACCAGCTCGGACTCGCCGGGCCGCACCAGCGGCTCGAGGGCCCGCTGCCCGACCCGCGGCGGCCGGCGCAGCAGCAGGTCGCGAGCCGCGCGGTACGGGCCCGGGGCGTCCAGCCCGTGCGCCAGCACCCACTCGGCCAGGTCGACCAGCGCGCGCTGGTGATCCTGTGTCCGCAGGTAGCCGAGCGGGACGATCGCCTCGGGGTGGGGCTCGTCGACCCTGCGCCGCAGGTCGAGCGTCATGTCTGCCGGGTTGGTGGCGATGACCTCGCCGACGTCCCAGTCGAACGGCTTGGCGCCCGGGGCCGCCTGTGCCTTGGCCGGGTCGTAGACCGTACGCGAGACGTCGAAGTCCTGCGTGGAGAAGCGGTATCGCCAGATCTGCGAGCCGTTCACCACCTCACCGAGGGGGCCGATGGGCTCGAGCCGGCCGATCGGGCCGGACTCGTCGACGAGATCGTCCGGCGTCTCGCCCATCCAGTGGAAGAACTCCCACCACATCGCCTTGTCCTCGCGGCGGTGCCAGCCGAGCAGGTGCCCGAGCAGCCAGCGGCCCTGCTGCTGCTCGGTCCGGGCAGGCTTTTCGGGGACGTCCGTCAGCGTGTCCGCGAGTGCCTGGACCCACGCCTGCGCCTCGGTCAGCTCGGCCGGCAGGTCCTGGCGATCCGCCGGCCGCGGCACCGGCTGCCCGCTTCGCGCCTCGAGCTCGCCCCGGAGCGTCTCGAGCCAGTCGCGGAGGCGCGCGGTGCTCACCACGTCGTCGCGGTTGTAGGCCTCGATCTTCTGCAGGTGGGTGGCGGCTGGCCGATCGCCCTCCCCGAGCTCGAGCCACTCCTCGAACGCCACGATGCTCGAGCCCGCGTCGCGCAGATCGACCTCGCGCTCGAAGCCGTAAAGCGGCTCCAGCCGCTTGATCGAGTAGCTCTCGACCGAGGCGCGGAGCGACTGGCGCACGGCCCGCAGCAGGTCGACCATCACGCCGGCGCGGAGGAGACGGTCGACCTCCGCCTCACGCGTCGCGTAGCGGCCCATCAGCCGCTTGAGCGCGGTCGGCTCGTACGGCGCGTAGTGGTAGACGTGGAGGGTCGGGTCGGCGTCGAGGCGGCCGATGATGAAGTCCATCAGCTGCTCGAACGCCCGTCGCTCGCCGGCCGGTGAGAAGGCCCCGGCATCGTCGCGGGACCAGAACGCGCGGAACGCGCCATCCGAGTCAAGGATGCCGAAGAGGTAGTCGAGCCCGTCGTCGAGCGCGTAGGGGTCGCCCTCGAGGTCGAGGAACAGGTCGCCGGGCGACGGCGGCGGCAGCGTGGCCAGGCCCCGTTCGGGGTCGATCCGATCGCCGGGCGAGGGGAGCAGCAGCTCGTACTTCAGGCGTCCGTCGCGCCGGCCTTCGAGCTGGATCCGGGCCTGCTCGCGGACGCGGAGCAGGGCGGACTGGCTGGTTCCCTCGAGCTTCGGGTCGAGCGGCAGCGCGAGATCGCCGAGCTGGGCAAGCGTGGCGACGGACCGATCGGTCAGGGCACCTCGCTGGCGCGAGGAGATGCCGGCGACCAGGCTGAGGTGGTCGTCCGCTCGGCGCCTGGCCGAGCACTCGATCGCCCACCGGCAGACGTCGCAGTGGTCGACCGGCTCCGGATACGTGCCGACCGGCGGGTAGGCCACCGGAGCATCGCCGGTCGTTGCCAGGAACCGGTCCCGGGCCATCCGGTAGTAGGCCATGTAGTCGTCGACCCGAAGGCGCTCGATGGTGCGCGCGCTGCCCCCGAGCGCCACGTGCATCCACTCGGGCCGCACGCCCTGGATCCGCTCCAGCTGCTCGACGTAACTGCAGATCTGGAGCACGGCGCTCGCCTTGACGTGGCGGGCGAGCTTCGTATCCGCCACCTCGTAGTGATAAGGACCCCATCGTGAGGGCCGGGCCTCGCTGCCCACCCGGAGGAGAAAGTCCGCGTGACCGCGCCAGGTCCCGTCGAAGAACGTGGCCTGGAAGACGACGTCCGGACCGGCTGCCATCGCCGCGATCGTCGCCTCGGCCGCCGCGCGGAGCTGGTCCCCTCGATCCTGGATCGACCCGTCGAGTGCGATCTCGACGACGCTTCGGCCGGCGGCCCGCAGGTCGGCCAGAAATCGCTGCTCGTGCTGGAAGCCCCGCCTGCGGATGACGTCCAACTCCGGGTCATGGCGCATCGGCCTCTGGACCAGCCCGGCGACCGCTCCGCGCTCGAGCTGTGTCAGGTGCTCGCAGGCGAGGAAGCCCACGAGATCCGTTGCCGAGTAGACCGGGCGGCCATCGATCAGCTGCATCGAGGCCCACCTTACCGGGGAGGCGTGCCACCTTGCCCGTCAGTCGGAGGCCTTCCGGGATGCTCCGCAACTCTCGCATTGCACCGCCGTGGATCAGGTCGACAGGGAGGCCCGCCCGCAGGCCGGAATCGACGCGCTGCTGCAGCACGCGCGAAGCGCGGGCGGGGCGGGCGGGACTGGCCCCGAGGGTCAGTCCAGGCGGCGCCGGAACCCGCAGATCGCACAGGTGGCGACGCCGGTCGCGGGATCCAGGTCGAGGAAGCTGGCGCAGCCGTTGGTGCGGCAGTAAAGCGCAGGCGCGGCGGCCGCGCGGCGGCGGAGGCGGCGCATCGAGCTGGTTCGCCCGGCGACCGCCGTGGTCAGGGTTCGCGAAGTCATGGTGTGGGTGCTTTCTCGGTGCGCCGACGAGACCGTGGATCTCGCGTCGCGACCGCTGGCCCGCTCGACGCCCGAATCGGGTGGCGGAGCGGGAGGTTGACGGTGCCCGGGCGACGCGTTGGGAGCGGGATGAGCTCCGTGCGCCGACACTTCGGGCTGCGTGAAGTATCGCGCACCATCGTCGAGTCGTCAACCGCGACCAGCGGGCCTGTCGGAGGACAGCGATTGCGTCCGAGCTAAGGGGACAGCGACTTTGTCACCCTCGATCCCATGGAGACGAGGAGACGATCAGTTTGGACAGCCGAGCACAGCACCGCTTGTATGTCCTCACCCACCTGCTCGCCGGAGCCCTGACCGCCGATGAGGCGGCACGGGTCCTGCGCCTCTCGACGCGACAGGTCCGACGTCTGGCCGATCGCTATCGGACCGAGGGTGCCGTCGCCCT